>Ga0209379_10000397_pt1 | contig 38846 bp, 43 predicted proteins | sample tdDd001_FD_187124 | JGI IMG/M metagenome (GOLD analysis project Ga0209379, IMG submission 187124) | Marine sediment microbial communities from the Atlantic coast under amendment with organic carbon and nitrate - tdDd00.1 (SPAdes)... | ecosystem: Environmental > Aquatic > Marine > Coastal >... | reverse complement strand
AGTTGAGATTTCAAAGAGACAGATGGCTGCTGTCAATAGCATCGGCGTTGATGGTTTAATCCTTTATGATATTCATGATGAAAAAGATAGAATTTCTGAAGAAAGGCCTTTTCCTTTCTTAGAGACCATAGATCCTGTGGTTTATTCTACAGAGTATATGAAAGAACTTGAAGTTCCAAGAATTGTGTACAGATGTGTCGGTAAATATTCTGAGGAAGAACTTACTAAGTGGATGGATGATGACACCCGTCAAGATCATCATACTGTATTTGTAGGGGCTGCTTCCAAATCACAAAACGTTAAATTGAGATTAAATGAAGCTTACGCACTTTATAAGACACCCAAAAATCCATTGTCTTTAGGTGGTGTCTGTATTCCAGAACGACATACAATCAAGGAAAATGAACATTTGAGAATGATAAGGAAACAGGAACATGGCTGTAAGTACTTTATTTCACAGGCTGTATATAATGTAGAAGCTGCTAAAAACTTTTTATCAGATTATTATTTTTATTGTACAGAAAACGACATTGAAATGGTTCCAATTATATTTACAATCTCACCATGCGGTTCTAAGAAAACATTGGATTTTATGAAGTGGTTAGGCATTAATGTTTCTAAATGGCTAGAAAATGATATTTTAAAAGCTGAGAATACTCTTGAAAAATCGGTTGAGGTTTGTATAGAAAACTTTGAAATTCTTTGGCAATATGCCAAGAAAAAAAATATCCCGATTGGGTGTAATGTTGAGAGTATTTCTATTAGAAAATCTGAAATTGAAGCATCTATAAATATGGCAAAAGCAATTAAAAAAATTATGTTATAAATTCATAAACCTTATGTTATAATGAGTGGCGTGAGGTGAAAAAAATGATTAAATCAGAACATAGAAAAGCAGATGTGCTTTTATTCATTACAGCATCAGGATGGGCGTTAAGTACCATTATTATAAAGATGTTTGTTGAGAGTATTCCAGTATTTCATATCATGTTTGGTAGATATTTAGTGGCATTAATGGTCATTATATTATTTAAGAAAAACGAAATAAAAAAAATAAAGAAAGAAGAATTGAAACCAGGTATTATTTTAGGTGTTTTCACATTCCTAGCATTTACTCTGGCGATAATGTCTCTTTATTATACCAGTGCTTCAAAATCGGGATTCCTTGTTGCTATGTCGGTATTGTTTGTGCCAATAGTAACAACACTAATGAAAAAGAAACTTCCAAACAGATGGGTAATTTTTAGTGTATTTTTATCCCTAATTGGTCTATACTTCATTTCTGGGATGAATGGTGGTGCCTTTAATTTTGGAGATTTACTAGCATTATTATGCGCAGCTTCTTATACCGTTTACATTTTAGTTATGGATAAACATGCTAAACACATTAATGAGTCTATCTTGGTGTTCATACAGTTCTGTGTGGTAACGGTCCTATCTCTTATTGGTATGATTGTATTTGAAGGAATTGATTTGAATGCATTTAAGGTTGGTCTATTGCCTATGATAACCATTGGAATTTTTGGTACAGCAGCAACTAATTTTGCTCAAACAAAAGCACAAAAACATGCCACTCCTGAAAGTGTGGGATTAATTCTTCTAGGAGAGCCGTTATTCACATTGATTATGGCTGCAGCTATTCTAAAAGAATCCATTCTAATAGGTGGTTTGTTCGGAGCAGGACTTATCTTGGTTGCTCTTGTTATTACAGTGATAAAAGATATTTAATCTTATAATATCTAATTGAATATTTCAGAATTGATTAATTCAAAGTGATGGTTTTTATATGAAAGCCATCCTTTTTTTTTCATTTTTTGAAGTGCTCTAGATAATGAGGTTCTTTGTATTCCCATTCGTTCAGCCCATTCTTTTTTGCTTATCTTAAGATCAAAAATGTTGCTGTTATTAGATAACTTTTCTTTCTTTAGGAAATTGATGATTTGATCTTCTATACTAACGAATTTTAAACTTCGAATACGATGAGATAATAAATCACTTTTATTGGCGACATCTCTTAAAAAACATTCTAAAAAAACTCTATTACTTTGGCAGAGTTCGATGATGGTTTCTTTATCGATGTAAAGCATTTCTGTTTTTTGTTTGGCACTGATTGTCATAGGAAATGCATTATCACTTGCAAACATCCTATTACCTCCAATGGTAGCGCCTGCTTTAAATGAAGCCACTGTCATCAGATTACCCTCACTGTCGATGTGTTCGATAACAGCTTCACCATAAAGAATAACACCAAAGCTTTCACTGGTATCACCTGAAAATTTTATGATACTCTTTTCAAGATATGTTTTTTTGAAATAGTGAAGTTTACTTAAATCAACAGTTTGAAACATTGGGATAGTCTCTAAAATATTTTTCATTAATCCTCCAATTAGTTACCGAGGTAACTTTATTTCTTTGTTTAGTATTATACACTATAGATACATAAAAGAGAAAGGATTAACTATGAGTACAGTAATTTTGATTGCATTGGCAGTTATTGCATTAGGAGTATCACTTAGGAAAGACAAAGATAAAACGATAAAAACCGTCAAACAAGCTAGGAATATGATGAAAGGCATGCTTTCAGATATTGTTGGTATTTTACTATTGATTGGTTTGGTATTAACACTGATTCCATCAGAAACAATAGAATCACTTATAGGTAGTGAATCAGGTTTCTTAGCTGTTGTTTTATCAGCAGTACTAGGGACCATTACATTAATACCTGCTTTCGTAGCATTTCCATTGATTGGATCACTCAAATCAAGTGGTGCGGGATTAGTAACATTAACTGCATTTTTAACAACTTTAACTATGGTAGGTTTTTTAACGATGCCTCTTGAAATTAAAACCTTCGGTAAGAAGTTTACCATCATAAGAAATGGTGTAAGTTTTGTATTTGCCATATTAATTGCATTATCGATGGGGGTGATTCTATGAAACTGATTAAGAAAAATAAAATACTATTTGTAGCGATTGTTGCGTATATTCTGGTTTTGTTTATTAAACCAGCTTATTTTGTAGAAGGTCTTAAACAAAGTAAATACTATTTCATAGAAATGCTACAGATTCTGCCAGCGGTTTTTATTTTAACATCATTAATTCAAACATGGGTACCAACTCCTGTTATTATGAAATACTTTGGTGATGGATCAGGTATAAAGGGATATGGGTTGTCTTTTCTAATAGGATCGTTATCAGCGGGACCGATTTACGCAGCTTTTCCAGTTTGCAAGACATTGTTCAAAAAAGGTGCTGGGATAAAAAATATCATGATTATTTTGTCAACTTGGGCGGTTGTAAAGGTACCAATGCTTATCAATGAAGCAAAATTCATGGGAATTGAGTACATGGTGGTTAGATGGGTGTTGACTGTTGTAGCTATTATGGTTATGGCCGTAATTGTTGGTCGATTACTAAAACCATCAGATATAAAAATGACAGAAGAAAAAATGATGATTGATCATTCTGTTTGTATTCTATGTGGGAAATGTTTAAATGAGTATCCAGATGTCATTGTTAAAACAGAGTTAGGCTTTACAATACGTGATGATAAGGAAGCTTCTGAAGAAATAAAAAATGTATGTCCAGTCGGTGCAATTAGATAAACTAAATACCACAAATTGTATGTTTATAAAGACAATAAAACCTATACTATGGTATAATATATCTAATCAGTAGAGATTGGGAGGAAATATGCCCAAGACCAACAAAGTGGCGGAAAATTTCTTTTGTACCGGAACACACTTTATTTAAACCCTGTGGCGTACCGAAGAGCAAATTGGAAACGGTGACATTGAAATTAGAAGAACTTGAAGCAATGCGCTTAAAGGACATAGAAGGTTTAAATCAAGCAGAATGTGCAGAACTTATGTCTGTTTCCAGGCAGACTTTCCAGAATATTATCGAAAGTGCTAGAAAGAAAGTTGCACTTGCTTTAACAAACGGAAAAGGCATTCATATAACCGGTGGTAAATATACTTACAATATTTGTACATATACTTGCCAGGCATGTGGAGTAGAATTTTCAATGAATTTTGAAGGGGAAGCAATATGCCCTGCTTGTGGTGCTGAAAATACCGAGTGTCTAAACAAGGAAAAATTCTGTAGGGAAAACTGTAAAAAAAATAGTTCACTGTAATCAGCTTAATTTTTGAGCTGATTTTTTTGTGTTTTATTAGGGTATAATGAATCAAGGAGATTTCATATGAAAAGACTGCTCAAACAATTTCAATTATACATCTTATTGATGTTCTTTTGGATGATCTTAAATGGTAACACGGACTTTAAAGTATTGGTTTATGGTACTGTTTTTAGTGTGCTTATTATTAAGATGACTTATCATGTCATGTTTGAATTAGATGATGATATTTTGAAATTACCCCCAGCATGGCGATTTATCTGGTTTGGACTGATTGTCGTGGTATCGATTATAAAGGCTTCTATACTACATGTTTTAAGAATAATAAAAAAAGAAAATAGTTACACAACTTTTGAAGTCGAGTTGACTACAAAAAACATTGTAATTATCACCTTAATAGCCAATGCGATTACATTAACACCAGGAACTATAACGATAAATGTATCGGATCAAACGTTATTCGTTGTTGGTTTTTCAAAACATCCTGATGATGTTGAAGAGATGAAAGCAGAGATTATCGGTTATCAAAAACCATTCATATATAGGAGAAGATAATGTTAAAAACAACAATGATTGTTATCTTAATAACTTTAGGTATAGTATTTATTAGATTGATACGTGGTAAATCTATATGGGAGAAATTATTGTCACTGAATTTGATCGCTATTTTAACTGTTATGTTAATTATCACTTATGCTGTTGACAATCAATTGCAGCTTGTCATGGATATAGCAATTGCTTATTCTATCATTGGGTTCTTATCACTGATATTGTTAACCAAGTTTATTGCTGGAGGTGAAAAATGATTGCTAATATTTTACTTGTTATTGCGATGTCGTTTCTAATCATCGGTGCAATAGGCATTAATCGATTAGAAGGCGTTTTTCCAAAACTGTTAACCAGCAGTTTGATTGATACCATGGCTATGTTAACCCTAATTTTAGCTTTGATGATTAAAGCAGGGTGGAATAGTATGTCTATAAAACTAGGTATAGTAATGTTATTTATATTGTTAACCAATCCCGTTATCAATCATGTTATTACACAAGCTGCACATGAGGAGCATAAAAATGATTAAATATTCTTTGATGATTTTATTATTAAGCGTTACTTTAGCCATTGTATTTGAAAAGAACAATAAACGTATTATCATTTTCTTTTCAGTTTTTTCTCTGATAGCAGCAAGCTTATACTTTTATAATCACGCACCAGATGTAGCATTAGCAGAAATTGCAGTTGGTAGTGCATTTATACCTTTAATATTTCTAATTACTATTTCAAAACAAAGAACGTTTACCGTGATGAGAAGATCTGAAAGGCAGTTTATTTATCAAGATTTACTTGTAGAATTTTGTAAAAATGAAAATCTGAAGTTGAAGTTAATTGATTCAGAAGAAGTGTTTGATGATGAAGCAAAAAGTATTCATGGTGCTTTTAGAAGACAGGATATTGATGTAATTATCGATTACAATTCCAAAAAGAAACGATATGATATGACATGTAAAAAATCTAATGTTATGATTGATAAATTTGAAACACTAGCTCAGAAATATCATGGGATTAGAATTGTTAGGCTGATAGATGAAGAGACCATTGACTAGGTGAGGTTATGAATAAACTAAAAAAATTTGCAATTGCTCTTTTAATTATCATCATTATGGTTCAAATATTAGGGCATATTAACGGCGACAATCTGACTTATAATAATTTAAGTCAATCTTATTACATAAATAAAGGTTTAGAAGAAACGAGTTCTTTTAATCTAGTAACGGCAATATATCTGGATTATAGATTATTTGACTCTTTCTTTGAAGCGAGTATTTTATTAGTGGTGGTGACCGGTATTGCATTTATGGCAATAAAAGATGAGGACTTATTATGACATATTCTAGAATTTTAATTACAATTAGTCGAATATTGTTACCGTTTCTGCTTCTGTTTGGTATTTACATTATAGTCAATGGAGATACTTCTGTTGGTGGTGGTTTCCAAGGTGGTGTCATATTGGCGACCAGTTATTTGATGTATTTTTTTATTAAAGGTGCACATCCCTTTAACATAACTAAAATGCTTAAAATAGACAAGTACTTATTTATATCGTTACCTCTTGTAATCTTAATTGGATTTATCACAACTGGACATTTTTTTACCAATATGTTTCCTATGGATTATCCATACTATATCAGAAGAATTTACTTGTTGATATTAAATTTAATCATTGGTGCAAAAGTAGCCATTGGATTTGTTTCATTGTTTATTATTTTTATTGAGGAGGGTAACAGTTGATTTTTGATATCATATTAGCGTTGGCAATCATCGGTGTTGCTATCTATGGCATTTGCGTCAGTGACAATATAATTAAGTCAATCATCTGCTTTAATATAGTTCAAGCTGCCATTATCTTACTGTTTATTCTATTAGCTGGGTACTCGGGTAATGAAATTCCGATAATTACAGAATCGACTAAAAGCATGGTTGATCCATTACCCCAAGCACTTATGATTACAGCCATTGTTATTAGTGCGTCAATTACAGCGCTTGCTCTGATGTTTAGTGTTAAAATATTTCACTATTATGGTACCTTAAGTTGGACAGAACTTGGTGAAAAGGATGTGAAAAAATGAATAATGCAATAATGATATCAAAACTTTTGATTTTTATTCCTATTGTTATTTCCATCTTCATTTACATCCTAAATAAGAAACTCTTTAATTATTGTGTTTATCCGATTCAAGCATTTATCACAATTGGAGTTGTGTGGTTATGGAAAATTAGTTTTGAGATGGGTATCATAAAATTTACTCTTGGTGGTTGGTCAAAACAGATTGGGATAGAATTTAGAATTGATAACTTAAGTTTGATGTTTATGACGATGGCAGTCATCATTTGGTGGGTTGTTATTATTTATGCTTGGCATCAGAAAAAGTCAGATTTTAAATTTTTATTCTTCCTAATGTTTCTAGAGGGCTGTTTTTTAGGATATGTTCAAGTCAATGATTTCTTTACTCTGTTTGTTTTAATTGAAATAGTTACAATCATTTCATCAATCTTAATTCTGTATAAAAAAGATGGTATTTCTTTAAAGGCTGGACTGTATTATTTATTGTTTAACGGTTTTGGTATGATGATTTATTTGTTCGGTGTGGCTCTTCTGTATTTAAAAGCGGGTACTTTGAATATTTCACTTGTGAAAGTCTTTTTTATGCAACAGGATTATATGTCAGTCGATTATTCTGTGATACAAGTCAGTTTTGCTTGTTTCTTTGTAGCAATGTGTGTTAAGTCAGCTATATTTCCCGTTTATGATTGGTTACCTAGAGCACACACAGCTGCACCGTCACACATTTCTGCGCTACTTTCTGGTTTGTTGGTTAAGTCAGGTCTTTACGGATTAATAAGAGTACTAGAAGTATATCAAGTAGACAGTGTGTACCAATTAATGTTTTACTTAGGATTCTTAACAGCTATATCAGGTATATTCTTTGCTATCAGTCAAAAGGATATTAAAGGAATACTAGCCTTTAGTACTATTTCTCAAATTGGATTAATTATAATGAGTCTAGCAAGTCATAGCGATATTGGTACAATTGGTGCTTATATGCATATATTTAATCATTTCTTGTTTAAAAGTTTGTTGTTTTTGGGTGCTGGTATCATCATCAATGAATATGGTGTTAGAAGGGTATCTCAAATAAAAGGGATAGGTAGAGCGCATCCACTTCTGACTATCTGTATGTTAATAGGTATTTTTTCTATTACAGGTGCGCCTCTTTTTGTAGGGTTCTTAAGTAAAAACATGATAAAGCTGAGTATGACTTCAGAATTACATTTGAATTTATATAGAATAGTGAGTATTGGGACCATGATCTATTTCATAAAATTTTCTGCAATTTTCTTTGGTGAACCACTAAAGCATAAAAAAATTAATAAGGGTCAATTGACAGGTGTTGTGACGATGGCTGTTTTATGTGTTGTAACGTTTATTAGCCAGTTGGATTTCATACCATTATTTTTAAGTATAAATGGAAAGTATAGCGACTCTCTTAAAGACAGTATCTACTATATAAATAAAGTGGTTTATGGCAATCAGTATGTTCTAGAATATCTGCTTTATATGTTGATTGCCTGGTGTATATTAAAGATTTTCGTTAAGTTGGATCATAAATTTTGGTATAGGATAAGACATTTTAAAATGAAATTTCAAAATGCCATTGTTTCTTTGTTATTCTTCTTGTTTCTAATATTAACTACCTTATAAAATATACTCAAGTCTATGTATTAAATTATTTGATGGTATCCAAGTTGTAGCCATATTAGCTACTATTTTAAGAGATGATTTTTAATAAGGTGGATACCACAAATAATATCAATAGAACACTTTGAATTGACAATTATTTATTGATACTAAATTTATTCCTTGTACAAGAGTTGTCACTGGTTTTGTATCATTACTTATTAATTTTATTTAGGAGGGCAACACTTGATTTTTGATATTATATTAGCAATAGCAATCATAGGTGTTGCTATATACGGCATTTGTATCAGTGACAATATTATTAAGTCAATCATCTGTTTCAATATTGTTCAAGCTGCCATTATCTTACTGTTTATTCTATTAGCAGGGTACTCAGGTAATGAAATTCCGATTATTACAGAAACCGTTAAAGACATGGTTGATCCATTACCCCAGGCACTTATGATCACAGCCATTGTTATTAGTGCGTCTATTACAGCGCTCGCTTTGATGTTTAGTGTTAAGATATTTCATTATTATGGTACGTTAAGTTGGACAGAACTTGGTGAAAAGGATGTGAAAAAATGAATTACACAATATTGATATCACAACTTTTAATTTTTATTCCAATAGTTGTTTCTGTCTTCATTTACATCTTGAATAAGAAGTTTTTTAATTATAGTGTTTATCTGATTCAAACGTTAGTCACCGTTGGAGTCGCGTGGTTATGGAAAGCATGCATTCAAGAAGGTATTATTAGATTTACTCTAGGTGGTTGGTCAAATCAAATCGGAATAGAATTTAAGATTGATAACTTAAGTTTGATGTTTATGACCATGGCAGTCATGATTTGGTGGATTGTTATTATTTATGCTTGGCATCAGAAAAAGTCCGATTTTAAGTTCTTATTCTTCTTAATGTTTCTAGAGGGATGTTTTTTTGGATTTGCTCAAGTTAATGATTTCTTTACTCTATTTGTTTTGATTGAAATCATTACAATTATTTCATCAATCTTAATTCTGTATAAGAAAGATGGTATTTCGTTAAAGGCGGGTCTATATTATTTATTGTTTAATAGTTTTGGTATGATGATTTACTTGTTTGGTTTGGCTCTTTTGTATTTAAAAGCTGGTACTTTGAATATGTCGCTTGTAAAAGTTTATTTAATGCAACAGAATTATATGTTAGTTGATTACTCTGTGATACAAGTCAGTTTTGCATGTTTCTTTGTATCGATGTGTATAAAAGCTGCTTTGTTACCAGTATATGAATGGCTACCAAGAGCACACACCGCCGCACCGTCACATATTTCTGCATTGTTATCTGGATTGTTGGTTAAATCAGGTATTTACGGACTGATAAGAATACTGGAAATATATCAAATAGACAGTGTCTATCAAATGATGTTTTACTTAGGATTTTTTACAGCCATTTCAGGAATCTTATTTGCAATCAGTCAAAAGGATCTAAAAGGAATTCTAGCTTTTCATACCATTTCGCAAATCGGCTTGATTATTATGAGTCTGGCAAGTCACAGTGATATCGGTACAATTGGTGCTTATATGCATATATTCAATCATTTCTTATTTAAAAGTTTATTATTCTTGGGAGCTGGTATCATTATCAATGAATATGGTGTTAGAAGGGTGTCTCAAATAAAAGGTATAGGTAGAGCACATCCCGTGTTGACTCTCTGTATGTTAATAGGTATCTTTTCCATCACAGGAGCGCCACTTTTTGTAGGATTCTTAAGTAAGAGTATGATAAAACTGAGTATGACTTCAGAACTACATTTGAATTTATTTAGAATTGTGAGTTTAGGGACGATGATTTCATTTATTAAGTTTTCAAGGATCTTTTTTGGTGAGCCTTTGAAAAACAAAAAAATTAATAAAGGTCAATTGACAGGTGTTGTGATGTTGGCTGTTTTATGTATTGTAACCTTTATTGTTCAGTTGGATATTTTACCATCATTTTTAAGTATAAATGGTATGTACAGTAATTCTCTAAAAGAAAGTATCTACTACATAGAAAAAGTGAGTTATGACAATCAGTATGTTCTAGAATATTTAGCTTATATGGGCACAGCATGGGTGATGTTAAAATTGCTTGTAAAATCGGATTCCAAGTTTTGGTTTACTATCCGTCATTTTAGAATGAAGTTTCAAGATGCAATTGTTTCTATACTGTTATTTTTAGTATTTGTATTAAATTATTTATAAAACATACCCCGGGCACATCTTCGGCACATCTTAACGTTAGTATAAAGGTGTAGACAAGATATGAAAGGAGTTTTACAATGATTAAAAAAGCGAGTATTATTGCATTGGCATTTTCGATATTTGTATCAGGAGTAGCTTATGCAGGAAACAATGAAACGGGAACAGGCACTACGAAGGAAGAAAGCACCATAGAGTGGCAATACACTTTTGAAGAAGAAAAGGAATTCTTAAAAGAGTATGATATCAGCCAAACCGATTTGGTGACATTAGAAAAATTATTCAATGAAGCCATTGCTTTAGAAAAAACAAATAAATCTGAAGCAGCGGAACAAAAATGGGATGCTTATTTTAACTTATTGGATGAAAAATTACCTGAAACAGCTTATGAGGATTATACTTTTGAAGATGAGAAGGAATTCTTAGAAGAGTTGGGCTTTGATGCAAAAGAAATGGCTACTATAGAAAAGTTGTTTAATGAAGCTATAGCTCTTGAAGAAGCAGATAAGTTTGAAGAAGCAGAAAAAAAATGGGATGCTATTTATAACTTAGTAGAAGAAAAATCACCAGAAATGGATTATGAAGAGTATACATTCGAAAATGAAAAAGAATTTTTAGAAGAGTTAGGTTTTGATTCAGCAGTCATGGCTGAATTAGACGAATTATTTAACAAGGCAATTGCATTAGAAGAAGCAGGAAAAGATGCAGAAGCCGAAAAAGTTTGGGAATCAATCGATAACTTATTTGAATCAAACTTACCAGAAGACTTTGATGAAGACTTTGAACAAGACTACACATTTGAAGATGAGAAAGAATTCTTGAAAGAGTTAGGTCTAACTGATGAAGAGATGATTACGATCGAGAAGCTGTTTAATGAAGCGATAGCCCTTGAAGAAGCAGATAAATTTGAAGAAGCTGATAAAAAATGGGATGCTATTTATACTATAATAGATAAAAAATTACCAGAAGATTATGATGAGGCATATACCTTTGAAGATGAAAAGGAATTTTTAGAAGAATTAGATCTTACTGAAGAAGACATGGCTGCTTTGGAGAAGTTGTTTAATGAAGCAATGATATTAGAAGAAGCAGGGAATGATGCAGAAGCAGAATCTGTTTGGGAGTCATTTGAGAAGTTACTAGAATCAAACGGATCAGAAGATTACGAAGCCGATTATGATTATGAATGTGATTATGATGACACCGATGACTATGATTATGGCGATGATGAAGAAGATAATGATAATGATAATGATGATGATGTAGAATAAGAATAGAATTTAATGTTTAGAGCTGAATAATTATTCGGCTCTAAAACCAGTTACAAGGAGATATTATGAAAACAATTCTTGTTATAGAAGATGAAATGAAGTTAAATGAGATAATATGCGATTACCTGAAAGGTGAAGGATATAAAACAGTCTCTGCATTTGATGGTGAAATGGCATTAAACTTATTTGAATCAGAAAATATTGATGCTGTAATTTTGGATATTATGATACCTAAAATTGATGGTTGGTCAGTTTGTAGAAAAATAAGACAAACATCAGGAATTCCGATTGTGATGTTGACGGCAAGAAGTGAAGAAGATGATAAGTTGATGGGATTTGAACTGGGTGCTGATGAGTATGTAACCAAACCTTTTAGTCCGAAAGTGTTAGTTGCAAGAGTCTCAAGATTGATTTCACGAATCAAAGATATATCCATAGAGTTAGGTTCTTTAAAATGGAAAGGGGTGACGATACAATTGGATGCACATCAAGTGACTGTTGATGATGTATTAATTGAAATGACTCCTAAAGAATATGACTTACTAAAGTATTTAATTGAAAACAAAGGCATTGTATTATCAAGAGAACTCATTCTAAACAAAGTATGGGGCTATGATTTTTATGGTGAACTTCGTGTGGTTGATTCACATATAAAAAAAGTAAGAAAAAAAATAGCACCACATAATGATGGAATAAAAACAGTTGTAAAAGTAGGCTATAGATTGGATTAAATGATGATAAAAAAAAGTATAACTGCGAAATTATTTGTTTTTGTTTTAATACTATTTATATTACAAATCGGTATACAATTTGGTTTTCAGAAGTTTTTTTTAGCAGATTATTATCAGTTACAAAAATCAGAAATAGCTAATGAAACATTTGAATTAGCAGTTGAAGAGTTTTTTGAAACCGATGATTTAAAAAAACAGTCTGATATTCTATATGAATATATGGCAGAAACAAATGAACCATTATTGATTTTCACCTCATACCAAGATTATCATCCAGCATCTTATCAGACATCATTTGAAACAAGTGTTTATATTGAAGCTGACAATGAAATATATGTGTTACCAGTAGGAGATATTGGTGAGTTTGAAGAATACGATGATTATGGAAATGCTGAACTTGAAGACTTCTCGAGTCAGTTTATAGGTGAAGAAGTAGAACTGATTGGTTATGAAAACGACGATGATTTCATACCTTACAGTTTTGTTTATGATGGATACTATTTTGACAGCTATTCTGGATATGCTTCTTTAGATGAAGACACCGACTCAACATTTTTCTATGATTATGATGAAGAAGTATTTTTGGAAGGTACGATTGTTGATATAGAAGAAAAACTACTGAGTGATGAGATTATCGAAAAAACCAATATACTGACCGATTACTACTATCAGACGGTTTTTGAGGAAAATCAAACGAATTTAGATCAATATGACTTTACCATGAAAAAAGTCAGGGTGGCTGGAGAAGTATATTATGCTATGACCATGATGTCTTTACAACCAATCAACGAAGTGTTGGAAGTACAAGGGCAATTTCAGCTGTATCTGACATTATTTATGGTGATACTCATTTTGATTATTTCATTTTTCTTCTCTAGAATCATCTCGAAACCTATTGTTGCAATCTCAAGCTCCACTGGGGAAATCGCCAATTTAAACTTTGATGTTGTATGTGATGAATCCAGATCAGATGAAATTGGTACTTTAGGAAAAGGCATTAACATGCTTTCTAGATCATTAAAAGAGAAGATTGATACATTAGAAGATGAAATTGAATTTGAAAGAAGACAAGAAAAAATAAGACGTGAATTTGTAGCGGATGTCTCTCATGAATTAAAAACACCTTTAGGGGTGATAAAAAGTTATTCAGAGGGCATTATGGATGGCATCTCAAAAAATAAAGCAGATTATTACTTGGAAGTTATCTTAGAAGAAGTGGATAAGATGAATGGTTTGGTTCTGGATATGTTAGAACTTTCTAATCTGGAATCGGGTGAACAAAGACTTGAGAAAACTCATATAAATATGAAACGTATGATCAATAATCTTCTTCGTAGCTTTGATCAAATTATGACTGATATGACAGTTCATATTGATTTAGAGGATACCATGATTGATGTGGATATCTATAAGATGGAACTTGTTATAAACAATCTACTTTCAAATGCCTTTAGGTATGTAAATGATGAAAAGATCATTAATATCACTCTTCAGAATCGTGAGTTGATAATCGAAAACTCTTATGAAACGATTAATGATTTTGAACTAAAAAAAATATGGGATCGATTTTATCGTCTTGAAAAGTCACGTTCAAGAGACTTTGGTGGTAATGGTCTAGGGCTGGCAATTGTAAAGAAAACACTAGATCTACACAGCCTAGAATATAGTATTGAAAACTCTCCAATTGGATTCTTATTTAAAATAAGTTTTTAATGAAAAAAAACGGGTATCTAGACTGTGATTGTTGTAAAACCTATACAAACTTAAAGTATCATTAGATAAAGCCTTTTGTTTGAGATTCGTTTAATGATACAATCATTACAGCTATTAGAAAAAGGAGAGAAAATTATGAAAAATACAGCACATATTAAGCCAGAAGGCATAGAAATAGCCGAAACCGTACTACTTCCTGGAGATCCGTTAAGAGCAAAATTCATTGCTGATACATTTTTAACTGATGTTGTTCAGTTTAATACAGTAAGAAATATGTTCGGTTTTACAGGTACTTATAATGGTAAAAGAATTTCTGTAATGGGTTCTGGTATGGGAATGCCAAGTATTGGTATTTACTCATGGGAATTAATCAATGTATTCGGTTGTAAAAACCTTATCAGAATTGGTTCATGTGGCGCAATGCAAAAAGAATTAAACCTTTATGATGTTATTATTGGAATGGGCGCTTCAACAAATTCTAACTATGCATCACAATATAACTTCCAAGGTACATATTCAGCAATAGCATCTTGGGACTTATTGAATAAAGCTGTTACAGTAGCAAATTCAAAAGAGATTCCTGTTACAGTAGGTAACATTTTATCTTCAGATATCTTCTACAACGCTGATCCTAACGCTATGAAATCATGGATGGATATGGGTGTTTTAGCTGTAGAGATGGAAGCAGCAGCTCTTTATATGAATGCAGCTAAATTTGGTGTAAATGCACTTTGTATCTTAACAGTTAGTGATAGTTTAATCACTCATGAAGAAACTTCACCAGAAGAAAGACAAACTGCTTTTACTAAAATGATGGAAATTGCTTTAGAATTAGCTTAGTCATATCACCTCTTACTTAGGTAAGAGGTTTTTTATTTTTTGAAGTAAAAAGAGTAAAAAAAATCCCCTAAGGGATTAGTGTACATCGCCAGCACATTCTTTACATACGCCTTTAATATAAGTATGATATTCTTCTAATGTAAATCCTTCTAAGGTAGGGATATCAGCAGTTGATAAATCATAATTAAAATCGTAAACTGTTTGACATCTTATACATTTAAAATGCCCGTGGTTTGACGTATCGGCATCATACCTAGCCTCATTATCTTCAATTAAGACTTGCACTGCTAATTTGTGTTTCACAAATAAGTCTAACGTGTTGTAAACAGTGGTCTTCGATAGAGTAATTAGTTCGTCAGATAAAGCATTGTAGATCTCATCCACAGTGGGATGAGATCTAAAAGTATTTAAATATTCATAGATTTTTACTCTAGGTAAGGACGCTTTTACACCATGTTCAGACAGATGGGCTTTGATCTCATCAATTGACATACGGTTCATTGTAGCACCTTTCCTTTCTTATTATCCGAAATATCTCTTAAGTAAACCTCTGAAACCAGCACCATGACGAGCTTCGTCTTTTGCCATTTCATGAACTGTATCATGGATTGCATCTAGGTTTAATTGCTTAGCTAAAGTAGCTAAATCTTTTTTACCAGCACATGCGCCATGCTCAGCATCAGCTCTTAACTCAAGGTTTTTCTTTGTAGAGTCTGTTAACACTTCTCCAAGAAGTTCTGCAAATCTTGATGCGTGATCAGCTTCTTCAAATGCGTATCTTTTAAATGCTTCAGATACTTCAGGGTATCCTTCTCTATCAGCAACTCTTGCCATAGCTAAGTACATACCAACTTCCATACATTCGCCTTGGAAGTTTTGTCTTAAACCTTCTAAAACTCTTTCGTCAACGCCTTGAGCGACACCTAATACATGCTCATCTGCGAAGTCTACATCTGTATTTAAAACATTAAATTTCTCAGCTGGTGCGTTACAGATTGGGCATTTCTCTGGTGCTTGATCACCTTCGTGGATATGTCCACAGACAGTACATACATATTTCATTAATTTCTTCCTCCTACGCCAAAATATAGTGACAGCAGCTGATTATTCAGCTACTGTAAAAAACTCTTTACCTACTCCACAAATTGGGCAAACCCAATCTTCAGGGATATCTGCAAAAGCAGTTCCTGGTGCAATACCGCCATCTGGATCACCTACAACTGGATCATAAACATAACCACATGGTTCACATTCGTAATTCTTCATAATAATACCTCCATTTTTAATTTATTGTTTAGTTGTTTTTTCAAATTTGTAATGATTACAAATTAATAATACATAGTATTTTATTATCTGTCAATAGTTATTCAGAAAAATTCTTAAAAAAATAGGTAATACATGGAGAATAACACCATTATTTAGAATAACATGGTACCATTAGGGTATGAGTAGACGGGAGGTAAATATGGAGAAATTAATTTTAAAGCAGGGTGTAACGTGGATTGGAGCATTAGATCCTAATCTTAGAGTCTTTGATATCATCATGGAAACTGAATTTGGAACATCTTATAATTCATATTTTGTAAAAGGTGAAAATAAGACTGTATTGTTTGAAACGGTTAAAATAAAGTTTTGGGATCACTATCTAGAAAAATTAAAATCAATGACTGCCATTGAAGACATTGACTATCTAGTTGTAGATCATACAGAACCTGATCATGTGGGCTCAGTGGAAAAACTTCTTGAACTTAATCCCAATATTACAATTGTTGGATCAGCATCTGCTATTGGCTTTTTAAAGGAAATTACCAATCGATCATTTGAATCGATGAAAGTTAATACAGGTGATACTTTAGATTTAGGTGGCAAAACATTAGAATTCATATCAGCTCCATTTTTGCATTGGCCAGATTCAATGTATACCTATCTAAGAGAAGACAAGTTATTGATTACATGTGATAGTTTTGGTTCGCATTATAGTTTTGATGAGATTCTACTCAGTAAGATTGAGGACCGCTCAGATTATTACAAAGCATTAAAATATTATTTTACAATGATTATGGGGCCATTTAAAACTTATGTTTTACAAGCCATAGCAAAAATTGAAAACTTAGAGATTGATATGATTTGTCCGGGTCACGGACCCGTTTTGGACATCAATCCATTTGAAATAGTAGAGATCTGTAGAGAGTGGGCAAAAGAAGAGACAATCTTTGAAAATAAAACAGTCGTTATCCCATATGTTTCTGCTTATGGTTACACAAAAGAACTGGCAGAAAAAATCGCAGAAGGCATAAAGTCAGTTGGAACCATAGATGTTTTGATGCATGATATGGTAGAAGCGTCAAATACCGAGGTTATGAACCATATCAGATGGGCAGATGGTATTTTATTTGGCACACCAACAATTAATGGTGATGCATTACCACCTATTTGGGATCTTGTTATGGGGATGTCACCGATTACACATAAAGGCAAACTCACTGGTGTATTTGGATCTTATGGTTGGAGTGGTGAAGGTGTGCCTAACATAGAAAATCGTTTGAAGATGATCAGAACAAAACAATTTGCACCAGGGTATAAAATTAGATTCAAACCAAGTGAAGAACAGTTAGAACATGCTTTTAAGTATGGTTTAGAATTTGCTCATGAATTGGTAGGAGAAGCTTTAGACAGTGCTTTTATAAACGAATCACATAAAACTAAAACGGCTTCAGCAGGTGATGGCACAGTTAAGAAATGGATCTGTGTTGTTTGTGGTGATGTGTTTGAAGGAGAAAGACCACCTGAGATTTGTCCAACTTGTGGGGCATCACATGAACAATTTGAAGAGTATATTGAAGAAACTATAGATTTTGAATCAGAAGAAGCATTAAATATTCTGATTGTAGGTAATGGTTTAGCTGGTTTGTCTGCAGCAAGAGAAGCAAGAATCAGAAATAAGAAGGCTTCTATTAAAATGATTACAAAAGAAGATCATATAACATATAATAGACCGATGTTGATCGATTATATCTCAGAAGATTATGATGCAGATCATTTTATCATTGAACAATCCATGTGGTATGAAGAAGAAAATATTGATGTGCTTTATGATACAACAGTTTTAACGGTTGATAAAGAAAACAAAACAGTTAAAACAACACAGGGCGATATAAGTTATGATAAGTTAATCTTAGCAAATGGTAGTCAGTGTTTTGTACCACCGATTACTGATGTACAATCAAAAGGTGTTTACGTATTAAGAGACATTAAAGATGCTCATACGATTATGACAGCAATAAAGGAAGTGAATGATATTGTTGTGATTGGTGGAGGGTTATTAGGATTAGAAGCAGCAGACATCTTTAATAAGCTCGGAAAAAAGGTGACGGTATTTGAAGCGGCGAAAGCTTTAGTTCCGATGCAATTAGATGAAACGGCAGGGTGTCATTTAAAATCAGTCATAGAAAATCAAGGTGTAAAAGTAATAACCGATGCTTGTATCAGTCATATTGTAGCAACAGATAAAGTTGAAGGTGTTGCACTGCAAAATGGAGATTTCCATGATGCTCAATTGGTACTTGTTTCGACTGGTATCCGATCAAATATTTCATTAGTAAAAGATATTTTAGAGATCAATAGAGGTATTGTTATCAATGAAAAGATGGAAACCTCAGAAAAAGATATTTATGCAGTCGGTGATGTAGCAGAATATGATGGTAAAGTTGCAGGCTTGTATCAAACGGCAATAGAACAAGGGAAAGTAGCTGGAGCCAACGTTGTTGGAGACGAAAAAGTCTTCAGTTATACACTTGCAGCAGCACAGTTTAGCAGTTTTGAGATTGAATTTTTCTCCGTTGGAGAAACTATAGAAAAAGAAAATATGACCAGTGTTATCGTCGATGATCTGGAAAATGGTAAGTACAGTAGGTTGTTTTTCGAAGAAGATGTATTGGTAGGTGGTATGTTGTTTGGTGATATGGGACGTTCAATTAAAATCATGAATGGTATCAAGAGAAATGCTTTAAGAGCTGATTTTGTTAGAGAATTCTTTGGATAAAGTTTGAAGAACAGTTAGAAATAACTGTTCTTTTTATTAAATAACGTTTTATTAAATAATATCTGATGGCTTTTAACTGAGTAAGAGTTGTAATATACTATTGGCATATAGATTAGGAGTAATGACATGATTATTAAATGCGATAATTTGGACATAAAACAGATTGCAGATTCTGGACAAACTTTTAGATGGTATGAACAAGAGGATTATTATGTCATTGTAGCAAACCATCAAGTTGTTATTATGAAACAACGGTCTGATGGTATTGAATTAGATGATGAGAATCCCATATGGGAACACTACTTGGATATAAAAAGAGATTATAATGTGATTATGACTCATTATAAAGGAAAAGATGATTTTTTGGATGCTGCAATTGATTATGGTTCTGGTATTAGAATCTTAAATCAAGATCCCTTTGAGACCATACTGACTTTCATTATTTCAGCCAATAACAATATCAAACGTATTACATCTTCAGTACTTGCGTTATCAAACACATATGGTACTTATCTTAAAACCATTGATGGTATTGATTATTATGATTTCCCGACACCAGAACAACTTAAAGAAGTTTCTGTAGAAGCCTTTCGAGATTGTGGTGTGGGTTATAGAGATAAATACCTTTATGACTGTGTTCAAGATGTTATAAATAAAAACATTAATCTACAATCTATAAATAGTTTGTCAGATAGCGAACTAAGATTGGCTTTAATGCGTCTAAAAGGTGTTGGAGAAAAAGTAGCCAATTGTATTATTCTGTTTGCATATGGTAGGTATGAAGGATTTCCGGTAGATACATGGATAAAAAAAGTTTTAAATGAACAGTATGGTATCGATAAAGATTACAATAGCTTTGTTGAATCATATTTTAAACCTTATGGCGGTATCGCACAGCAATATCTTTTTTTCTATGGACGACGTTAATACAAAAATAATATTTCAGTATATTACAGATGTACCTAATTCCTGTTAATTTCAGGCTCATGTGCTACAATAAATTCGATTAAAGGAGAGTTTAAAATGAATATTTATAAAATAGACAATCATCAAGACATAATTACAAATTCACAAATCAATAAAATCATTAGATTAGCGATGTTTAATCCGACAGATGGAAGAGTGAAAACTGTTGCAGATGGCATTTATGGCAAGCAGCAAGGAAGCTTTTATGTCTGTGAAATTGAAGGCATTGTGGGTATTATTGGTGTGAAAAGAGTAGACAATGCTTATGTTCAAATTATGCATTTGGCTGTAGAAGAAGCCTTCAGAAAACAAGGTGTAGCTAAAGCATTATTGGAATATGTAAAACAAGCGGAACGTGTTGATGAAATTATGGTTGAAACAGATGGTAAAGATTTAAAAGTACTAAAAAAATTAGGTTTTAAATTCATAAAAGAAGAAGATAATATGACGAGTTTAGTGAAATATGTCGGTAGACAAGAAGGATAATGGAGTAAGTCATGAATAATGAAGTCGTAGAACGCCGCTCTGATAAACATTCAGATAAGGCTAGGAAAAATAAAATACTAAAACGAGTTTTAATGGGCTTTATTATAGTAGTTTTGATCTCTGCTTGGTTATTTATAGTGAAGTATGGTATCGATTTAGGAAAAGAGTATATCGATGATGCCTTATCAGCTGTTGAAATGCGCGGTATTGAAAGTCAGCAACGTTTGGTTGAACAAAATGCAGAACTGAATAAAGACATTGAATCTTTAAACGATGATATTGGGAAACTAAGAGCTGAAATCACCGATTTAAATGAGGAGATTCTACTCTTTAGTTTGGAAGTGAGATCATTAAAATCTAGTATTGATATCATAGATACGAGTGTTACGAATTCAGTACAGATACAAGCAGAAATAGGTTCGAAAATTCAGGACCTTGATAATGGTTTACAAGAACTTAGAAAAAGTTTGAATATTTTATTGGAGGCTCCAAGTGAATAAAATATGGGTTTTTCTAATATTTTTACTTGCACCAGTATTGGTATTTGTATTTGTGGCAAAAGGTTATGCAGATGATTCAAGTATAGGTATTTTTGATTACCAAAAAGAAGAAATAAAACGTATAGATATCGAATCGATAGATGCAGAAATTGATGAAGTGGCGATTGACTTAAGAGAACTGTCTATTAAAATGACAGATATTCAAACGACTGTAAATGAGTTTGAAGCTGTTTTTTCTGAGTACACAACTCAAATCAATCGTTCAATTGAAAGCAGTAGAGATCAGAAGTATCTTTCGGATGACATCTATGAGCAACGAATTACAAGAGCTTTAGGTGAACCTATTGATTTCTATTTGAGTAATTCATCTGAAATAAAAATATTTGAGTTAAAAGAATTGGGTTATAGAGGTTATATCGCTAAAATAAAACTATTTGATCCAGATGTATTCAAATTAGCTTTGGCTGAAGGAGAAATCGGAAAATTAGAGACGACTTCAGATGCTGCAATTAGAACCGGAGCGGTTTTAGCTATTAATGGTGGTGGCTTTGGAGCAGGAAGAGTCAACGGCGAATTGGTATCTACCATGATTGGTGGTGCTGTTGTTGATGGTGAAATGGTTAAGGAGTTCATACCCAAATCGAATGAAGATTTATTTTTTGTTGGAATCAACAAAAAGGGTGATTTGGTAGGAGATGTTCCAAAATCACAACAAGAAGTCGAAGACATGAAGCCTTATCAGGGTGTTAGTTTTATTCCGATTTTAATAAAGGATGGCGAAAAAGTAACCTTGCCAGGTGCCTGGGCAAAAACAAAACATCCAAGAACGATTATAGGACAATATGCAAATGATGATTTAATTGTAATCGTAGTAGATGGCCGACAAGGAGAGTACAGTGCTGGTATCACACTTGAAAGATTACAAGATAAATTACTAGAACTTGGTGTGAAGGATGCTTACAATTTGGATGGTGGTGGTTCAACTGCTATGTATTTTAATGGTAAAATTCTGAATAAACCTTCTGATGGGAATGAACGGCCAGTAGCAAATAACTTTATCGTATTACCATAAGACCGAAAGGTCTTTTTTTGATTGAAGTATACTGGTTGAGTTTATCCGTATGTGGGAAAAGTATTGCTCAGATTCTCTTATGTTATTACGCATTTTACTGATGTTCAGTTATATTTACGCTGTGGTATTGAAGTATTATATTGAAAGAGATATAATGCATTTGGGAATAAATTAAATGGAGGTCAAAATGATTAAAAATATTAAATTAAATTTAGAGGCAATTGAGGCACTTCACTTCTTTTGGATTGCTGCAAGTGAAAAAGATCAAGTAGATGAAAAGTTCTTTCATGATTTAGGGGAAATGGATGCAGTTAAATTGGTATATGATGACGAATTTAACGCTGAATCAGTAAGAAGAGCATTATCTGCAATAAAAAACAGAGAACCTTTTTCAGGTACTAAAAGTGAAAGAAAGTTTTGGAATTTAAATATGTGGGCTATGGAAGATCTTGAGTTAACAGCTTCAATGATTATGCCAATCAAAAAGCTTAATTTAGATGAGATGGTTTCAAAATTAAAAAACGCTGACAATCCAAAGAAATATGATACATTAGAAGTATACTTCTCGCCAATCCACGACGATGAGTTCAGAATCATTGAAAACAAGCTGTTAATAAACTTCTTTAGAATAAGAACAAGTTTTGTTGATGATGGTGTATTAATTGGTGATGTAGAGTTAGAACAATATATAGAAGAAAAGTTAATTGAAGTGCTTAAATAGCACTTCTTTCTGCTTTTAAAAAAAATATGTTGAATTATTGAGAAAATGTTTATATAATAGGATGGTCTTCGCTATCCAATGGTTTGGCATTAGATAGAAGATTAGTCGATGAAAGTTAGGGGAAAATAATGGAAAACAAAGGAAATAAGTATTTAGTACTTCTAGGTGCAATTATTTTACAGATCTGTTTAGGATCAATTTATACTTGGAGTATGTTTAATGGACCGCTTGCGGCAACTCACGGATGGGAAACATCTGGCATAGTATTAACATTCTCAATTGCAATTTTATTCTTTGCTTTATCAACATTAGTGTCTGGTAAATTGTTAAAGAAAATTGGACCAAGAAAAGTAGCAACAATTGGGGGATTGTTATATGGTTCAGGAGTTTTATTAACTGGTATCGTATTGTTAAACTTCCCATCATTACCACTTATTTATATCACTTATGGTGTAATTGGTGGAACCGGTGTTGGATTTGCATATGTATGTCCACTTGCTACACTTGTTAAATGGTTCCCAGAAATAAAAGGAACAATTACAGGTATTGGTGTTGGTGCATTTGGAGTTGGTTCAATTCTATTTAAACCAATTATCAAAATTTTCTTAGAAAATGAAGCTATTGGACCAGATAAAACATTCTTATACTTAGGTGTTATTTATTTAGTGTTCTGTACAATCGGTGCTCAATTATTCTCTGAGCCTAAAGTTAAAGCTGGTGCTGCTGGATCAACTGATCATGAGTTCACAGCAAAAGAAATGACTAAAACGTCAGCGTTCCCAATGATGTGGGTAATGTTCTTTGTAGGTTGTATCCCAGGACTATTAGCTATTGGTTTAGCAGTAGGTATTGGTGAGGAATTTGTTGGTTTAACACCTGCAATGGCTGCAAATGCTGTTGTTCTGATTGCTATCTTTAATACATTAGGTAGATTAGGAGCTGGTGCTGCTGCAGATAAATTTGGTTTAAGAAAAGTTGTAACAGGATTATTTGCAATTACAATTGCTGCTGTTGGTATTTTATTAATGTCAAAAGGTGGCGGAAGTGCAGTAATGTTCTTTGCGGCTTTAGCTGGTATCGCAGTTGGATTCGGTGGATTATTAGCTGTTGTTCCTCCATTAGTAGGAGACTTCTATGGTGTTAACAACTTAGGAACTAACTATGGTCTTATCTTTATTGCCTATGGTTTAGCGGCACTTGTTGGACCGTTCTTAAAGAAAGCTTTAGTTTACGATCAAATGTTCTATGTTTCTGTAGGTGTTGCTGTAGTTGGTTTGGTATTATCAATTATTATGAAAAAACCAAAAAAAGCTGCTTTAGCAACAAAGAAAACAGCATAATTTATAAAAACAATAAACATCAGCAGAAATGCTGGTGTTTTTTTATTTTTGTTTTTTTCTAGTTTAAAATTATGTTATAATAGCATGGAATAAAGAAAAGGATGGTTATGAGATGGATACACATATTATTGATTTAGTGGCATTTGATGAGATTCATAAAGTTGTAAACTTAATTATTTTAGATGATCAAAATTGGGAAACACCAAAAGAACATATTGATATGATTCAAGAGAAGATTTTGAGCTATGTGGCTTTTATTGAAAATGGTACTTTTAAAAAAAAATATCCAAGTGTATCCGATTTAGATACCATTATAAAAGTTGTTTTCGAACATAAACCTACAGAAGAAGGTATAAAGTTTATAGAACAAGTAAAAACGGTGTTAGAAGATACCGGTTATCAATTAGAATTTATAAATTATGAGGACACATCGAATTAATCGATGTGTTATTTTTTTTATGTTTTTTTATAAGACTATTTAGGTGTAGATTGAGTTTATATCTCAAAAGTTGATATATTAGAACAATTATTTAATAACATTTGAACTATATAATTTGATTGAACCATACAAAGTCTTTTGCAAAAGTTTTATCTAACAATAATAATAGTGTAATAAATATGAATGCATCTTAATATTTGTTCATTTACGAGTATATATAGTACTATGATTGCACATTTAGATATTATTTTTAGTATATATGCAATTATCAATTATATACAAAGAGTTAAGTATAGGTTTGAGTAGAATTAACTGAATATAAAAAATGTTTTGTCTTTTCATAAAAGTTAAGGTATTATTTAAATGTAGATAGAATAGTTGTATATATACCTTAATTGTAGTTAATTTAACTATTAATTGAAGTATAACTACTATTATCATTGGGGGGAGGCAACATATGTTACGTTTTATTAGTAGGAGACTGGTAATTGGATTTATGACACTGATTATTATTGTGACTCTTACTTTTTTATTGGTCAATATGGCACCAGGTGATCCAGTGTCAGCCAAAATCCGACAACTGCCAGACAGTGCAAGAGAAACCATAGAAAAAAAATATGGTCTTGATAAGTCAATGTTTGAACGGTATATCCTTTATATGAAGAGTTTAGCAACGGGTGATTTAGGAGACTCTTATATTTATGTTGGAAGATCAGTAAATGAGGTTATAGCAAAAAATGCACCAGTATCAGGTCGAATTGTAGGTATGGCAATTGTATTGCAGCTTATTATTGGACTGTTTTTAGGAACCATCGCGGGATTGTTTAGAGAAAAAATTGCGGATCAAATCATACGGGTTATGGTGGTCGTCGCCATCTGTATACCGAGTTTTGTATTTGCAGCTCTGCTCCAATACTTTGTCGCTTTTAAATGGCAACTGACACCAATCTTTGGATGGGGAGAACCAATTCACTATGTGATGCCTGTTATGGCAATGACAGTTGGTGGACTGGCAGGATACACAAAGTATATGAGAAACAGCACGATTGGTGTTGTGAATGAAGATTACATAGTTACTGCGAAAGCTAAAGGGGTTTCAAAAGTACGTCTGATTAGAAAACACATACTTAGAAATGCATCGATTCCAATTATCACTATGTTAGGTAGTAGTTTGGCAGGGTTATTCGGTGGTTCCTTTATATTAGAATCATTTTTTGGTATTCCAGGATTGGGATCTTATTATGTTAAAGCGGTACAGGATTCGGATTACAGTATGATTCTTGGTATGACTGCTTTCTTTGCGGCATTCTATATTTTCATTCTAATACTTGTAGATATTATGTATGGTATTGCGGATCCGAGGATTCGTGTTGCTAAAGGGAAGTTATAGGAGGCACTATGGCAGAGAAAATGACATTAGAAATTGAAGAAATGGATGATGCCTTTGAGATTATAGGTTGTGAGGATTTAGATGCTGAGTTGATATCTAAACCGAGTTTAACTTATTGGAAAGATGTATGGCGTCGTTTTAAAAAGAATAAATTGGCATTGATTGGATTGATCATATTGAGTTTGGTTGTATTCTTCACCATATTTGGACCAGCAATTACTGGTTATGATTACTCAAGAATGAATTACGAAATAGAAGATCAAGGTCCGAGTTCGGATCATTGGTTTGGTACAGATAAAGCGGGTCGAGATTTATTTACGAGAGTTTGTGTTGGTGGTAGAATTTCAATTGTTATTGGACTGACTTGTACAGCGGTTATGTTTACAATCGGTTCAATACTAGGTGGAATCGCAGGTTATAAAGGTGGTGTCGTTGATGATATCATCATGCGACTTGTAGAAATTATAGTAAGTATACCTTATTTGGTTGTTGTAATCATACTATCTATAACGCTTGGGAGAAGCATGTTGTCTTTAATATTTGCCATGACTTTAACATCGTGGGGGGGTACAACAAGATTGGTACGTGGACAAGTTTTGCAAATTAAGAATCAGGAATTTGTATTGGCTTCAAAGGCGCTTGGTGGTAACGCTAAAAGAATTATTATGAAACATTTGTTACCTAATGCAATGGGCATCATTATGGTTTCGATTACATTCTCAATCCCTATGTTTATATTCAGTGAAGCAACACTTAGTTTCTTAGGTATAGGCATTCAGCCGCCAGAGACAAGTTGGGGTGCTTTAGCAGCATCAGGAAGAGGATCATTGATGTTTTATCCTTATCAATTGTTCTTCCCTTGTTTGATGATTGTTTTTACCATGTTGGCGTTTAACTTGATTGGTGATGGCTTGACAGATGCCCTTGATCCAAAACTAAGACAATAATGGAGGCATCATGAAAATTTTAGAAGTGAAGGATTTGAGAATATCCTTTAAAACATATGCAGGAGAAAATCAAGCTGTAAGAGGTGTTAACTTTCATTTAAATGAAGGTGAGACCTTAGCCATAGTTGGAGAATCGGGATGTGGTAAAACAGTAACCTCAAAATCCATACTAAGAATTCTACCATCACCACCAGCCATCATCCACGAAACATCAGAGATCTATTTAGGTGATAGAGAACTTACATCACTTTCAGACAAAGAAATGATCGGTATACGTGGATCAGAGATTTCAATGATATTCCAGGATCCCATGACATCACTCAATCCGACGATGCGAATTGGTGATCAAATTGCTGAGAGTATCATCATACATCAAGGTAAATCAAAAAAAGAGGCGATTGAAGATGTGATTAACTTATTGGAAATGGTTGGTATTCCAAATCCGGAAGCAAGAGTTAAACAATATCCTCATGAATTTTCAGGTGGCATGAGACAAAGAGCGATGATTGCCATTGCACTGGCTTGCAACCCTAAAATATTAATTGCAGATGAACCGACAACTGCACTTGATGTAACGATTCAAGCTCAAATTATGGATCTGATCAAATCGCTTCAAAAGAAATTGAATACGGCAGTAATTTTAGTAACACATGATTTAGGTGTTGTAGCGGAAGTGGCAGATCGAATTCAAGTAATGTATGCAGGTGAAATTGTTGAAACGGGTAATAGTAGAGATATTTTCTACAAGCCAAAACATCCTTATACATGGGCACTATTAAAATCAGTACCTAAACTAAACACTGAAAACAAAACAGAACTATATTCACTAAACGGTACGCCGCCGGATTTGCTGAATCCACCAAAAGGATGTGCTTTTGCCGCAAGATGTGAATACTGTATGAATATTTGTAGAGAGAAATCTCCGAAGTTTACAGATATAACTTCGGAACACAAAGCAGCCTGTTGGTTATTACATAATAAAGCACCAAAAATCGATTATACAGTTGAAAGTTATACCGCAGAGAATCCTATTGGGATTAATTCTGAGGAGGTAAGTCATGTTAGATAATAATGAAGTTTTGGTACAAGTAAAAGATTTAAAGAAGCATTTCAAAGTTGGTAGAAAACAAATGTTAAAAGCTGTTGATGGCGTTTCATTTGATATCAAGTTGGGTGAAACACTCGGTTTAGTAGGTGAGTCGGGTTGTGGTAAAACAACTTGCGGTAGAACCATTATGGGTCTTTATGACGCAACTGGTGGAGAGGTGCTTTTCAAAGGTGAGAGCATTCACAAAAAATCATCTAAAGATAAATTAGCGCTCACAAAAAAGATGCAAATCATTTTCCAAGATCCCTATGCATCACTTAATCCACGAATGACTGTTGGTGATATCATTTGTGAAGGCATAGACATTCATGATCTTTACAAAGGCAAGGAAAGAACTGTTAGACTTCATAAATTATTGGATTTGGTAGGGCTTAACCATGAACATGCCTCAAGATTTCCACATGAATTTTCTGGTGGACAACGTCAAAGAATTGGTATTGCCAGAGCGCTTGCGATAGAACCAGAGTTTATCGTGTGTGATGAACCGATCTCAGCCCTTGATGTATCGATTCAAGCACAAGTTGTAAACCTTCTGATTAAATTACAAGAACAACTGGGTTTAACTTATTTGTTTATCGCACATGATTTGTCGATGGTAAAACATATTTCAGATCGAGTGGGTGTCATGTACTTAGGTCATATGGTAGAACTAACCAAAAGTGAAAACTTATACATGAAACCGTTACATCCCTACACACAAGCTCTATTATCAGCAATACCTGAACCCGATCCAGACTACAGTCAAAGTAAAGAACGTATCCACTTAGATGGGGAAATCCCAAGTCCGATTAATCCAAGTCCAGGTTGCAGATTTGTAACAAGGTGTATGTCTGCAAAAGAAGCATGTTACTCAGAAACACCAATTATTAAGGAAGTAGAAAAGGAACATTTTGTAGCATGCCATTTGTATTAATTATTAACAAGAATGGTTCTTGTTTAATATAGTAATAAGGGGGAGAAAAAAATTGAAGAAAGTAACGATTATGGTACTTGTATTAGTTCTAATCACAACTATGGCATTAACCGGTTGTGGGGACAATACGAGTGAAAACAATGCAGTGAACACAAATGAATCAAGCAATGTTTCATCAGATACTGACTCATCATCAGAAGCTGGTGGAGACACGGATAAAATGGACTCTGTTCAAGAGTATACTTACGCACACGGTAGTGTGGTAACAACTCTAGATCCTCATAAAGTAGGGTCAATTCCTGTATGGGGCGTTCAAGCACCAATTTATGAAAACTTAGTAAGATATGTTGTAGCTGAAGATGGTTCAGCTAAGTACGAGCCAGGTGTTGCAAAAACTTGGAATGTTTCTGAAGATGGTTTGGTTTGGACATTTGATTTAAGAGAAGATGCAAAATGGGCAGATGGTTCACCACTGACAGCACATGATTTTGTTTATTCTTGGCAACGTGTATTTGATCCTGAAGTAGCTTCTGACTATGAGTGGATGGTTGATGCGATGATCAAAGGTGGTGGAGAATTTGCTGCTGGAGAAGGATCTAGAGAAGATGTTGGTGTAACAGCACTTGATGATTACACATTACAAATCGAATTAAATGTTAAAGTATCTTACTTCTTACAAATTGCATCATTCCCAACTTACAAGCCAGTAAAGAAAGACTTTGTTGAACAGTTTGGTGATGAGTATGGTTCTGCTGTAGAAAAAACATTAGGCAATGGACCATATATGGTATCTGAATGGAATGAAGGTGTGGATCTGGTTTATGTTAAAAATCCTCATTATTGGGATGCTGAAAATGTACACTTAGAAAAGATTACAAGAAAGATTGTAAAAGAACAAACGCCTAGAGCACAAGCTTTGATGTCAGGTGAACTTGATGCAGCAGCTGTATCAGAGCCAGACTGGCGTGGAATGTTAGATAATCAAGGTGGTTTTAATTATATCAATGAAGCAGGAGCAGACGTAGAATTCTTCATGTTCCAAATGAACAATGAATTCTTATCAAACAAGAAGATTCGTCAAGCTCTTACAATTGCTTATGATAGAGAAAAATTCATTGCTGAAGTAGGTGATGATTTCGGATTCCCAGCTTATTCTATAGTACCAACGATTATGCATGCTGGTGAAGAATTATATATTGATATTACCAAAGGTGAAAATGAAGTTGTTAAGACATTATTGGCTCAATACCCGGATCCAAAAGAACTGTTATTAGATGGTCTTGAGGAATTGGGATATGATAGAGATCCTTCATTAGTAGAACTTTCAATGCAAACTAGAGGTACTGGTGAGTATTCTAAAGAAAGTGCTGAGTGGTTAAAGCAATTATGGAATGATACTTTAGGCATTAACTTAGAAATTGAATTAACTGAATGGAACATCATGTGGGATAACGTAAGATCAGGGAATTATGATATTGCTGTTGCAGGATGGACAGCAGACGTAGATGATCCTTCTAACTTAATTGATATTTTCCACACAAGTCCTAACACAGGATACTACCATGGCGAAAAAACAGGTTGGTCAGGTCCTAAAGCAGATGAATTTAATGCACTAGTTGAAAAAGCAATTCAAACTTCTGATTCTCATGAAAAAGCTTTAATATACTTAGAAGCAGAAAAGATTCTATTAGATGAAGCAGTTGTTGCACCATCATATTTTGGTGAGTTTTCTTCTTATAGAGCAGATTATGTAAAAGGATATCATAGTAATTCATTCACTTACATCGATTTTAAAGGCGTTTATATCGATGGTAGAGAATAAATGATTTTTTTAACATTACCCTACAAGCAGGCTGTCTATGACAGTCTGCTTTGTTTTTTGGAGAAAATGGTTGCACATACGACCATAAGGGTAGTAAAATGATACAAAGAGAAGGAGGTATTATGGATTTTTTTAAAAGTGAAGCGTTTGAAGCAGTGAAAGGTACGATTCTTGAGTATGGTATAAAAGTCATTCTTTGTATTGTATTTCTATTGATTGGTTTGAAAGTCATAAAAGTTATTGTCAAGAAAATACATAAGATGATGGAAAAGAAGGATGTTGATAAAACAGTAACAAAATTTACATCCTCAATGGTTAACATAGTTCTTAAAATCTTATTGATTATTGCTTTAGCTGGCACTTTGGGTGTAAAAGAGACAGCTTTTGTTGCTGTTCTGGGTGCTGTAGGATTTGCTATAGGTATGGCTTTACAAGGCAGTTTGTCCAATTTTTCTGCTGGTATTATCTTATTGGTCCTTAGACCGATTAAAATTGGTGATTTTGTAGAAGTTGCTGGAATGACAGGTAGTGTTTCGAGCATTCAGGTCTTTTCAACAGAACTAAAAACACTCGACAATAAAACGGTTATCATTCCGAATGGTAATATCATTGGATCGAATATCGTTAATTACTCTATTGAACCAACACGTCGGGTAGATTTTACATTTGGAGTAGATTACAGTGCTGACATCAAACAGGTGAAAGAAGTTCTTCTATCTGTAGCCAATGCGCATGAATTGGTATTGAAAGATCCAGGAGCCTTTGTAGGACTATCTGAACTAGGAGACAGCTCAGTGAACTTTGTTTTAAGAGTTTGGGTGAATGCTGCAGACTACTGGACTGTTTACTTTGATATCATGGAAACGATGAAAGAAAAACTTGATGAAAAGAACATCGGTATTCCATATCCGCATATTCAAATTGTTAAAGATTAAGAGATGCCCCCTTTATAAAGGGGTTTATTTTTTTACCTAATTTAAAATGTGAACTAAAATTGTACAATTATTGATAAAAATATAACAAAACATATTGACGTGAGAATGATAATCAGTTACACTGTATTTGAAAACGGTTATCAATTAGGAGGATGTATGAAAAAAGTAATAAGTTTATTAATAATAGCAACAATGGTATTCGCAATGATTGGTTGTGGTGCAACTGATGAAAACAATACAAACAATGTTTCATTGGAAGTTACAGATACAGAAAAAGTAGTTAATATCTATACAGATAGACATTATGATACGGATCAAGCATTATATGATACTTTTACAGCTGAAACTGGTATTCAAGTAAATGTCGTTAAAGCTAAATCAGATGAATTACTCGAAAGATTAAAAATTGAAGGTGAAGACACAGAAGCAGACTTAGTTGTTACTTCAGATGTTGGTAGACTGTATAGAGCACAAACAGAAGGATTGATAAAACCTTTTGTCTCTGAGACACTTAAAAACAACGTGCCAGAAAACTTAAGGTCAACAGAAGATTTCTGGACGGCTTTAACAGTAAGAGCAAGAGTAATTGCTTATGTAAAAGATAGAGTTGATCCGATGGCGTTATCAACATATGAAGCGTTAACAGAAGAAGCATGGGCAGGTAAAGTCGTTGTAAGAAGTTCAACGAATATCTACAATCAATCGTTAATGGCTTCATTTATTGAATTAAATGGTGCTGATAATGCTAAAGCTTGGGCAGAAGGTCTTGTTGCTAACATGGCTAGAGTACCTGAAGGAAATGACCGTGATCAAATGAAAGCGATTGTTGCTGGAGAAGGTGATGTAGCAATAGTTAACACCTATTATGTTGGAAAGCTTTTAAATTCATCTGATGAGTATGAAGTAGAAGTTGGCGAAAAAATCGGAGTATTCTTCCCGAACCAGGAAACAAATGGTACACATATCAACATCAGTGGTGCTGGTCTAACGAAACATGGTAAAAATACAGGCTCAGCAACATTGTTATTAGAGTACTTAACAGGTGAAAAAGCTCAAAGTGATTATGCAAATGCAAATTATGAATACCCTGTTAATGCAAATGTAGAACCATCAGAATTATTACAAAGCTGGGGCACATTTAAAGCTCAGGAAATTGATTTATCTGTATTAGGTGCATTCAATGCGGATGCTGTAAAACTACTAAATGAAGCAGGATGGAAATAATGAAAAAAATTATAAAGGGGTTTAGTCCCCTTTTTATCACATCATCATTAATTATTTTGATGATACTATTACCAACAACAACTTTGATAAAAGAACTGTTTGCTGAAAAAGGTATCCATTGGGATCATATTCAAAACTTTCTTTTAACAGACTATATCACAAATACATTGATACTGGTTGTTGGTGTAGGTGTGATAACGAGTATTATTGGGACTTTTTTCTCTTTTGTACTCAGTCATTATGAGTTTAAATACAATACATGGTTATTTATACTATTGTTCTTACCTCTTGCCATTCCACCGTATATAGCTGGTTATGTTTATGGCGGTATTTTTGGTTATGGTGGTACGATAGAAAAAATCATGAGATCACTAGACTTAACACCATTTCATATTGATTTTTTATCAATGGGCGGTGCAATCTTTATCTTTAGTGTGTTTTTGATGCCATATGTAGTTTTAGTAACAAGATCGTTCTTTACAAAATTACCGGCTAGTTATTTTGAATCCTCAAGACTACTTGGAAAAACATCATTACAAACCATTACAAAAGTGATTTTGCCGCTTAGTAGAGGTGCAATCATTGGCGGTACAGTTTTGGTTGTACTTGAAGTACTCAATGATTATGGTTTGGTGAAATATTTTGGAATCCAAACGTTTAGTACAGCGATTTATACCACTTGGTTTGGTTTGGGTGATATTTCGAGTGCTATTAGACTTGCCATGATATTAATGGTGATCGTAGTTGTAATTTTAACATCAGAACATTTGTTAAGAGGCAGAAAACGTGTCAGTCAGGCTAGAGCCACATCAAAAGTAAATGAAAAAAAGAAACCGAGTGCTTTGATAAAAGGATTGTTTTTCTCAACTTTTTCAATTTATGTAACAGTTAGTTTAATTATCCCGATTGCTCAATTGTCAGTATGGAGTAAAATGGCTTTAGATAGGGTTGTTTTAAGAGGTTTGACAGAAACCATCGTGGAAACAGTTTTACTGGCGAGTGTAGTGACGGTACTGGTTATCGTATGCGGTATTGTTATTGGTAACTTTAACAGGTTGATTCGAACTAAACTTTCTAAATTTTATTCCAGAGTAGTTATTATTGGATATTCCATTCCAGCGTCAATCATAGCGGTTGCAGTCATGACTTTCTTTATTAATACGGATAGAACATTCAGACCAATCTATCAAGTGTTGGGATTAAAAAATACATTCTTGATGGGTAGTATTGCGATGCTTATATTCGCATTGACTTTAAGATTTATGGCTATTGGTTTTAATAGTATTGAAAGTGGCTATAACAAGATGGGGATTAAATACTTTGAGGCGTCGACACTACTAGGTAAGAACAGTCTACAGACCTTTATTAAGGTTGACTTACCGATGTTAAAACCAGCACTTGTAAGTGCATGTATCTTAACATTTGTAGATGTGTTAAAGGAATTACCCCTAACATTGATATTAAGACCATTTAATTTTGATACATTGTCAACCAAGGTATTTACTTATGCTGGCGATGAAATGATACATGAAGCAAGTGTTTATGCTTTGATTATTATTTTAATCAGCGCCGTTGCTTTAGTAGCTCTTCAAAGTGTTTTAAAGGAGAAGAAGAAATGATTCAATTGAAAGATATTTCATTTAAATACAAACAAGCTAAAGAAGACACATTAAAAAAGATTGACTTATCTTTAGATGAAGGAAAAGTGTTGGCGGTGATAGGCCCGAGTGGTGGGGGTAAATCAACATTACTTAGAGTGATCTCAGGCCTTGAAAAACCACATTCAGGACAGATTCATATCAATAATACCCATATGACACATACTCGACCGGAAAAAAGAACTGTAGGGATGTTGTTTCAGGATTATGCGTTATTCCCTCATATGACCGTGGCAAAGAATATCGCCTATGGTTTGGAAAAAGGTTTTAAACATAAGAAGGAACGTATTAAAGAGATGCTTGAACTGGTTGATATGGCTGGTTATGAAAAAAGATATCCTCATGAACTCAGTGGTGGTCAGCAACAAAGAATTGCACTGGCTAGAGCACTTGCGCCAAGTCCGAATATTCTACTGTTAGATGAACCTTTTAGTAACTTGGATACGGAACTTTTGGCGTCTATTAGAGAAGAACTTTTCAAGGTGATAAACTCTTTAGGAATCACAACAATTATGGTAACTCATAATATTAAAGATGCTGAATTATTTGCAGATCAAACCATTAGAATTGAAAATGGAAAGATGAAGGCTATCGTATGATAGCCTTAAATGAGTATTCTAATCTCTGTTTGATATTTATTGGGATTGCCTTTTAGAAGCATGCCTGGACCTTTGATATAATGCTCTCTAATAGGTGATTTGGTTTCAATATCATTCTCTTTAATGTAATCCGTTAAAACCTTGTAAGAATCGGAAAGTGTTTCATAAGGACCAACATGTAAAAGAGATAAAGCCTCACCACCCGGTAATGTTTTGGTATCGATATTTTGATAGCTGATTTCTTTTTTGATTGGAATGCAGACTTCAACGGTTGCGTTATCTTCTTTGTAGTCGTCATCGTGATAAATACTAAAAGGTTTCCCTTTGACATTCATACCAACTGATTTAAACAATTTTCCCAAATACTGACCAACATCTTGATATTTTCCCACATAAGTCATAGAAGCGATTAACTTCGGTTCTACTTTGATTTTTTGTACTTGATTAAGCATGATTTTAACCTCCTTATAAGTTTGGTAGTCCATTATTTTTTCTTGCAGTTTCTTATAATGATTAATCTTTTGTTGAATCATGTCATTCTTTTCTAAAAGATATGCTTTGATGTCATCCTCATCTTCATAAGTTTCGAGAATCTCTTGAATCTCCTTGATTGTAAAATCAAATTCACGAAGCAATTTTATCAGTTTTGCTCTTTCATATGATTGTTCATTATAGAAACGATACCCAGACTCCTCATCAATATCTGACGGTACCAAGATGCCCATTTCATGATAATATCTCAGAGTTTTAATAGAAAGTTGTGTTATTTTAGAAAATTCGCCTATTTTATAGTGCATCTGATCACCCCTTATATTAAGTATAATATCTACACCTAGGGTAGGGTCAAGGACAAAATGATAATAATTTAATTTTCCGACTATTTTTCATAGTGTTGACTTCATGATCGTTTTTTTGTAATATACCCCCTAGAGGGAGGGGTATAAAATGAAAAAACACTCACATATGAAATGGTCATGGATCTTTATGATTCTATTTTTAACATTATCGGTTATTGATTTCAGATTCGGGATTTTAGGATTTATCTGCATGGGGGCTCCAATTTATCATGCTTTAAGAGGGAGAGGTAAAATCCATTGTTCGAAGTTTTGTCCTAGAGGATCTTTACTTGGAATCTTCTTAAAGAATATCACGTTGAATAAAAAAGCACCAAAATTTATGTTCACTAGAAAATTTAAAAATGGATTATTAATCTTGATGTTATCAGTATTCTCATTTGCAATGTATCATGCAGGTGGCGATCCGAACAAAATCGCTTTTGCCATGTTTAGATTTATGTCATCATCACTGATTATTGGTATCATCATGGGTATTGTATTCAAACCAAGAAGCTGGTGTGGCGTTTGTCCAATGGGACATGGTACAGTATTAATTGATCAACAAATGAAGAAAAGAAATCCCAAAGTTGTATTTCAATCGAAATAAGGCTTAGGGATTTTTTCTTTTATGTCACATAATTGCCATAATTATAGGTATAATATAATTAAGAGGTGAAAGAGATGAAAGATAAAATTCTTGTTGTGGATGATGAAAAAGACTTAAGACTTGTGATTTCAGACTTTTTAATAAAAGAAGGTTATGAAGTCCTAGAAGCATCTAATGGTGCAAAAGCTCTTGAAGTCGTTTATGAACATGAAGATATAAAATGCATTGTACTTGATGTTATGATGCCTGTTATGGATGGCTGGTCAACGTTAAGAGAACTGAAAAAGTCATATACTGATATTCCAGTCATTATGTTAACTGCAAGAACGCAAATAGATGATGAAGTATTTGGATTTGAATTAGGCGCAGATGATTATGTTCCTAAGCCTTTTGTAGCAGCTAGATTGATGGCAAGAATCAAAGCGGTCATGAAAAAGAGTCATATGCTTTTAGAGGATTTATTTGATTATGAAGTTTTGAAATATAATAAAGTAGCCTGTGTGTTAACCATCGACAAAACGGCTATTGAATTAACACCTAAGGAACATGAACTGCTTCAGTATTTTATACTCAATAAAAACATTGCTTTATCTAGAGAAAAAATTCTGGATAATGTATGGGGCTATGATTATTTTGGAGACAGCCGTACCGTGGATACTCATATCAAAAGACTTCGAATTAAATTAGGTGACTATTCTACATTAATAAAAACTGTTCGTGGCTTAGGCTATAGATTTGAGGTATAAGATGAAAAAGACTTTTTCAATCAGTTACAAATGGGCAGCCATATTGGCCGTGATGGTTATTATTTTGCTTTCCATTGGTTTGCTTATCAATAAATTCTTTTTTTACGACTATTATCTTTCGAAGGAAAAACAAGAAATTGTTAACTTTGCAGATGACTTGAATAACAATTATTCCGATGTTGAAAAAACAGTAGAAATTATTGATGCTTTTGTATTAAAAAAACAGGCAAGTGTTAGGATCTATTCTGGTGATGAGAATTTTGATTTCTCGTTTAATATGATGATGCATAGTGAAATGAATGGTCGAAGCCAAGGTCAAGGTAAAGGAAATAATAAAAAAATTACATTACCTCATGGCATAGAAGTAGACTTATCCAAAGACGGTTATGTTTTTTTTGACTTTGAGCACGATGATATAAGGACTCAGTTATTGGGTTTAATCTATGAAATAGATGGTGGTGATCGAGTTTTAATCACATTGCCATTTGAAGGCATCAATCAAACTGCTGATATTGCGATTCAATTCAATATTATAATTGTTTCCATATTATTAGCCGTGGCTATGGTTATTGTCATATTTCTTTCAAAAGGCATGACGAAACCGATTATTCAATTGTCATCAATGACTAAAAAAATCTCTGAACTGGATTTCACAGAAAGTTATGAAGGCAAATCAAATGATGAGATCGGTTTACTCGGCGAAAATATCAATACCATGTCTCATGCACTAGAAAATGCTTTGTCCGAACTAAAGACCGCTAACAATCAACTGAAATTGGATATTGAAGAAAAAGAAAAAAATGTACAGATGAGAAAAACCTTAATCGCAAATATTTCACATGAGCTTAAAACACCTATAGCTCTTGTGATGAGTTATTCTGAAGGACTCAGTGAAAACTTTGAGCTTAATAAAGATAAAAAAGAGTATTACCTCAGTGTTATTTCCAAAGAAGCAGAACATATGGATGCACTTGTCAGAGACCTCTTAGATCTAACTGAGCTTGAATACGATGCTTTCCAATTGGATTTAAACAAACTGGATTTATCTTCATTAATTGATGAAATCATTGATCGATATGCGTATTTGATCAAAGAAAAAAGAGTTAGAGTTGAACTGGATAAGGAAGATATCATTGAAGTCACAGCAGATAAAAAACGGCTAGAACAGGCCGTAACGAATCTAATTTTAAATGCTATCGAATATACAACTGAAGAGGGTTTGATTAAAATAAAGGTTCAGAACAACCGTGTATCAATATTCAATTCAGGCAGCCATATTCCAGAAAGTGATTTGGAACGTATCTGGACATCATTTTATAAGTCGAAGAAATTGAAAGATAGAAGAATTG
>Ga0209379_10000396_pt1 | contig 38879 bp, 18 predicted proteins | sample tdDd001_FD_187124 | JGI IMG/M metagenome (GOLD analysis project Ga0209379, IMG submission 187124) | Marine sediment microbial communities from the Atlantic coast under amendment with organic carbon and nitrate - tdDd00.1 (SPAdes)... | ecosystem: Environmental > Aquatic > Marine > Coastal >... | reverse complement strand
CCATTTTAGTGGACATATAATTGCCCTCATATCTAAATTATATAGAGTGATTCTTAATCTGTAAATATCTTATATTTCGAAATCTCTTCCTCTGTCATCCAATGAATGTTGTTAGCAGGGGCAGCATATATCGTAAAGAAATAAAAATCTTTAGCCCATTCTGCTGAATATCCAAGATCTTCATAATACTTAATATTAGCTCTATGTTCATCGCTACTCTTAGGAAAATTAGTAGCTTGTTTACCCTCATCATCGGACCACGAATGCACCCCAAGCTTTGTATTAACCCCACAAGTTCTTTTTACTCCTGCCAGAAAAAAATCAACACCTCCCGAAGCAATCTCCGAGTCATCCAAAATATGAATATTAATACCCTTTTCTCTTAAGCTAACACCAACCTGAAAATTAATTTCATCATCACTTGAACCAGGAACATCTCCCATTTTTATCAATTTGATATTAGGATGTCCTTTTAACATACTATTGAAATCAAATAGTGTTCTGTCTTTTATTTCTCCTTTCATTAAAACGGTAGTACCATCTGATTGAACTGTAAAAATATCAAAAGTGCTTATTAGTGAATAATCAATGTCTTCATCAGAAGGAGGACATGCTGTAAATATTAAACTCAACAGAGCTAAGACAATTAATAAATGTATCTTTTTCATATATCCTTTTATTGGTATTTACAGGTATAACAGGTAAATTTTATTTAACCCTACTTTTTTGATTTTAATTTTCACATCTACCAAGACTTGCAACAAACAAGAGGACAGTAATTAAGTCATATACATATCTTTGCTAGATTAAATAATTCCCTTTATTTCATAGGGGATAAACAATTCAATGAAGAACACCTCAACTAAACCCGTAGTTATCAAGATAATTCTTAAAGAACTAACCGAATTTAGTATCGTATTTTAACATTAATTTGTATCCTGCAACATTTTGAAGAATGCTATCTTAGACTGCAAGTATCATCAACAGATCCCAAGTTTGAATATGGCTCGATTCACATCAAATTCGAAGGTAAAAACTCTCCTTTGACACAATTAACTTGTCATAACTCTAAAATTTAGATTTATCAATCCTAACAAATCTGCCTAATCAAGAGCAGAACAACTGTTCATAATTACGGCGATAAAAGTATTATAAATTGCTCTTATGAAATTACCATAACAGCTCAATCGCTTATTAAAAAAGGTCACAATAATGAAAAGAGGTATGCGTTTGATTAGGATTATTTCGATCAAGCCGCAAGACTTTTGCTTCTATTCAAATTAAGGAATTCATGATTTTCAATACTCCTTAAATGAGAAAAAAAATCAACACGAAAAATCCTACTGACATACTGCTGTCACAAGGCCATTTTATGTTTGTATCATTATTCATTTAAACATTCAAATTATGGAGAAGCAAACAGCCCCAGCAATGACCGTTGTATCGAAAGATATTAGAACAACATTTAAAGACTTAATGAAGGATATTGAAAATTTTCCTCAGCAAATTGTAAAGGAAGCCGTACAAGCTGGCTTGCATCCGGCAGGCCCACAATGTTGGGTTTACACTTGGGAAGTCTGTGATATGGAAGCTGAGTTCGATTTAAAAATTTGTTTACCTGTCGCAACATTTGGCAATTCATTTAAAAGCGATAATTTTAAATTGGAAAAGCTGGAAGAATATATCCATGTTAAGAAAACACATTTGGGTGCCTGGGACAAACTTAGAGATTCGTACGAAACATTAACAGAAGAGATGAAAGCTTGTCTTATAGAACCCAAAAGATCCTGTCGAGAACTATATATTAATTGCGATTTCGATAAGGTGGAAAATAATATTACCGAAATTCAATTTCAGGTAAACTAGTAGGAATAGACTATAAATGACTCCAGAGTATTAAGTCCTTTAAATTGGAAATGATACTCTGAGTTCTTATCCCCTTATAAATAAACCTTAAGCAAGAAAGCGTTTTGAATAGAATAGACAGATTACAGGCCATTTTAACGCAACTGCAAACTAAGAAAATCGTAAAAGCGCAAGAAATTGCAGATAGGTTTGAGATAAGTTTAAGAACCGTGTACCGCGATATACGAGCTCTTGAAGAAGGTGGTATTCCTATTGGATCTGAAGCGGGTGTTGGCTATTTTTTAGATGATAGTTATACACTTTCTCCCATCATGTTTACGACAGAGGAAGCATCATCAATATTAATGGCAGGCAAGATGATGCCACATTTATCTGATAAAAATGTAGATCATGCTTTTCAGGATGCATTGTACAAAATAAAATCGGTTATAAAAGCCGAAGACAAAGAGCTACTAGAGAAACTAGATCATTCGGTTAAGGTATTTACAGGAATGTCTTCTGCTCCTAAAAAAGACAGCATCTATCTTCAGGATATTCAGCAAGCTTTAGTTCAATCTAAAGTCTTACATCTAAAATATTTTGCTCATTACAAGCAAGAACATTCACTGAGGGAGGTTGAGCCTATTGGCTTGTTATTTTATGCTTTAAACTGGCATTTAATTGCATACTGCCGATTGCGAGGCGATTACCGCGACTTTAGGCTCGATCGTATCAGGGAATTGGAAGTAAGCAGTTCAACTTTTGATAGAAAACTAGACAATGCATTCGAGGACTACCTGAAAAGAGAAAAAGAACAGCTGCAATGTTTCGAAATTGAACTAAAAGTAAGTAAAGCCTTAGCCCAATTGCTACACGAGTCTAAATACTGGTATGGCTTTTTAAGCGAAGAGGAAGATGGGAACTGTTTACACATGAAATTCCTGAACCCTGACTTAAATGGCTTTGCCAGATGGATTCTAAGCATGACAGAGAAAGTTGAAATAGTATCGCCCGATAAGCTAAATACTTTGCTGCAAGAAATGGTTCAAAAGCTATACGAGAACTACAAAAACAACTAATTCTGAGTACACGATCTCATTTTACTTGAAATGAGCTCTTTTTCTTCTTAACTTGAATATCTCTTTATAAGAGCACCTTATCGTGAAAACAAAACCCTTTTATTTGAAACGATTAACAATTAAAGACGCGAATTTATGCCTAAAACATATGTTGAAAAAACGATAACAATAGCCGCTAATCTTGAAAAAGTAAAAAGCGTTATTACTGACTTTAACCATTGGAAAGCCTGGTCGCCATGGTTTATCTTAGAACCTGAAGCAAAAGAATATGTTTCCGAAAACGGAAAAAGACACGAATGGGAAGGAAAACGAATCGGATCAGGAATTATTAAAATCGTTGCAGAAGAAGAATTGCTTATTAAATACGATTTAAAATTTTTGAAACCATGGAAATCAGAGTCGAAGAGTGATTTCATTCTTGAAAAAATAGATGAGAATACCACCAAATTGACCTGGACCATGGCTGGCTCGCTCCCATTTTTCATGTTTTGGATGAAAAAAATGATGGAACGCCTTATTGGTATGGATTACGACCGTGGCCTGCTTATGTTGAAAGATTATATTGAAAAGGGAGCGGTAGATGCCAAGCTTGAATTCCTGGGAGAATCGCAATTTGAAGGCTGTCAATTTATCGGTATAAAAAGCGAATGCACCATAGATAATATTGGTGAAGTGATGGAGGCTGATTTTAAAAAACTAGCCGATTTTGCCAAAGACAATGAAGAAATAGTGACCTGCGATTGGTTCTCTGTTTATCACAAATTCGACTTTAATAAGAACAAAGTGGTTTACACCAGTGGTGTTGGCATAAAATCAGATCCGAAAAGCCTACCTGCAGGTATGATTAAAGGTCAGCTTCCTGCCACCAAAGTACATACAGTTCGCCATATCGGGCCTTATGAATTATCTGGCAATGGATGGAGTGCCATTATGGCCATGGATAGAGCCAAAGAGTTTGCGAAAAATAAAAAGATTCCGCCTATGGAATTTTACAGAAATAGTCCGATGGATACCGATCCCAAAGATCTGATTTCGGATATTTGTATGGCAGTAAAGTAAAAAAACATGCTTGTATTCCTTCTATACCGAATATTTTTGAGATACTGTTTACATCCTAAAAAAAGGCTTCCAAATAGGAAGCCTTTTGCAATACCTATTTAAAATGATTTTACGTCTACAATCAATCTTGTCTTAAATAATTTTAACAATTGGGCTTTCTGCCCAAACCCGACATCATTTCTTGTCTTGAAACAAGAAACGAAGCTACCGAACGAAGTGAGATTATGAGAACCCGAAATTGTATTCCGAATAAAAAATTCAAGGCTACTTTTTTAATATCTTTCTTATTTGCCTCACGCTTAAGTGCGGCCAGGTGATTTCCTCGGCAAGCTCGGAACTTCCTGGTCTTTCTAAAGCTTTCGTAAAACGAAAAACATTTAAAAGAGATGCCATGTTTTAAAGCGACCCAAAAGACCCCCTCTATCTTAACATCTAACTTAAACACATTATTAACAACAAAATACAGGGCATAAACAAAAACATTTAGGACGGGATTGATCTATAATAAAAAAAGAAAGGCTATTGAATTTAATAATCAATAGCCTCTCTTTATAAATAGTATTGTGCAAAATCTGAAGTTTCCTACCAACCAATAGTCAGCAGAAAAGATTCACTTCAAATATTTTCTCTACGGCAAAATTTGCTTGTGAAGTGTTACCGAAAATGCCTTAACATGTTTCGGTTTTCCGTCGTTAAAAAACTCAGTAATATAAGGTTTAGCACAGTGCTCATCAAAGGTTTTTTGATCGTACCACTTCTCTATAAAAGTAATTTTATTCTCATCGTCCATACTCTGGTTCAATTCGTAACGAATACAACTCCCCTCTTGGGTCGACAAAGGAATTAAGGCATGAAGTGTTTTAATCAATGCATCAGCTTCTCCTGGAATAGCAATAAATTCGGCTAAACAAACCAGTTGGGTTTCATTTCTTCTAATATCCATATCTAATATATTTTATACTTATTTCGAACTACTTTAATTTATTCTGTTGACGGCGTGCCATTACCACCAATATATAACCAATAATTACTGGTCCATAGGCAGCGAAAAGAAACTTGCCCAGCACCAGCATTTTAAAATAAACAGCAAAGGTTAAGCCACCACCAATCAGCATTAAAGCATAACCAATTAGGCGTAAATCTTGGGGTTTCATTTTACCTGCAGTGTGGGCATACTCCAAAGCCTTTTTATCAATTTCTCTGATGATTTCCTTAATTTGTGCTTCATCAAGATCCTTAGCTTTAAGCTCTTTTTTTATTTTGGAAAAATCCATTCCCAATTTCTTTTTCTCGAAATAAAAATCGACCCATTGTTTTATTTGGTTCTTCACAATCTGTTTTTTTTAAGATTCAAAAGAGGAATATCTCTTCCATTCCTCATCAATACTTAGACGAAGTTAAAAATAGGCTTTTATTTGTTAAAGAGAAAAAATGAGACGGCAGAAACAAAACAAACTTTTCAAGTCATATAAACAAGATAAACAAGCAGATACATCACCAAGCCCTTTATGAGGAGTTTAAACAGACAGCCTCATTCTTATTTTTTTTGTTTCAGCTGCCCATAAGTCTTAAATTTATAGGAATCTGATATAAAAACCATCCGTATAAATCGAGTACATCAGGATCATTAAACTAAAGAGGATATGAAATTGTTTTCAATTGCAAAGATTAAAATACCACATGTCTTTGTCCTGTTAACAGCTGTTATTCTTTTTTGCAGTATCCTCACTCATATTATACCAGCAGGTATGTATCAACGAGAAAAAAAGACCTATGGCGAACTTACTCGTACCACCCTAATTCCGGGCACTTACGAAGAATTAGATAAGCACGTAAGCATTCAGGGGCTTGTTTTGGGCGATCATGCCGATCACAAAGCCAGTCCTGTTAGTTTACTCGAATTCCTCACCGCCATTCCCAGAGGCATGTCCGATGTTTCCGATATCATTTTTCTAATCTTCATTATTGGTGGCGTTTTGGGCATTCTTCAGAAAACGGGAACCATTATTGCCGTTATACAAGCCTTGCTCCATCGCTTTTCCAATTCGGCATCATTACTCACCCTTGTTTTAATGTTGGTTTTAGCCATAGGAGGCTCAACATTCGGATTAGGTGAAGAGTTAATTCCACTTGTTCCCATATTTTTAATCGTTTCCCAAAAACTCGGTTACGATCGCATATACGGCCTATCCTTAGTTTATCTGGCTGCAGCCGTAGGATTTGCAGCAGCCACCACCAACCCTTTTACGGTACAAATTGCTCAGGGAATTGCCGAAATACAACCCGGTAGCGGCATTCTATTCCGACTCGTCTTTTTCGTTGCTGCTTTGCTTATCAGCCTCATTTACGTGTTACGCTATGGTCGAAAGATTAAACAAGATCCGTCTAAATCGATAGATTATGATGAATCGATTTCTGAAAATCAATTCGAAAAAGTAAAACTAAAAGCGTCTCATGTCTGGATTATTGTGAGCACAGGCCTTATTTTCGCCTTAATTGTTTACGCAATTCAAGCCAAAGGCTGGTGGCTGGCCGAAATGTCAGGAGGATTTATTCTGATGGGCATTATTGCCATACTAATATCAGGCATTAGCCTTAGCGATGCCGTTAATTCATTTATAAAAGGTATGGAAGAGATGGTCGTTGCGGCCTTGGTTGTGGGTTTTGCAAAAGGCGTTCAAATTGTTTTGCAAGATGGTCAGATTCTGGATTCCATTATTTATTACGCTGCTACGCTCTTAAGCGATTCCTCTAAATTATTTGCTGCCCAAGGAATGCTCGTTTTCCAAACCATTCTCAACTTTTTTATTCCTTCAGGATCAGGACAAGCAGCCGTTACCATGCCCATTATGGCACCCTTAGCCGATGTGTTGGGCATCTCTCGTCAGGTTTCCGTTTTTGCCTTTACCTGTGGCGATGGTTTTGCCAATTTAATTATTCCAACCTCGGGTGTTTTAATGGCTATGCTAAGTATCGCCAAAATTCCTTATCAGAAATGGCTGCGTTTTATATTCCCCTTATTTCTGCAACTCATCTTGCTCTCAGGTCTGTTTTTAGCCATTGCTATTATGATTGGCTATTAATAAAATATAGCCTATTCTAAAGAATGAGATAAACCATCGGCAGAGCATTAACCGAGCTATTTCAGGATAAGACAATTTTAAGTTATTACAGGCCGTCCTGCAGCCCCTTTTCATTATCCTGCCATTAAAAAGAGTTGCACTGCTGGTTTAAACTCAGCCCTGCTACGCATAAAGCATTTCCTGTCGCATAAAAACAAAATACTGCTGACTTATAAACTCTTCCTGCCTAGCAGGAAAGCATAAAATACCCGCAGGGCGGCAAAAAAGATAACAGGAAAGCCAATCGACACCGCAGGAAAGCACAAAACACCAACAGGACTGCAAAAAAGATAGCAGGAAAGCCAATCGACTCGGCAGGAAAAGCAAATTTCGGCTCCAACTGAACAAATAGGTTTGATTTTCTATTTACTAGTATGCTTAGCAGAAAAAAGAATGGTGATAAACCTGAATTGCCGTTTTTTGTTAACTTCGACAAACTAAAGGATAAAATACTTTTACGTTAGCAAACATTACATGCATCATAACAATTGCTTATTGTTGTAAATGTAAAATCAGATTGGGATAATGAGAAAATATAATAATATTTAGCTAGTTGAAAATCAAGCAATAAATTTCACATTAGTAAGAAGACAAATGGAAAAAAAGATACAATATGTTGAAGATTTACTGATCAAAAGAGAAAAGGTGTTTTCTGGTGGATCTTATAATTTACTAATACATAGCGTACTAAACACTATTAATCTAAACAAACTTGTTCTTTATTATTTGACTCTACATGATTCAACCCTAAAAAGATCTATAGAATCTAATATTTATAAACGCTTTGAACTTGTCAAAAGACCAAAAGTACAATATGAGAATTTAGTGAAAATTCTTGAAAATGCAGATTATAGAAAAAGACAGAAGCTTAGGAAGCTACAATTTGCATTACTACCAAGATTAAATAAATTATACTACCAAGATTTTTTTAATACATACTATTTTTCAAATTATATAAATGACATCTCTGCTGCTCTAAAGATATGCGATAAAGTTTGGGATGATTCATTAAATGAATTAATACTAAAGGATTATTTAAATACAGGCTATGAATTATTATTGAAATTATTTCTAGACTATGGCAATTTGAATCAATTATTACTTCATATAGATAAAATTTGGCAGTGGAATCCTAGTAATTATCTGAAAATTAAAATTGTTAGGAAAGTAAGTCCCAAAAACATTGATAAGTTAAGTTTCTTAAGACATGAAGAACCTGAAAAATATTTATTAGGTCTGAGCATATCCGAAAAAAAAATTTCAGATGAAATTATAACGGATTGTTTCAATGATATTACGTCAGATATGATTCCTTATGGTTTACTAAGTTTAAGTAAATTAAAAAAATGGGATTTGATTGAAAAGGAAATAATTAAACACATTTGATAACATAACGAAAACTAATGGAAATAACAGATAAAGAAAAATTCTCGACAGAATTTATAGATATATACTCTACTAGAGGATTTGGATCAATGAATAAGAGTGATTTTGAAGTAATGATTTTTGATCTTTTAAAGAAGTATGGTAATCTTAAAGGTAAATCTCACTTTGAGATTAGTATTGATCTTCAAATAACAGAAGCTAAGGTAAGGAAGCTTGCTTATGAAAGTGATTTAAAATATGGACACCTTACAGAGAAAAATATTAAAGAGGAATTTTTCAAAATATTAGCAAAATCTAAATTTAGAAGCGATCTCAACAAAGTTGAGTTTGCTATTGAAAGTAAGTATATTAGAACAAGCATTGGTGCTCGTTTAAAAGAACTAGGTCATTATGCCGATAGTTCATTTAATTCTGAAATAATTCGTATTCAAATTGATTCCTTCATTGATTTACTTGAATACTACTACAATGAAAAATCAATAGAACGAATAGTTAATGATTGTAAAGCTGTAGTTAAAACAGATAAAGACACAGATATAACGTTTAAACTCGTATTAAGAAAATTTATTGAAGGGCTTGCTCTTCAAAGTGGTAAGAAAACAATTGATTTGGGTGTTGGTTATTTTACAGGAGGTGCAGAAAATATTACTTCATTAATTACTAGTATTAAAAAAATCATAAAATAAACGTTTGCTAATCGAATAGGCTGCCGCTAGGCCTTAGCCTAGCGGAGAACCTTTCACACCACCTTTATATTTACATTATTAAATTAGATAAGAATTTAAGTTATCCGAAAGAGTAAAGGTGAGCTAGTCACACCACTTAGCTATGGGCTAATGCTACGGTATCAGTCCTTTACTCTTCTTGTTGAATTGAACCAATTAGAATTTTAAGTTTCTAGGCTTATTAAAGGTTTGAGTATGTTCAACACCTCGGCTAACCATTTTTTACTCACTAATAATGTAAGACATGGATTACAAATGGTTTATAGGTATTGATATTTCTAAGAAAACATTAGATGTGGTTCTTTACAAAAAGGAGCTTCAGAAAAAATCTCCTTATTGTCAAATATCCAATGATGCTAAAGGATTTAAAACTCTAATCAAATGGCTAAAAGAGCAAGGTGTAAAACTAAAAAACACCTTATTCTGTATGGAACACACTGGAATTTATGGTATCGAATTAGCTAAATTCATAAGTAATAGAACTAATTATTGCTTTGAGTCTCCACTGCATATCAAACGTTCTTTAGGTTTAACTAGAGGGAAAAATGACAAGATTGATGCCTTTCAAATTGCTCGTTTCTGCTATTTACACAGAGAAGAACTTATTCCTAAGAAAATTCCTTCTAAGACCATGCTTACACTGAAAGGCTTAATCAATGAACGAGAGCGTTTAGTCAAGGTAAGGACAATGGACAAAATAGTAATCAAAGAATTAAACTGCACGGAAAATAACACTTGCATCTGTAGAGCAAAAAAAAGAGTAGACTTATTCTCAAAAGATATTACCCAAATTGAGAAAGAAATAGAGGAGCTTATTAAGAGTGATTTAGAAATTGATAAAAACTATAAGCTTGCAAAAAGCGTTACAGGTATTGGCCTTGTAAATGCGGTGATGTTTATTTTATTCACCAATAACTTCACTTCAATTAGTAATCCTAGAAAATATGCGTGCTATTCTGGCATAGCCCCTTTTGAGCATTCTTCTGGAACCAGCATAAAAGGAAAAACAAGAGTATCCAAACTCGCCAACAGTAGAATCAAGGTCAATTTGACCAATGGAGCCAGGTCAGCAATAATTAACGATCCAGAAATTAAACTCTATTACAAGAGAAAAACGGAAGAAGGTAAAGAGCATGGAACGGTAATGAATGCTATTAAATTCAAACTTATAACAAGAGTTTTTGCTACAGTAAAAAGAGGTACCCCGTATGTGAAATTACGACAGGCAGGTTAGAATTATTCGGATTATATCAGCCTAAGAGATTTGTTCGGTATTTTTTACAGGTGCAATACCTGTGAAAGGGAAAAGTGCGTCCAAAAAACACACTTTTCAAACTAGACTTTTCGGTATAAAAACAACCCTCGGTCATTGCTCGGCAGCATTAAAGATACAAAATAATTAATCTGTAAATTTGTTTATATCTTAGAATACTGTATACTTCGACAAGCTATTAGATTTGTATTGTATATTTATAGAAGTTTAACCAAATTAAAATTTCTGAACAACCAGAGGAGCATTGGTGAACTATTTTACAATAAGGAATTCATTAGGGCTTCGCCGTACGTATACGGCAGTTCAATAAATTATGGGAATTGAAAATCGACGAAGTCCAATAGTGAATCACGTCTTAAAGGCGCGATTTGTTTGTAAATGTCGAGAATTTGCAGTTTTTATGTATCCTTAAAACCTCTATATTTAAGGCTAAAATTCGCAGTTTAATCCGTTTTTAGATGCACTGCCCTTATATGCTATTAGGTATGATAAAGTAAAATCAGTTTCAAAATTAAAGGGACATGGTTTACACTTTTTAAGTGGTAATTTGAGATAAAAACAAATTGCCATACCTTGGAAAGAACAAACCATTCAATTTGCAATTGAAAATTGGGGGCTGACTCATTGCTTAGCCTTTCATCATCAAACGATATCAGACTTTTATATTCAAGCAGTTGAAAAAACACAAATTATCTCGAACTCAGACAAAAAGCAAAATGAGTTATTAGGTAAATTTCCAAAGCTTGAAAAATATTTTATAATTATTTACCCAATATCTTTTGGTGCTTCCATAATGGAGATGAAGTCGTTTCAAGATTTTATTAAAGAAGATAAGCATTTTCATTTTGTCAATAAATATCTGGAATTCGCACAAAGCATTCCACAATATTTACTAGCCTCCTATTTAGGATTAACACCTGAATAAGTAAGTGGAACTAGAAATAAAAACCGTTCTTAAACCAGATCAATTTTTTTCTTGCCAACGCCCCATATCTTTGCTTCAAATTAAAACGTTATAAATATGGAAAAAAGAGTACAAATTGATGCAATTGAGCCAGCTTCGTATAAAGGAATGTTTGTTTTAGAAGATTATTTACAAAAAAGCCAATTAAGCGGGACACATAAAGAGCTAATTAAAATTAGAGCTTCACAGATAAATGGATGTCCATTTTGTATAGATATGCATACAAAAGACGCTATGAGAAATGGTGAAAGTCAACAACGTATTTTCCTACTTAATGCTTGGAAAGAATTAGATTTATTTACGGAAGAAGAAAAAATAATTCTGCAAGTTACAGAAGAAGTGACAATGATTCATGAAAAAGGATTAACATCACAAACGTATAAAAAAGCGATTGAAAAATTTGGAGAAATTTACTTTTCACAAATTATAATGGCAATCGTAACTATTAATTCATGGAATAGAATTGCCATAAGTACACATAAACCAATAGAAGATTAGAAGTACTTAGGTAGTTTAGTCCCGAAAAAGACTGGAGTAAAATATGATTAAAAAAAACGGTTAGGGTGTAAACTTAGCCGTTTTTCTTCGTAATTATCCACAAATTAAATCTATGAAATAGAATGAAAAAATATGACTTATTACTTTTCGATATAGACGGAACATTATTAGATTTTAAAAAAGCCGAAAGGATCGGAATGAAAAAAACGTTACAAAATTTTGGTTTAAGAAATAATAATGAAATTCTCGACTCTTATTCTAGAATAAACGAATCCTATTGGGAAATGTTGGAAAAAGGGACAATTACCAAAAGGAAATTATTGTTAGAAAGACACAATAGTCTATTTAATAAATATGGCTTTAATGAAGATGTCGTTAAGTTTAATGCATATTATGAAGATTGTTTAGCAAATGAAAGTTATCTATTAGATAATGTAATAAATGTACTTTCCCATATTAATAAATCTACATCCACTTTGGCAATTGCCACTAATGGGTTGACTACTACACAAACAAATAGAATCTTATTATCTGGTTTGGATAAGTATTTTACTTATATTTTTATTTCAGAAAAAGTAGGATATAACAAACCTCAAGTTGAGTATTTTGAATTCATTATGAGAAATATGGATAAGAAGTACTCAAAGTCTAAAACGCTTATCATTGGCGATTCACTAACTTCAGATATTAAAGGAGGTCATAATTTTGGGATAGATACCTGTTGGATAAATCCAAACAATTTAAAAAATGAACTTCAGATTATTCCTACTTATGAAATCCAGAATATTAGTCAACTTAAAGATATTATTGTGTAAATTAACTTAGACATATAATTGACTCGCTTGAATAACAAACCTTCTTTTTGCGATATATTTATATTAGACTCTTAAAAATGGTAGTAAATGAACATGCGTAAATACAAATTTTTTAATCGCTAAATTCACGTCTTAAAGGCGTGATTTGTTAGTAAATATCAAGTATTTCCAATTTTCATGTATCCTTTAAAGCTCAAATTGGTAGTTTGATCAGTTTTCAGACAGGCTTTCAATATGGACAAGCTAAAAACACTGCATCATAATAAACATATAAATGATGACACACATGTGCGTAGATGCAACTACCAGAGTAGCTAAAGACTTTGGATTTGAATGTGTTGTTATAGGAGATGCTTGCGCGACTAAAAATCTTGAAATTAATAATGAAATAGTTAATGCTACGGAAGCACAGAAATCTTTTTTAGCTGCTTTAAACTACAATTACTCATCTGTTATAACAACAAAACAGTTCCTAGTTCAATAAAGCCAGCCCATAAAATTTCAGAGAACAGAAAATATATTTAATCGAAAGTAATTAAAAGAAGAAAGCCATTCTCATATGAGAGTGGCTTTTACTTTTATATTCAGATTAAAAAGCTTCTTAAATTGTAGTTTAAAAACAACTCCTATTTTACTTATTACTGTTTAATTTGTTGAGTATTTAGTTTTTAATCGCGAATAAAATATGTGTTCGTTATCACTATGTTTGGTGAAACAATCACGCTTTTACTGTTAATCATAAAGGTCGATGTAATTGTTTACAATTTAACAGTAATTTCTTAAAAGAAATGATCGTAACCACTCATAGCCTTGACCTAAAAAAAATCGAAGAGAAGCGATTAGTACAGATTCTACAAAACATGCCGAATCACCTTTAAACTATACAGATAAGAATATGTAAATAAAAGAAAACACAATAATTACGAGAAGTAAATTTGAAAATACTGATATCAAAAACAGCTTGAATATCGATGAAAAATTAGAATTAAATTTTTACAGAAAACAGACAGGTTACATGTCAATAAAAACAATTTGAAATTAATCGTTTTTATGCAAAAGCATTCACTTTTTTTACTATGTTTGGCGCACAATAAATACAACAACAATAATAAACACTAAAAAGCGAAATTAATATGAGTGGCGTTATCATAAAAAACTCAAGAAACACAGAAAATGCACCTAAAAGTGCTGTATCTACACAAAGTGTAGCTTTTTCTCATTACAACAATATTTCAGCTCAATTACCAGTAGATGCTAAATCGGGTAAAATTGTAGCTGGCGGTATTAAAGAGCAAGCGGCTCAATGTTTAACAAACATCAAGGCAATTGTAGAGAGTATTGACCATACAATGACTGATGTTGTTAGAATCAATGTATTCCTTAAAAACATTATGGATGTTGATGCTGTAAACGAAGTTTATGCAACATTCTTCCCAAGCTATCTTCCAACAAACACAACTCTTGCTGTTGCGGCTCTACCTTTAGAGGGCGCTTTGGTACAAATGGATGCTGTTATTTCAAATGGTGAAGGAACACAGCCACAAGAGCCTTGCGATCTTGTAAAACTTGTACGCAACACAGCAAATGCACCTCAAAGTTCGGTATCGACTCAAACGGTAGCTTTTTCTCATTACAATCATATTTCTGCTCAATTACCTATCGATCCTAAAACAGGAAATATCGTAGTGGGTGGTGTAAAAGAACAAGCGGCTCAGTGTCTTAAGAATATCAAGGGAATTATGGAAGGTATCGATGTTCCTTTTGACGATATTGTTAAGGTAAATATCCACGTTCAAAATCTTTCGGATGTTGAAGCTGTAAACGAAGCTTATACAACATTTTTCCCAGATTCATCAATCGCAAGAACTGTAGGATATGTTCCTGCACGCTCGGTAGTTGTAGCTGAAGATTTACCTATGCATGCTTTGGTACAAATTGATGCAACTGTATCGCACGGTGATGGTACACCTCCACAAGCTGTTGAAGACAGACATGGTATCGTGATTAAAGCAAACAACACTGATAATGCGCCTAAGACTTCATTATCGACTCAAACAGTTGCTTTTTCTCACTACAACAATATTTCTGCTCAATTACCTGTTGACGCAAAAACAGGTGTACTTGTAGCTGGTGGTGCAAAAGAGCAAGCGGCTCAGTGCTTAAACAATATCAAGGCAATTGTAGAAAGTATTGGTCACAATATGGACGATACCGTTAAAATCAACATTCAAGTTAGAAATATCGCTGATATGGATGCTGTAAACGAAGTTTACACAACATTCTTCAAAGGCGATCTTCCTGCAAGAACGGTAATTGGCGTTTCGGATATGCCTATGGCTGCTTTGGTACAAATGGATGCTATTCTTTCTAATGCTGAAGGAACACCTCCTGCAAAATAAGTAGATCTTTTTTTATTATCATTTCGATACACCCTTTCGTCTGTCGACACTTTCCCTAAAAGGGAAAGATTTGAGAACAAAACTTAGAATATTAATTCAAAGCTTTGTTATTTTTCTCCCTTTATAGGGGAATCCGATGGATCACGAACACATTAATTCATTTTATAATGTGAGTAAATATCCAAAGGACAGAGGGGTGTTCTACTTTATTTGTTTTGATTTTATGCCTTAATGGGTATTATTTTATAAGCAATTAAAAGATATAAATAGCTTGGGTTTCTGCCCAGGCTATTTTTTTTGAAGCTGTAATAATGAGCTCACTTTGTTGGGTGGTGTCTTTTGTTTCAAGTATACTAGAAACCTGTTTACAAGGTCAAATTAGGCAACTCTAGATAGGAGGATTATGTATCAAAAATTTAAACGCAAAGTTCTATCAATAAAGCAGTGATAATCTGAGTAATCTGCGGGGGAAATTATTAAACCATTAGAAATTCCCGCTGATTGCGCCGATTTTCACAGATAAAATAAATTCAAACTCATTTAATAGCACTGCGCATTATATCGAATAAGATATTTACAGAATAATCCCACGAATAAATTATTTTAATTAAATCACATCAGATGAAATCATTTTAATCTGCGGGAAAATATTTCAGCCTACAAAAGTTTCCCGCGGATTACACAGATTATCGCAGAAAATAAATTGAAAATCATTTACGATTTGCTCTCTTTTATTTAAAAACTCATCAGAGAAAATCATTTTGATCTGCGGGAAAAATTATTCAATCTAAAAGAAATTCCCGCTGATTGAGCCGATTTTCACAGATGAATTAAATTCAAACTCATTTAATAGAATTGCCCATTGTATCAAATAAGCGTTTGCGAAACAAGCTTAGGAGCAAACCGTTCAAGTCGATAGTTTTCTACAAGAGACTATAGGTTAAAATCCTCCACAAGTACTTTATTTTGTATAATCTCTAATAGACAAAAGAACAGGAAAATAAAAAAAGCCTTACAAATCGATGATTTGTAAGGCTTCTTAGTTTACTGTTTATGTTGTAAAAGCATTGATTTATGCTCTTAAAAACAGTTTATTCAGATAAATTGAAATTTACTTAACCACTTTCTTTGTGACCACTTCATTATTATTCAGTTCGATGCGAACCAAATACAATCCTTCTTGCAATTCACTAAAGTTTAGATCCAACTCTAATAAATTACCGTCGTTGTTCGATGCCAACACAAGCTTACCCGTCACATTAAATACTTTAACGTTCTTAATATCATTAGCTCGTATTTTCAAATGATCTACAACTGGATTAGGATACAATTTCACTTGAGTTTCCGAATCAGACATCATATCCACAGACTCCAAGGATTTTGTCTTAGTCATATTCTGTGCTGACCCACTTACATGAATGGTATAATCTTCTACCTCACCATAAGTTTGAACATGACAAGGAAGCGCTCCTGATTCATAATAATGCACACGAACTCTCATGCGTGTACTACCCAAGCTTGCCCCCACAGGAACAATAACACTACCACTTGCTTCAGCACCATTGGTTGTTAATATCAATTGCTCTTCTGCTGAATTAAAGATACCGTCCTGATTCCAATCGAACCATACAGTCGCTCTGTCGCCATTGTAATAATCGCCAATGGTAACCGTTATAGGATAAGTATTGCCTTGCGATACATTTGCCGACATAGCTGTATAATCACGATAAGGATCTCTTGTAGAGCTATTATTGATACTTACAAAACTCACATTCGCAATATGCTCTGGTCCATTACTGCCAGATGCATCACAATAAGAGAGATCACCCAATGTAGTAACATTTAAAACTGCAGATTCATTGGACACATTTTCTGATGGATCAATAGCACGAACCGTAAAGCTATAGCTTGTACTTGGGCTTAAGTTGTTAATAGTTGCAGAAGTTGCAGTTCCTGTTGACACAACAGTACCCGAACGTAAAACTTCATAACTCTTTATGCCGTTATCATCGGTAGATGCAGTCCAAGCTAAAGAAATACTTGTTTGTGACACTGAAGTCGTTCTTAAATTCCCTGGAACTGTTGGAGGCGTCAAATCTACCGGAGCTCCTTCGAAATTAATGGTATAATCTTCCACTTCTCCAGAGTTTGGATTTTCACAAAGAACAGGTGCGTTATTATATCGCATTGCAACACGTAATCGAGTACTTCCTGTTGCATCTGCTGGAATATTAATGCTACCCGTTGTAGCCCCATTTGCACTACCAGAAAAGACTTCTTCACCAGCATCACTAAAGTTTCCATTGCCATTATAATCAATCCACACTTTCCAATGCTCTGTGTATTGAGAATTATTAGGTGTTAAGGATACATTTAAACTAGCACCTGCTTGTGCTGAAATAATATCGGCTGTAAAGTCTCCATAACCATTATCTACCGCAGAAGTTTTGGTAAATGAACCGAGAACAACTTCAGTAATCCATTCGTAAGAATAGTCCTGTCCTACCATAGGGCAGTAAACTAAATTACCTGATAAGGTTTTAAAAGAAACTGGCGCACTTAAAGCAGAGATATTTCCAGCCGAATCTTTGGCTTTTACAGTAAATGTATAGTCTGTATTAGCAACTAAGCCACTCACAACAGCTGAGTTTGTCGCAGAACTTGCAATAACTAATCCTGCAGACTCAATTTCGTAACCTGTTACTGCTACATTATCTGTAGATGCATTCCAGTCTAATCTCACACTTGTTTGAGTGATTTCTGAAGCAACAAGATTTGTTGGTGCCGTTGGTGCTTCGGTATCATCGGATGGATTAATAATTTTCTGTCCGGCAAGTATCGTCCCGTTAGGTTGCTCGTTAAATGCATAATCTAAAACAGTATAGGACATGGCATCAGCAGCCACCGCTATACGAATCCACCCAAAATGGTTGAACTCACCGTTCTTCAATCGGACACCAACATAAGCTTCTTTACCTAACCATTCATGAAAACCAGGATTATCTAAATCTGGCTCATTAGGATAATCTTTCCCTTGGTACCATTCCACAGAATTCGTTCCAATGCTGCTACCTGCTGAGAGAGGTATTAGATTCGATGTTCCTTGATAGCAAATGGCATAATTTTCATAGGTTTCGAACTTCATTCGACCTTCCTTATTATACCACCATGCACCAAAACCATGGGTTCCAACATCCATTTTAAACCATTCGAAATCATAGCTTGCATTAACTGTAATATTGTTAATATCGGTATAGACAATGGTATAAGGGTCAATAAATTTTAAGTTGAAATTAAAATGACTTGCGTTTTTAATTTCACTTGCATTCAGTCCGTTAAATAAAGCATCTTTAAGCTGTATGCTTAGTGCAGCTCCGTCAGATTTGTTATGACTTGCAGCAACACCTGTAAAACCAACACTTAAGTAACCATTTTCCAGAACTTTTATTTCTTCGGTTAAACCTGAAGGAACACCAGAAATAGAATAATGTACGCCGTTAGTTAATTTTGTATTTGCCCCAACAGTGAATTCTGCGTTAAATAATTTTGCAGTAAGCACATCCATACTACCATTATTCGAAGCCGCATTCTCAGAAATAAAGTCTCCTGCATAATCAAGCATTGCTTCACTTGCCTTACCTGCCAATATGGTACCATTAGGTTTGGTATAATAAGCCGCTTCGTGAAGCGTAAAAGTTGATCCATCAGCAGATACGGTAGCAGACATCCAGCCATTATAAGTATCTCCTGAAACTGACATTTGAAAACCGATATAAGCTTTTTTCCCTAACCAAGCTGTATAATCAGTCGCATAAATAGTTGGTTGATTTGGATAAGCATCATAAGTGTACCATGAAGAACTTGTACTAATTTGATCGCCATAATTTAATGGGACGATATTATTGGTTCCACTTTGACAAACTGTTGCTTTTTTATAGGTTTCTAACTTAAATTTCACATTAGGCAAAGCATCAATATTAGTTCTCCAGGCTCCAAATTGCGCATTCCCTTCATTTAATGTAAACCATTTCCAAGTATTTAAGTCGTCAACTTGTACATCAAGATTCATGTATTTAGTGACATACTCATCACGAAAATCGATCGTAAATTTCTCTATTCGAGTATTATTAATTTCACTGATCGGCGTTACAAATGCTGGCTGTAATAACTCTATAGCCATTCCTGTTACAGAATTCGCTTTATTATGACTTAAAGCCTTTGATTCCAATCTCACACCAAAACTCGTATTACTATTTCGGGTAAAAACAACTTGTAAACCTGCAGGAAGATTACTTGTTGTAAAATGAACACCTTCAACAAAATTCACATTGGCAAATTCGGCTCCACCAGTAAGGCTCACTTCAAGATTTGAGACGATACTTCCATCATTTACCAAATCTTCTTTAAAACCATATGCATTGTATTTAACCAACATACTACCTGGAACAAAACCATCATTAACTCCTGTAGCTATTAAATTAGCTGGCTGCCATAATGGAATACGAGATGAATGTTCCATTGCTGCAGTCATACGCATCACTTGGTCAATAGTGAACATCTCATAATCGTCTGAATAATTCATGAAATTCTGAGTATTGGTATACTCATTATGACAATTCAATTCATCAACTCCCATTTGAGATTTAGTAGCAGCTGGTGTATCGGCACATTGGTCACCTCCGTTAGTCTCGGGGCATCCACCTTCAAAGGTGTGGATCAAATTAAAAAAGTGGCCAAACTCATGTGTTAAGATTCTTCGGAAATTCTCACTTCCATTATCTCCTATATAAGCACCGTTAAAAACGACTCTTGCTAAATTTTGATCCGTCATCCATTGGGTTGGATACCAGGCTACACCCGAATTATATAGATCACCATCATCATATAGATCGTTCATAATATATACATTCATATACTTGTTGTTATCCCAAGCATATTTTTGTATTTCAGTATCGTAGCCTCCGCCATTACCAAAACCACTTTGCTCTGGATAAAAATTAACTCCATCGCATATGTTTCCATTAGCCTCCTTTTTAGCCAAGCGAAATTCTACAGAAATATTATCTAGAACGTTCTGAAATCGAGGATGTATTTTATCTTGCCCCACAGATTGTTGAGCAAAATCCTCATTGGTGCGTCGTAAAGCATCTTCAAGTAATGCGTAAGTTACTGGTTTTCCGCTTTGAATGTTTCCAAAAACATGAAACACAACAGGTATAATGTATTTTTGCTTTGCCTTCAAACGACTAGAACTCCCCGCTTTCATACGACTAACGAGTTGCTTTTGTGCCTTTTGCTCTTGTAAGAAAGCTTTATGGGCTTCAGGGTTTGCTCTCCAAAAAGCTTCATGTTGCTCATTACTTTTACATACATGAGGCTTTTTATCATGTTTACACTCCTTACTTGCACAAACATGTGCCTTGTTTTTTTCCTTCTTCATTTGAGGCATTCCGCTCATGGGGATCGCAAATAATGCGATGAGAAGTACCAATGAATAATGGGTAAATTTTGTTTTCATTGTAGATTTTTTTTAGGTTTTTTATTAATACTAATTTAAATCAGCATGCAATTCTAACAATATCAACACCTTACACAAAGAAAAAATTATTACAAATCCTGTCAAGCGCCTTAACACCAACTTACACGAAAATATAAAACACTTATAATCAGCCCACAACGAATAACATTCTGTTTTAAATTCCTCAATCAACTTGTCATAAAAACGATACAAACAATTTCAGTCAAGTCTATGCTTTCAAAAAGAAACAACATAAATCACTGTATACATGACTAATACGACATAGTTTTAAACCCTAAATATCATGTTACTTTATTTCATCCCAAATTAAGATCAAAACCGATCTGGTAGAATGTTAATTCACAAGCTCAAGAGGGCTAAAACCGTACTGTTCACCCATATTTTCGTTAAAAAAGATGCAAGCTAAATTGGCTATCTTTTACTTTTTTGCTTCGATTATCCACGCGCTGGAATTCTTTATAAAACAAAAAAGCTTTACAAATCGATGATTTGCAAAGCTTTAAAACTTACCGTTTACACTGAAAAAAACATTAACTAATGCTCTTAAAACAGTCAATTCAAAAGAATTGAAGGGAATGAAAACACGCCCTTTCAATTCATCCTTTTAGAATTTACTTAACCACTTTTTTAGTGATCAATTCATTGTTATTCAGTTCGATTCGAACCAAATACAGTCCTTCTTGCAATTCACTAAAGTTCATATCCATCTCTAATAAATTACCGTCGTTGTTCGCAGCCAATACAAGCTTACCCGTCACATTAAATACTTTAACGTTCTTAATATCATTAGCTCGTATTTTCAAATGATCGACAACTGGATTAGGATATAGTTTCACTTGCGTTTCCGAATCAGGCATCATATCCACAGACTCCAAGGATTTTGTCTTAGTCATATTCTGTGCTGATCCACTTACATGAATCGTATAATCTTCTACCTCACCATAAGTTTGAACATGGCAAGGAACTGCTCCAGATTCATAATAATGAACACGAACTCTCATGCGTGTATTACCTAAACTTGCTCCGACAGGAACAAGAACACTACCGCTTGCCTCTGCACCATTAGGCGTTAATATCAACTGTTCTTCTGCTGAATTAAAGATACCATCCTGATTCCAATCGAACCATACAGTCGCTCTGTCGCCATTGTAATAATCGCCAATGGTAACTGTTATTGGATAGGTATTACCTTGCGATACATTTGCCGACATGGCTGTGTAATCACGATAAGCATCTCTAACAGAACTATTATTAATACCCTCAAAAAGAACCTTCGCGATATGCTCTGGTCCCTGACTACCTGACGCATCACAATAAGAGATATCACCCAAGGTAGTTACAGTTAACACCGTACTTTCATTGGAAACATTTCCTGATGGATCTGTGGCACGAACCGTAAAACTATAAGTTGTATTTGCACTTAAGTTATTAACTGTTGTACTTGTTGCTACACCCGTTGAAACGACTGTTCCCGAACTTAAAACTTCATAATTCTTTATGCCATTATCATCGGTAGATGCTGCCCAATCTAAAGAAATACTCGTTTGTGTTACAGTAGTCGCAGTTAAATTCCCAGGAACTGTCGGTGGCGTCACATCTATCGGTGCTCCTTCAAAATTAATGGTATAATCTTCCACTTCTCCAGAGTTTGGATTTTCACAAAGAACAGGTGCGTTATTATATCGCATTGCGACACGCAATCGAGTACTTCCTGTTGCATCTGCTGGAATGGTAATACTACCCATTAAAGCTCCTTTTGCACTACCAGAGAAGACTTCTTCACCAGAATCGCTAAAGTTTCCATTTCCATTATAATCAATCCACACTTTCCAATGCTCTGTATATTGAGCACTATTAGGCGTTAAAGAGATGTTTAAACTTGAACCCGCTTCTGCAGTAACAATATCGGCAGTGAAATCTCCATAACCATTATCTACCGCTGAGTTTTTAGAAAATGAGCCCAATACAACTTCAGTAATCCATTCGTAAGAATAATCAGTACCTACCATAGAGCAGTAATCTGAATTATCTGATAAGGTTTTAAAAGAAACTGGCGTGCTCAATACGGATGTATTTTTTGCTGCATCTTTAGCTTTTACTGTAAATGAATAGTTGGTATTAGCAACTAAGCCACTCACAACAACTGAGTTTGTTGCGGAACTTGCAATAACTAATCCTGCAGACTCAATTTCGTAACCCGTTACTGCCACATTATCTGTTGAAGCATTCCAGTCTAATCTCACACTGGTTTGAGTGATTTCTGAAGCGGCAAGATTACTTGGTACAGTTGGAGCTTCGGTATCAACAAACACACTTGTGGTCACTGCTAATGCCATACTTTCATTGGAAACATTTCCTGCTGCATCTTTTGCACGTACTGTAAAGCTATACGTTATATTTGCATTTAAACCACTCACTACAATTGAATTTGTCGCCGAGCTTCCAATTACTAGTCCTTCTGATAGGATTTCATAAAGCGTTACTGCCACATTATCTGTTGAAGTATTCCAGTCTAATCTCACACTGGTTTGAGTGATTTCTGAAGCGGCAAGATTACTTGGTACAGTTGGAGCTTCGGTATCATCAGAGACCGTAGAGGTCTTCTGTCCAGCCAATATTGGAGTATCTGGCTGATCATTAAATGCATAATCGAGAACCGTATATGACATTGCATCGGCTGCAACTGCTATGCGAATCCATCCAAAATGATTGAATTCACCATTTTTCAATCGTACACCTACATAGGCTTCTTTACCTAACCAAGCATGATAATTCGCATTATCCAAATCTGGCTCATTTGGCCAATCTTTCCCTTGGTACCATTCCGAAGAATTCGCTCCAATACTACTACCTTCTGAAAGAGGTATTAGGTTAGAAGTTCCCGGAGAACAAATAATATAATTCTCATAAGTTTCAAGCTTCATTCTACCATCCTTATTATACCACCATGCACCAAAACCATGAGTTCCAACAGCCATTCCAAACCACTTGAATTCATTACTTGCACTAACTGTAATATCATTCACATCAGTGTAAATAATATCCCAAGGTTCTTTAAATTTAATGTCAAAATTCAAGCTATTATTCTCAACAGTGCCAGCAGAACCATTTACAAATACAGGATCCTTAAAACTAATTTCAACGACAGCACTTTCAGGTTTTGTATTTGAAACAGCATTACCATTCAAACTAAGCTTCATATTGTTATAATCAACTACTTCTAACTTACAAGCTAAGCCTTCAGGTAAATTTGTAACACTAAAGTGTGTTCCGTTCGTTAATACAGTTCCAGCTGCAAGTGCAAACTCATCATTAAGAACTGAAATGTTAGCAATTCCTTCTACACTTCCATCATTTGTATAAGGCTCAGTAAATGTTGCTTCTGAAATACTTACAGAAACTTGGGTTGGCTTAGTTGTTTCACCAGCAATTATTGGTGCATTAGGTTGTTCATTATAAGCCCAATCTTTAACCGTATAAGATTGTCCTGCGGCATCTACTTCAATACGAATCCAAGCATAACAGCGATTACCATTCAAATTAACGACACAACCAAGGTAACCTTCATTACCAATCCATTCCTTGTGATTTGTATCAGTTATGTACATCTCATCAGGGAAAGCACCTGGTGTTACCCATACATCTGTATTTGAACCAATTGAAGTTCCTAGAGCAAGTATCTTTGCATCCAACATTCCAATATGACCAACAACGTCACGTTCATAAGTTTCGAATCGCAAATTCCCTTCATGGTACCATGCTCCGAAATTATTTTCAGACTCTCCTAAAACAAAACTCTTCCAGTTATTATTCTTATCCACTGTAATATCATCCATATCGTAATACACAACTTTGTATTCATCGATATATTTAATATTTATTTCAGCATCAACTGCATTTTTAATTTCAGATGCTGGTAAACCATCAAATAAAACGTCAAAAAATGTAATATTCACTTTAGTTAAATCAACCTTATTATGGTTTTGTGCATACCCCTTAAGCTTGATTTGAAGATAATCGTTTGGTAAGATCTTAATTTCAGGTGTTAAACCAGCTGGTACTCCTGTGATTGAATAATGTGTTCCTGCTGTTAAAATCGTGTTTTCAGCAACACTAAAGGTCGTGTTCATCAGTTTGGCCGTAATGAAATTCCCCAATCGCCCATTGTTATTAAATGAATCTTCATTTAGTGTATCCGCATCAAACTTAAGTATCGCTTCGTGCGCTTTACCTGCAAGAATAGTCGCATTAGGCTTGGTATAATAAGCCGCATCGTGTACAGTAAATGTATTACCATCTGCTGATATTGACGCTGACATCCAACCATTGTAAGTGTCATTATCATGTTGAAGTTGAATACCAATATACTTTCGCTTTCCTTTCCACTCGGTAAAACTATTATTATAGATATCAGCTTGCTCCCCATTCACAGTATATTTATACCAAGATGATGTTGAGCTGATTTCATCCCCGAAATTTAAAGGAACAATATTATGAGTCCCTGCATAATTTAATACGGAGTTCTTATTAATTTCCATATCCAATTTAAATTTCTTTTCAGGATCTTGATCGTAATGCCAAATATAACATTCAGCTTTAACTGGAGCTAAATCGATATATTTCCAAGTTCCAACTCCTGTAATACTTTTATCAAGGCTTATGTATTTTGTTTCATAAACACTTCTAAAATCAATCTTAAATTTGTCAATTTTAGTATTATTAATCTGATTGATAGGTGTTGTAAAGGCTGGTTGAAGCAACTCAATAGTCATACCAGAAACGGAGTGTTCTTTTTCGTTATTAACCGCTTTTCCTGTAAAACTTAAAACGGCATTAGCAGCATCCGTGCGCTTTATATCAACACTTAAACCCGCAGGTACATTTAAAGATTTAAAATGTGTGCCCTCAATAAATGTCCCGTTTTCAAACTCAGCTCCTTTAGTAAGATTAATATGAAGTTTTGTATCAGTACTTCCGTCATTTATAATAGCCTCTCTAATGGAGTAAGAATCGTACGTTACAATCATCCCTGGTTCGAAACCATCATTTACTCCTGTAGCAATTAAATTATCAGGCTGCCACAAAGTAATACGAGCTGAGTGGTCCATTGCAGCAGTCATACGCAGCACCTGATCCTTAGTAAACATCTCATAATCACTTGTATAATTCATGAAATTTTGAGTATTGGTATACTCACCATTACAGTTCAATTCATCAACTCCCATTTGCGATTTAGTAGCAGCTGGAGTATCAGCACATTGATCACCTCCATTAGCTTCGGGACATCCACCTTCAAAGGTGTGGATCAAATTGAAGAAATGACCAAACTCGTGTGTTAAGATTCTTCGGAAATTCTCACTTCCATTATTACCTATATAAGCACCATTAAAAACAACTCTTGCCGTATTCGAATCCGTCATGGATTGTGTTGGATACCAAGCAACACCTGATTGATACAAGTCACCATCAGCATAAAGATCATTCATGATATATACATTCATATACTTCTTATTATCCCATGCATATGCTTGTATTTCCGTATCAGAACTTCTATTACCGAAACCACTCTTCACAGGATAAAAATTGACTCCATCACAAAGGTTTCCATTAGGTTCCTTTTTAGCCAAACGGAATTCTACCGAAAGGTTATCTAAGACTCCCTGAAATCGAGGATGAATTTGATCTTGTCCAACTGATTGTTGAGCAAAATCTTCATTGGTGCGTCGTAAAGCATCTTCAATTAAATCATAAGTTACTGCTTTACCACTCTGTGTTTCACCAAAAACATGAAATACAACTGGTATAATATATTTCTGACTAGTCGCTGTTGCTTTTAACCGACTTAAACTGCGAGTTTTCAACTGATTTACCAATCGCTTTTGTTCTTCTTGTTCTAATAAAAAAGCTTTATGTGCTTCAGGATTTGCTTTCCAATATGCTTCATGTTGTTCTGTACTTCTGCAAACATGAGGCTTTTTATCATGTTTGCATTCCTTACTTGCACAAATGTGTGCTGGTTTTTTTTCTATTTTTGCTTGAGACATTCCACTTATGGGGATCGCAAATAAAACGATGAGAAGCGCAAACAAATAATGGGTAAATTTTCTTTTCATTCTTTGTGTTTTAATTTTTCTATTATCAATAAATTTAGATTAGGGCGCAATGCTAATAATATCAACTACCGATATAAACTAAAAACATCTTACAAATCCTTTCAAGCACCTTAATACCAACTTACATAAAAACACAAAACTCTATAAAACAACAATTAACAAACAATATTTCAGTTGAAAAGACTCAGTTGATTTTGCTCATTTATATCTACAAATAACATCATAATAGCCTACATAATAAGAATAACCAGACATACTAGCTATATATATTGTCTGATACTACTCATACATATTATAAAGATGATATTTTATTCATTCCTGGAATTATTCATAAAACAAAAAAGCTTTACAGACCAATGATCTGTAAAGCTTTTTATTTATACTACTCTAGACTTAAAAAGCATAAATGATGCTTTTTAAAACAAATTTTTTAAATGAATTGAAATTTATTTAACCACTTTTTTAGTGATCACTTCATTATTATTCATTTCAATTCGAACTAAATACAATCCTTCTTGCAAATCGCTAAAGTCCATATCTAACTCTAACAAATTACCGTCGTTATTCGATGCCAAAACAAGCTTTCCAGCCACATTAAATACTTTGACGTTCTTAATATCGTCACCTCGTATTTTTAAGAGATCTATAACTGGGTTAGGATATAGTTTCACTCGAGTTTCCGAATCAGGTATAACATCCATGGATATCGATGATTTAGTTCTTGTCATATTCTCGGCTGAACCTGATACATTAATCGTGTAATCTTCTACCTCACCATAAGTTTGATAATCGCAAGGAACTGCACCCGCCTCATAAAAATTAACACGAACTCTCATGCGTGTATTACCTAAAATTGCATTGGAAGGAACAATGACAGTACCGCTTGCTTCTGCACCATTAGGTGTTAATATGAATTGCTCTTCAGCTGTATTAAAAATACCATCCTGATTCCAATCGAACCAAACAGTCGCTCTGTCGCCATTATAATAATCACCAATAGTAACCGTTATAGGATAGGTATTACCTTGCGATACATTCGCCAACATAGCTGTGTAATCATGATAATCATCTCTTACAGAACTGTTATTAACACCTTCGAAAAGAACATGCGCAATATGCTCTGGTCCCGTACTACCAGATGCATCACAATAAGAGACATCACCCAATGTAGTTACAGCTAAAACTGCAGATTCATTGGAAACATTTCCCGATGGGTCTATGGCACGAACCGTAAAACTATATGTCGTATTTGAGCTTAAATTGTTAATCGTTGCACTAGTTGCGACATCTGTTGAAACGACAGCACCCGAATTTAAAACTTCATAATTGCTTATGCCATTTTCATCAGTAGATTCTGTCCACGCTAAAGAAATACTCGTTTGCGAAATAGAAGTCATTACTAAATCACTTGGTGTTGTAGGTGGTGTCGTATCTACCTGAGATCCTTCGATATTAATGGTATAATCTTCCACTTCACCAGCGTCTGGATTCGTACAAAGAACAGGTGCGATATTATAGCGCATTGCAACACGTAATCGAGTTCTTCCTGTAGCATCTACTGGAATGTTAATACTACCCGTTGTAGCTCCTTTTCCACTTCCAGAAAAGACTTCTTCACCAGCATCACTAAAGTTTCCATTGCCATTATAGTCGATCCAAACTTTCCAATGCTCTGTGTATTGAGCACTATTTGGTGTTAAAGATAGAGTTAAACTCGAACCTGACTCAGCTGTAATCATATCGGCTGTGAAGTCTCCATAACCATTATCAACAGCAGACGTATTTGTAAATGATCCCACACTTACTTCTGTTATCCACTCGTAAGAATAATCATCACCTACCATAGAACAGTAATCTGGACCTATTATAATAGGTAAAGTTGTAACAGTAACTTCCGTACTTAAGGCTGAAACATTCCCTGCCTCATCTTTAGCTTTTACGGTAAATGAATAGTTTGTATCGGCAACTAAACCACTCACAACTACTGAATTTGTTGTCGAACTTTCAATAACTAAGCCTTCCGATTCTATTTCGTATGCCGTTACTGCCACATTATCGGTTGAAGCATTCCAATCTAATTTCACACTTGTTTGTGTGATTTCGGAAGCAGTAAGATTACTTGGTACAGTTGGCTCTTCAGTATCTACATCAGGTTTTGTTGTAACAGATAGTATTTCACTTTCTGCTGAAACATTTCCTGCCTCATCTTTAGCCCTTACAGCAAATGTATAGTTCGTGTTGGCAACTAAACCACTCACAACTACTGAGTTTGTTGCGGAACTTTCAATAATTAACCCTTCTGATCCAATTTCGTAAAGCGTTACTGCCACATTATCAGTTGAAGCATTCCAGTCTAACCTCACACTTGTTTGCGTGATTTCAGAAGCTGTAAGATTACTTGGTACAGTTGGAGCTTCGATATCTGCAACGACATCGGCAATTTTCTGTCCAGCTAAAATTGGAGCTCCTGGCTCATCATTATATGCAAAATCCAATACAGTATAGGACAATTCATTAGCAGCTACAGCAATACGCATCCAACCAAAATGATAAAAAGGTCCATTGTAAAAACAGAAACCTACATAGGCTTCTCGACCTACCCAGTCTCTAAAATTTGGAGTTACCAAATTTGGCTGAGATGGATAATCTTTTCGTTGATACCATTCATTAGAATCATTACCAATTATAGCACCTTCTGAAAAAGGTATCAGATTTATCGTTCCTGGCTGGCACAGCACATAATTTTCATAACTCTCCAGTTTCATTTCACCATCTGTATTGTACCACCATGCACCAAAATTGATATTTGCTCTACCAATATTAAAAGGTTGCCAAGTGTTTTGCTCATTAACTGTCAAATCTTCTACATCAGTGTATATGATATCCCAGGGTTCTTTAAATTCAATTTCGAAATTTAAGGTGCTATTCTCAACTGTTGCTGCAGAACTGTTTGCAAATACGGGATCCTTAAAGCTCAATTCAACGACACCGCTCTGAGGTTTGGTACTAGATACAGCATTTCCCAGTAAATTAAGTTTTATATTATTATAATCAAGCACTACTAATTCACAAGTCAAGCCTTCAGGTAAGTTTGCTACACTAAAATCTGTTCCCTGAGTTAATATACTACCCGCTTCAAGAGCAAACTCATCGTTAATAATTGTAATATTAGCTGTTCCTTCTACACTCCCATCATTGTCATAAGGCTCAACAAAGGTCGCTTCGGATATACCTAAAGAAACTTGGGTAAACTTAATTGTTTCACCAGCAATTATTGGTGCATTAGGTTGTTCGTTATAAGCCCAATCTTTAACCGTATAAGATTGCCCTGCGGCATCTACTTCAATACGAATCCAAGCGTAACAGCGATTACCATTCAAATTAACGACACAAGCAAGGTAACCTTCATTACCAATCCATTCCTTGTGATTTGTATCTGTTATGTACATCTCATCGGGGAAAGCACCAGGTGTTACCCATACTTCTGCGTTTGAATCAATTGAGCTTCCTTTAGCAAGCATTTTTGCATCCAACATTCCAACGTGTCCCACAACTTCACTTTCATAACTTTCAAATCGTAAATTTCCCTCATGGTACCATGCACCAAAACTATTTTCAGAGCTTCCTAAATCAAAACCCTCCCAGTCATTATCCTTACTTACTGTAAGATCATCTATATCTTGATACACAACATTGTATTCATCCAGATATTTAATATTAATTTCAGAATTAACAGCATTTCTAATTTCAGATGCTTGTAAACCATTAAACACATTATCGAAAAATGTTATGTTCACTTTAGTCAAATCTACCTTATTGTGGCTTTGAGCATAACCTTCAAATTTTATTTGAAGATAATCGTTTGGTAACACCTTAATTTCAGGTGTCAAACCAGATGGCACACCTGTAATAGAATAATGTGTTCCGGCTGCTAAAACTGTATTTTCAGCAACATTAAATGTACTGTTCATGAGTTTGGCCGTAATGAAATTCCCCAATCGCCCATTGTTATTAAATGCATTCTCATGTAGTGTGTCTACATCAAACTTCAACATGGCTTCATGCGCTTGTCCTGCACGAATAGGGGCATCAGGTTTCGTATAGTAAGCCACATCGTGCACTGTAAATGTATCTCCATCTGCCGATATTGAAGCTGACATCCAACCATTATAAATATCATTATCATGCTGAAGCTGAATACCAATATACCGTCGTTTACCTCTCCACTCTGTAAAACTATTATTATAGATATCGGCTTGTTCACCATTCACGGTATACGTATACCAAGATGATGCTGAGCTGATTTCATCTCCCAAATTTAAAGGCACAATATTATGAGTTCCTGCATAACTTACTACAGCGTTATTATCCATATCCAATTTAAACTTCTTCTCTGGATCCTGGTCGTAATGCCATATATAACATTCCATTTGAATTGGAGATAAATCAATATAATCCCAATTTCCTATTCCCGTAACGCTCTTGTCAACACTTAGGTATTTTGTGTCATAAACACTTCTAAAATCAATTTTATATTTATCAATCCTAACATTACTAAGCTGATTAATAGGAGTGACAAAAGCCGGCTGAAGCAACTCTATACTGATCCCAGATACAGAGTGTTCTTTTTCATTATTAACCGCTCTTCCACTAAAACTTAAAACGGCATTAGTAGCATCCGTAAGCCTTAGGGCTACACTTAAGCCCTCAGGTACATTTCTTGATTTAAAGTGTGTACCTTCAACAAAGGTAGAATATGCAAATTCGGCTCCCACAGGAAGCTTAACATGAAGCTCAGTGGTTATACTACCGTCATTAATAATAGCTTCTTTAAAAGAATAGCCATCGTACATTACAATCATACCAGGTTCGAAACCATCGTTAACTCCTGTAGCAACTAAGTTGTCTGGCTGCCATAATGTAATTCGAGATGAGTGTTCCATCGCAGCAGTCATGCGTAACACCTGATCCCTAGTAAACATTTCATAATCATCCGTATAATTCATGAAATTCTGAGTATTAGTATACTCATTATTACAATTTAACTCATCAACTCCCATTTGAGATCTAGTTGCAGCTGGAGTATCAGCACATTCATCTCCTCCGTTAACTTCGGGACATCCACCTTCAAAGGTGTGTATCAGATTAAAGAAGTGACCAAATTCGTGCGTTAGGATTCTTCTGAAATTCTCGTCACCATTATCACCTATATAAGCACCATTAAAAACAACTCGTGCTAAATTCTCATCTGTCATCCATTGCGTTGGATACCAAGATACACCCGAATTATATAGCTCCCCATCATCATAAAGGTCATTCATTATATATACATTCATATACTTGGTATTATCCCATGCATATTCTTGTATTTCTGCATTAGAATTTATACCCCCAAAACCACTTCTTTCAGGATAAAAATTGACACCATTACAAATGTTTCCATTAGGCTCTTTTTTAGCCAAGCGAAACTCAACAGAAAGGTTATCTAAAACTGCCTGGAATCGCGCATGTATTTTATCCTGACCAACAGATTGCTGTGCAAAATCTTCATTGGTGCGTCGCAGTGCATCTTCAAGTAATTCGTAAGTCACTGATTTACCACTTTGCGTTTCGCCAAAAACATGAAATACAACAGGTATAATGTATTTCTGCTTTCTCTCTGCTGCTTTCAACTGGCTTTGACTATTCATTTTCAAGCGCTTTACCAGTCTTCTCTGAGCTTCTTGCTCTAACAAGAAAGCTTTATGTGCTTCTGGATTTGCTTTCCAAAAGGCTTCATGTTGTTCATTAATTTTACATACATGAGGCTTTTTGTCGTGTTTGCATACCTTACTTGGACAAACATGTGTCGATTTTTTTTCCTTTTTCATTTGAGGCATTCCACTCATGGGGATCGCAAATAAAGCGATGAGAAGTGCCAATGAATAATGGATAAATTTTCTTTTCATTGTAGGTGTTTTAGTTTTTTATTGTCTATTAAATTAGATTAGCATGCAATACTAACAAAATCAAACACTTACACATACAAAAAACATATTACAAATCCTGTCATGCGCCTTAACATCAACTTACAAAAAGCACTACGCGCTGATAATCAACAAACAACAGATCGTGCTATATCCAAAAACACCTCATTTGTTTTTCATAATTTATCTTTTTAAAGCCTACACAACAAACAACATAACTTATTGTACACATGACATGTACACCTAACACAACTCAAAAATCAAATTCTACATATCACAAAATCATATTTTATCTATTCTGTGATATTTTTCATAAAACAAAAAAGCTTTACGGATCAATAATCTGTAAAGCTTTTTATTTATACTACTCTAAATTTTAAAAGCATAAGTGATGCTTTTAAAAACAAATTATCCAAACAAATTGTAGGGCGTGTTAACACGCCCTTACAATTCATGCTTTGAAATTTATTTTACCACTTTTTTAGTAATAACCTCATTGTTATTGAGTTCAATTCGAACTAAATACAAACCTTCTTGCAAATCACTAAAATTAAGATCCAACTCGAACAAGTTAGCCTCGTTATTCGATGCCAATACAAGTTTACCAAGCATATTAAATACTTTAACATTTTTAATATCATTAGCTCGTATTTTCAAATGATCGATAACTGGGTTAGGATATAACTGAAGCTCAGTTTCTGTAGTTGGTATAATATCAATAGACTCCGATGATTTAGTTCTTACCATATTCTGAGGCTGCGCTGATCCGCTTACATAAACCGTATAATCTTCAACCTCGCCATAAGTTTGAGCATCACAAGGAACCGTAGCAGCTTCGTAATAGTGAACACGAACTCTCATGCGCGTATTACCTAAACTTGCATTGGAAGGAACAACTACGTTAGCACTTGCTTCTGCACCATTAGGTGTTAATACAAATTGCTCTTCAGCTGCATTAAAACTACCATCCTGATTCCAATCGAACCAAACAGTTGCTCTGTCGCCATTATAATAATCGCCAATGGTAACCGTTATTGGATAGGTATTTCCTTGCGATACATTTGCCGAAATGGCTGTGTAATCATGATAAGCATCTCTTGTAGAGCTATTATTAATGCCTTCAAAAAGAACATTAGCAATATGCTCTGGTCCCTGAGTACCTGATGCATCACAGTAATGATCACCTAATGTCGTCACTGCTAATTCTACGGATTCATTCGAAACATTTCCTGAAGGGTCGATTGCACGAACCGTAAAGTTATAGCTTGTTGCTGGGCTTAGGTTGTTAACCGTTACATGTGTTGCAATTCCTGTTGATACAACAATACCCGAACTTAAAACTTCATAGTTACTTATGCCATTATCATCAGTAGATGCAGTCCATGCTAAAGAAACACTTGTTTGTGTCACAGCAGTAGTTGCTAAATTACTTGGTACTGTAGGTGGCGTTACATCACCTTCAAAACTAATGGTATAATCTTCTACTTCACCAGACACTGGATTCACACAAAGAACAGGATCATTATTATATCGCATCGCGACACGTAATCGAGTATTGCCTGTAGCTTGAGCAGGTATTGTAATTGTTCCTGTTAAAGTTCCACTTGCACTCCCCGAGAAAACTTCTTCACCAGCATCACTAAAGTTTCCATTGCCATTATAATCAATCCAAACTTTCCAATGCTCAGGATATTCAGCGCTATTCGGCGTTAAAGCAATATTCATACTTGAACCAGCTTGAGCAATAATTGTTTCAGCTGTGAAATCGCCATAACCATTATTAACATCTGAGTTTTTCGTAAAAGTTCCTAGCGTAACTGCAGTAATCCATTCGTAAGTAAAATCATCTCCTACCATAGGACAATAACCATCAGATAAAGTACTAAAAGTTATTGATGAGCTTAATGCCGATACATTATCAGCAGCATCAATCGCTTTAACCGTGTAGGTGTAAATTGTATTTGGTGTTAAGCCAGTTACATCTACAGAATTTGAAATTGAGCTCGTTACTAAACCAGTAGCTGATTCAATTTTGTAAAGCGTAACAGCTACATTATCTGTAGAAGCAGTCCAATTTAACTTAACACTAGTTTGAGTAATTTCTGAAGCAACAAGATTTGTTGGAACAGTTGGTGCTTCAGTATCTGGAGCTGCATGTGTTTCTACTGATAAAGCAACACTTTCATCGGAAATATTTCCTGATGGATCGATGGCACGAACAGTAAAGTTATAAACTGTAGTTGGAGTTAAGTTATTAATTGTAGCACTGGTTGCTAATCCTGTTGCAACAACAGTCCCTGAACTTAATACTTCATAATTGCTTATCCCATTTTCATCAGTCGATGCTGTCCAGGCTAAAGCAATACTGGTTTGTGACACAGAAGTCATTGCTAAATTAGTAGGTACTGTAGGTGGCGTCACATCAATTGGCGCTCCTCCAAAACTAATGTTGTAATCTTCTACTTCACCAGCAGTTGGATGCTCACAAATAACAGGTGCGCTACCATATTGCATTGCAACACGCAGTCTTGTACCTCCTGTTACATTAGCAGGAATACTAATACTACCTGTTGTAGTTCCTTTTGCACTACCAGAAAATACTTCTTCTCCAACATCGTTAAAGTTTCCATTTGCATTATAATCAATCCAAACTTTCCAATGCTCTTTATATTGATCACTATTAGGTGTTAAAGCTATATTCAAATTCGAACCTGCCTCTGCGTTAATAGTCTCGCTAGTAAAATCACCATAACCATTATCAACAGCAGAAGTGTTCGTAAATGATCCGACTCTAACTTCTGTAATCCACTCGTAAGAGAAGTCTTTCCCTACCATAGAACAGAAGTCTGCTATAGGTAGAGTTTTAAATGACACTGGTGTACTCAAAACTGATATGTTATCAGCCTTATCTTTTGCTTTAACGGTATAAGTATAGGAGGTATTTGGATTCAAATTACTTACAACTACAGAATTTGATGTTGAACTCGTAACAATACCTTCAGCTGATTCTATTTCGTAAAGAATAACCCCAACATTGTCGGTTGACGCATTCCAGTCCAGCTTTACACTTGTTTGTGTAATTTCTGAAGCAACAAGATTTGTTGGAACAGTTGGCGCTTCAGTATCTCCAGATGGGTCTAAGTATTTCTGACCAACGCGAATAGGTACACCAGGCTCATCATTATAGGCATAATCCAATACGATATACGACAATTCATCAGCTGCAACCACAATACGAATCCATCCAAAATGATAAAACTCACCATTGTAGGCACAAAAAGCTACATAAGATTCTTTCCCAACCAATTCTTTATAGTTTGGAGTAACTAAATTTGGTTCGTTAGGATATTCTTCACCAATGTACCATTTGTCTAGAGGATAAGTATCGATAAGTGTTCCTTCCGGCAGAGGTTTTATATTTGAAGTTCCTTCATAACAGATAACTGGATTTTGATAACTTTCCAATTTAATTTTACCTAATTCCTTATCATACCACCATGCTCCAAAACCATAGTCAGTATGCGAAGGGCCAAACCAAGTAAATATATTATCCTTATCTGCTAAAATGCCTCCCAAATCAGTATAAATTATATCCCAATGATTCAGCTTAACATCAATATTAAAGATGTTATTTTCAATAGATGCAGCCCCATTTACAACAAATATATCTTTCAAACTAATTGAGGCAGTAACTTCTTTACGTTTATCGTGAACAAGAGCTTTCCCAATTAAATTAAGCTCTAAAAGGTTTTGATTCACTACTTTTAACTGACACTGTAAACCTGCCGGTATATTAGATGAGGTAAAATGAGTCCCCTCAGTTAATATCGTTCCAGCTTCTAAAGCAAACTCATCATGTACAAGTGTAATATTAGTTTGACCTTTCATCTGTCCATCATTACTATACGCTTCAATAAATGTTGAATTAGTAATAGCTAGCATAGCATCTTCAACACCTATATTTTCCCCAGCAATTATCGGACAGTTTGGTCTTTCATTGTAGGCCCAGTCTTTAACGGTATAAGATTGTCCTGATGGATCAACAGCAATTCTAATCCAAGCATAATGAGTTAGTCCATTTTTAAGAAGCGTACAACCTAAATAGGCCTCCTTACCATACCATTCAGTAAATCCAGTATTGGTAATATACATTTCATCAGGAAACGCTCCTGGTGTTACCCATGTCGCTGAACTCAAACCAATACGTGTCCCTTTTGATATCGGTTTTGCATTTAATGTTCCAGCATAACCAATCACCTGACGCTCATTACTCTCAAAACGAAGTAATCCTTTATTGTACCAAGCTCCAAAATCGAATTCTGCTTGATCTAAAGTAAACGGTATCCACGTATTTTGCTCATCCAGTAGGATATCCTCAATATCCGAATAAACAATTTGATAGTCATCGATAAACTCAATGGTAAACTCAATATTATTTGTATTCTTTATTTCAGATGCATTTAATCCATCAAATAAAGCATCAAGGAATGATAAATTAACCTTAGCCAAATCAATTTTATCATGATTTTGCGCATTACCTTTAAATCGAATTTGCAAGTAATTATAATCTAAAACTTTAATTTCTTCAGACAAACCTACAGGTAGACCTGACATGGTGTAATGCGTATTTCGAGTCAAAACAGAATTAGGTGCCAAACTGAAATTAGCACTTAAAAGTTTTCTCTTTATAACTTTGTCAACCGTACCGTTATTATTAACAGCATCTTCAGCAAAGGTTTCATTTTCAATTTGCAATATTGAGATATTCGCTTTACCTGCTTTAATACTTGCATCCGGTTTATTATAAAATGCAGCATCATGAACAGTAAATTCACTACCATCAGCTGCTATAGAAGCATGAACCCAGCCATTATATGTTTCTCCAAAATCAACAATCTGAACACCTATATAGGCATCTCTTCCTTTCCAATCTACAAAGTTATCATTATAGATATCTGGTTGATTAGGGTATTTGTCATACAATGTCCAATTCGAATTAGTAGAGCTAATTTCAGTATTGTAGACCAAAGGTGTAATATTAAAAGTTCCAGTATTACAAATAACTTTATTCGAATAGGTTTCTAACTTAAATTTAAATTCAGGATGATCTGCAATATTCGTTCTCCAAGCACCAAACCTATCAGTACCTGCTCCTAAATAAAACTGTTTCCAAGTATTATTATCATTTACTTTTATATCTTCAAAATCGGTAAATACAGTCGTATACTCATCTCTAAAAAAGACTTTGAAGGTTTGAGTACTTCCGGCTAAATCGCCTATTGCAACATTACTAAAGGCTGCTGCTCGGAAACTTATCTCAAGGTTATCAATATTATTCAGTTTCTCATGAGATAGTGCATTCCCATTCAAACGAATTTCGGCAGAACTAGGGCTTATTACCATAATTTGCTCAGACAAACCTTCTGGCAAATTATGAACAGTGTAATCAACCCCCTTTATTAAATTACCACTCGATTTACTAAAAGTACAATTAACAAGGCTAACAGAGCTTACGTTTAAAGCCCCAAAATTAGCGATACTTTCTCTAAAAGCTGAATTGGCTTTCAATTGAGCAGCACCAGAAGGTAGCATGTCAATATGAACTTTTGAAACACCTGGTTCGATAGGAAAATTACTTTCATTTGATAAAATTTCCGTACCAGAACTATTGGTACGATAATCTATAATACTAGCAGAAACAAAATCACCTTTTCCTTCACCAGCAGTAATGTTGAAAAAAAATCGACCTTTGTTATTTATAATCACATCTTTAAACTCAGAAATATCCAAGCCAAATTCGAACTCTGTATCTGTAGGCTGTTCAAGACCATTTAAAGCGATCCAATTTCCACCTACATTTTTAAAATTATCAAATTCTTTAGTTGTTGTAGGTACTAAAGCATTTACATCAGGGTTATAGCCTAAACTCAAAGAGATACCACCCCTGTTTAAATGTTTCATTTTTACTTTGAGAGCTAGATCGATTTGATCTTTTTTAGGCTCTACAATAGTAACTAATCCAGCATCTAACAAGCCACCCTCATCCAGAGTTCTAGCTCCTAGGCAATACATCATATAAGCGAAACCTTGATCTCC
>Ga0209379_10000395_pt1 | contig 38911 bp, 36 predicted proteins | sample tdDd001_FD_187124 | JGI IMG/M metagenome (GOLD analysis project Ga0209379, IMG submission 187124) | Marine sediment microbial communities from the Atlantic coast under amendment with organic carbon and nitrate - tdDd00.1 (SPAdes)... | ecosystem: Environmental > Aquatic > Marine > Coastal >... | reverse complement strand
AATAGAGAGCATTGAGAGCATTGCACTGTCCTCAAGTAGAATTGCAGGAACAACAGAAGAGCAAGCTGCAACAAGCGAACAAGTATTGGCGACAATAGAAGACATCGATATGATGACGATTGACGAAGCCAAAGCAAGTGAAGAGGTGGCGAAAACCGCTGTGGAGTTAGCTCAGCAAGCCTACTTGCTCTCTGATGTGGTTAATAGCTTTAAAATCATGAATGAGGAGGAGGAGCCGTGGCAAACAATCAATATGTCGTAAGTGAGATTGACGGAGAAAAGTACTGCATTGAAATCTCTAAAGTTAAAGAAATAAAAAGACCCAAGGAAATTACGATAAATGAATTGCCTAATACGCCCTACTCAATAGATGGAATTATCAATCTGCGTGGGGATGTTGTCCCTATATTGAATTTAAGGAAAAAGTTCAAACTTGAAGCCTCTAAAATCAGTAAGGAAACTCGAATCATTATTGCTATGGTTGATTCAGTCTTAGTTGGATTATTGGTTGACAAAATATACACAGTTGATTGGATCAACACTTCAAAGTTGTCTGAACCACTGGAAATGATGAAAATTGATTCTCATTATATTTCAGAAATTGGGAGTAAAGATGAAGATTTATTCTTTGTATTTGACTTGGAGAAGCTGATTAGTTAAGGAGAATGGCATATGTCTAGCTTGGACTACCTCATTCCTATGTTTTTGGAAGATACAAAAGAATATATTGATTACTTTGAAAAAGAACTTCTTAAGCTTGCCGAAAATGCAGATGGACCAAACGCGTACAATGAAGTTTTCAGGATCACGCACTCGCTGAAGTCGGTTTCAGCAACTCTTGGATTTGAAAAAATGTCAGAACTCTCCCATCATATGGAGGACTTATTTTTAAAATGCAAGTCCGATACAATGTCATTGAATGACGAAATTCTAAGCCAATTGTTTAAATGTGTGGATATATTAAGGGCGATTCATTTAAGTATAAGTAAGAGTAAGATAATGGATGTTGAACTTTATCCAACGATTGATGAATTGATTCTAGATATAGAAGTCTTCATTGCGGAATCTGAGGAAAACATAGAAACCATTGAAATAGAAGAAAGTAAGGAAACAAGTAAAGAAACAATCTCTGAAGTAGCAGAGGCGTTGCCTGAGGAAATATCAGTAGAAACGGCAAAAGAAATAAAAGGCGAAATAAACGATGAATCAAAAACTGAAGCGGTAGAAAAAACAACAAAAGAAATGTGTATGACCTGCGATAATGAAACAACAAAATTGTCGACAATAAGGGTGGAGATTGAAAAGATAGATAAAGTCTTAAAATTAGTTGGTGAATTTATTGTAGATAAGGAGATTCTGAATCAGCTGGGTCAGAACCTAAAAAAATCGTTTAAACGTGACCCTGATGTAAAGAACCTTTTAGAGATTATAGAACATATTAATTCAGTTGGTACAGAGATACAAAATACCGTTATGGAGACAAGAATGCTCCCTCTAGAAATCATATTTGATCGTTTTCCGAGAGCCGTTAAAGAACTGTCGATGAAACTTGATAAAAAGATTGATTTTAGTATCAGTGGACAGTCCACAGAATTAGATCGAGGTATCATTGAGCAATTACATGATCCGTTGACTCATATTATCAGAAATGCAATTGGACATGGATTCGAATCGAAGGATGAACGAATCAAACAAGGCAAAGATCCCATTGGTAAGCTGAAGCTGAGTGCAAAATATGAAGCAAATCATGTTGTTATAGAAATAGAAGATGATGGTAGAGGCATTGATATTGACAATGTGAAGGAAAAAGCGATCACCAACGGATTGATATCAAGAGAATCCGCAGAGAGTCTTTCTGATGATGAACTCCTCCATTATATCTTCGAACCTGGATTTTCAACTGCTAAAAAAGTGACAGAGTTATCTGGCCGGGGTGTGGGTCTTGATGTCGTTAAATTGAATATAAATCGCTTAAATGGTATGGTAAATATTAAAACAAAACTAGGAGCAGGAACAAATTTTATCGTTAAGCTTCCATTGACACTGGCTATTGTGTCAGCTTTGCTTGTCAAAGAAGATAAGTATACTTTTGGTTTGCCACTTGCATCTGTGGTGGAGATTATAAGGTTAAAGGGCGACGTTGAAGTTAAAAAGGTACATAAAATTGGCAACCGTGAAGTGTTCAACTGGAGAGATCAGATCATCCCTGTTATTTGGCTGGGAAAATCCTTTGGTGTTGATTCTCCACTAAGTGACAATAAGCGTATTGTTGTCATTATAAATTATGCTGATCAAAAATATGCTTTTGCAGTAGACCAGATCTCGGGCGAGCAGGAAATTGTAATAAAATCAATCGGTTCATATATTGGCTCTGGAAAATTATTTGGTGATATGAAAGGCGTCGTAGGCGTCAGCATACTAGGCAATGGAAGTTTCGCTCAAATCGTGGACATAGGGGCATTAATTCGAATGTCAACGAATTCAATTTGATAAAATATGAACGTCGTGATTTCACTCAAATAAAATAAGCCACCTGATGAAATAATTTATCTTAATTATTTCATCAGGTGGCTTTTATAGACCATACCCTTATTAATTGCTTAACTAAACAACTGACGATCACTCAAAGAACCTTTGACATGATTGTACTTTTCAAGCAATGAGTCTATTGTGAGTTTTTCTTTTTCCCGTCCTTTTAGATCCAGTAATATCTGTCCTTCATGAATCATGATCAATCGATTTCCAAACCGAAGTGCATCTTCTAGTTTGTGAGTAATCATCAAGCACGTGAGGTTGTTTTCTTTTATAACACGATCTGTGATTTCCATAATTTTTTCAGAAGTCTTCGGATCAAGTGCTGCCGTGTGTTCATCTAGAAGAAGAAGTTCTGGGATGTTCATGGTTGCCATAAGCAAGCTTAACACTTGGCGTTGTCCGCCAGATAAGAGTTTTGTCTGAATATGCAGTTTGTCTTCCAGGCCAAGATTAAATTGAGCAAGCTGCGTTTTATAGTTGTATTCCTGTTCACTTTGAACACAGAGACCCAGTCCAGCTTTCTTCCCTTTCATTTGAGCCATGGCTAAGTTTTCAAATACAGTCATACCGCCTACTGTCCCCATTTTTGGATCTTGTACCACCGCAGAAATTCTCTTTGCAGTTTGAAACGCTTTATTTTTCGTTGTGTCATTCTCACCAAAAATAATTGATCCTTGATCTGACTGCAGTGCATTAGAAATGAGTTTGAACAACGTACTTTTGCCTGCCCCATTGCTACCAATAACAGTGATAAATTCACCCTTCTTGATTGATAAATTCACATCCTTGTACAGTTTTTTTTCATAAAGCGTGTCCCTATTAAATGTTTTGTGCAAGTTTCGTATATTAAGCATCCAGACTCACTCCTTTAGGGATAGTCGAATTATTATGTTTACTGCTCCGAGTTAATCTACGTACTAAACCCGGTTTTCCACTAAGTTTCGAAGTCAGTTTCTCAACGATTCCAGATAGAATCAATATCATAATTACAGCTGTGATCAGCTTTAAATCAGAAGCGTTTAACCCTAGTTTTAAGGCGGTTGAGAGTATACCTCGATATGTTAATGACCCTAAAATCGCAACTGAAGTCACTTTTAATGCTGAAACCTTCTTAAAGAGAATTTCACCAATAACGATCGATGCCAGGCCACTAACAATCATTCCAGTGCCCATACCAACATCTGCAAATCCTTGATATTGTGCATATAGACCACCCGACAGTGCCACACATCCATTGGCTATAATCAATCCTAGAATTTTATAACTCCCGGAATCAAATCCGAGTGACGTGACAAAGTTCTCATTCTCACCAAGTGCTTTTAGGATATATCCCACTTGTGTCTTGAAAAATAAATCCATGGCAATCTTTAAAATGACCACGAAAACAGCCACAACAATAAGCTTTTGAACACTGGTTGCCGTTGTGAATAAATGTGTCACATCAAATAAGTGAATGTTACTCTTTCCCATAATCCGCAGATTGATTGAGTAAAGGCCAATCATGATAATAATGCCTGATAGGATATTTGTTATACCAAGCTTAACATGCAGGATTCCTGTGACGGCCCCTGCACTCATTCCACCTATAATTGCAACCATCAATGCAACAATGGGATTCACGCCCGACTTAATGAGAATCGCACAAATTGCCGCACCCATTGTAAAAGTTCCATCAACGGAGAGATCGGGAAAATCTAATATACGAAACGTTATGAAGATGCCAAGGGCTGCAATCGCAAAGATCAGCCCTTGAGACAAAGTTGATATGAATAATTCGTTCATTTTAGTTCACTCCAATTATATTTCCACTTTCGAGAAGAGCGTCACTCACAGTTAATCCAAGTGCATCTGCTGTAACTTTATTTATTGTAACTTCTGGACTCAGTGCCTTTTGAACAGGCATTTCAGATATAACCGCACCATTTAGAACTGCAGCAGCCATTTCGCCAGTTTGTTTTCCAAGAGCAAAGTAATCAACACCGCAAGTTGCAAGAGCGCCCGCTTCAACATGTGCCGATTCTGCACCGAGAACTGGAACTTTCTTCCCCAGTGCTTTATTCGTTACAAGTTGAATCCCTGAAGCCACCATGTTGTCAGTTGGCGTGTAAAGAACATCAACTTTGTCTAGAAGTACATCAAGTCCTTGCTCTAGTTCTGTCAGAGATGTAATGCCCATCGCTTCAACTGTGATATCCAATTTAGCAGCTTCGTTTTTTAACATTTCAAGTTGTACTTCAGAATTTTTTTCGCTTGTATTGTAAATGAATCCAATTGTTTTCGCTTCAACACCCAAATCTCTGAGTAATTTTAGTTGTAAATCAATGGGCGCTTCATCATTTGTACCAGAGACATTTGTATTTGGTAAAGTACTGTTTTCCACAAGACCTGCCGCAACCGGATCTGTCACAGCTGATATCAGTATCGGAATATCTTTCGTTGAGTTGTATGCCGCTTGAGCTGCTGGTGTTGCTATGGCATAAATCATATCCACTTTATCATCAACAAAGCCTTGTGCAATAATTTGAGCTGTTGTCATTTCACCCTGTGCACTTTTACTGACATATTCAACTTTACCTTCGAATCCTGCCTTGTTTAATGCCTCTATAAATCCATCACGCGCTGCATCGAGAGCCGGATGCTCTACAATTTGCGTGATTCCAATTGTCCAAGTCTGTTCAGCCACAACGTTTTCTAAGTCCGCATTGCTGTCACTGTTTGATTCTGCTTTTACTTCTGTAGAATTTGCACATCCTACCATAATCGTTGCTGCCATCAGACATGCAACACCTAGTTTAATTATTTTCTTCATCATCCTACAATCCTCCACTTTATGTCCCTTTGATGTTCTGTCACTCTCAAGCAAAGCGCCAGCCATTGTTTTAGGCAATAAAAAAACTCCATTTGCATGGAGTTGAGTATACGAAAACAGACCTAACTTGGAATTATGACGTCAGAAATTATCAATGTTATTTGTGCATTTTATGCATGATAACAAAATATACCCTACTTTTTCAACAAAGTATTCGTCTATCAAATCATATGTCGTCCTAAATTAGTTATGCGAATTCTACTATACCACCATGCTACGTTTTTATCCCCACAAATCAATTGCGAAGCGGTCCTCACTAGGAGACCCAATTTCATTGACTCGAAATATTAAATCTTTCAATATATCAAAGTCATCCTACAGTCCTACGATTCTACAGTAGTGTCTCACTTCAGCTCATGCCGCTTCAACACTCTACAATGATCAGATCCGTTCTGATCGCTACGGTAATTCATAATATACAAATACTATGTATATATTTACAAGAGGAGTATACAGGAGTCTGGAATGCCTGTCAATTATTTTTCGAAATCAGGCAATGAACGATGTCCAAGACCGATGACAGTATCATTCAGATGAAGCAGACCAATACTCATAAAAATAGCCACACTCAGGTGTTCACCTTTTCGAGCAATGCCAATCTTACCGCCTGCGCTTAAACCATGTGATTTAAGTCCAATTTGAGCCAATGCTTCTCTTGTAGCGCCTGCTACAGCACCATCGTGAAGGTGAACATCTTTTATAATGCCATTCTTCTTTGAAGCCACAAGTGCACGTTCTAACACTTTCATTGTGATATCAGGAAGTTTTCCACCAATATCAACAGCGGCTGTTTTAAAACCTTGTGCCAGGGCTGATTTTTTAAGTTCATTTTCTTCTTCTCTTGTAGACATAGCAAGTTTTACTGCAAACTTTGCCACATCAGTGCTTTGATTCACCATATATATCTCCTATTCAAGCATAGATGACTGCGCTTATGATCATTCTTCTTAATCACTATATTACACCATGAAGCATTTTCAGCATAGTCTAGAATTATATTTTTGATCTCATTTTAATGTTGAAGTTTCAACAATATACCGTTATAGTAAGTTCAGCAACTTAAAAGTCGGAAAATGAAATTATACATGTTAGTCAGGAGCACAAAATGAATCAATTAAGACAAAATACCGCACTTAAAATAAATAAGTTTTTCTACTATGGCTGGGTCATATTGCTTCTCTCTGCCATTGGAACTTTCTTTTCATCGCCAGGACAAACCTATTCAATATCAGCATTTATAGATTCTTATATTGCTGAATTTGGTTATTCTAGGACTATGATTTCATCAATTTACTCTATGGCAACAATTCTTTCAGGCACGCTTATTGTTTTTATGGGAAAAGCCGTAGATAAATTTGGACAGCGTAGAATGCTAGTCATTGCCGGGATCATGCTCGCTGCAGCATGTCTGTTCAATAGCTTTATTATTAATATTCCAATGATATTTTTTGGATTCTTTTTACTGAGATATTTCGGTCAAGGCTCACTAACACTTATTCCGGGATCACTCGTACCACAGTGGTTTGATAAAAACAGAGCCCTGGCAATCAGTCTTCTTGCATTTGGAAACATGCTAGGAAATATGGTTGTGCCCGCTTTTAACACATACATGATCAACCAATTTGGGTGGCAAACGGCTTGGCGCGGCTGGAGTATGCTACTCCTTATAGTGTTCGTTCCACTCATGGCCTTCTTCATTATTAACAAGCCTGAAAATATAGGTCTACTTCCAGACAACCAAAAGGTGAATGATCAAAAAGATCTTGATGATGAAATTGAAAAAATGACTCTAGAATCATTCCACTTGAACGAAGCGTTAAAAACCAAGGAATTCTGGTTTGTGGGGATCATTTCAATGATGGTTCCAATGATCAGTACAGGGATGATGTTTCACTTTTTCTCAATTATGGCGACTAAAAATGTTGACCCAACTGCCGCAGCGGTTGTCATTGGACTTATTGCAGTTCCAGGATTCTTCATGCCTATTCTTGCCAGTGCCATTGTAGACCGTTTTAGGTCTCGATACATCTTGTCAGTCACATCGGCTTTAATTGGTCTTGATCTAATATTTATGACTTTTGTAGACAGCGCTTTTAAAGCTTCCGTTTTCATACTTTGCTATGGACTTCTTACCAACCTTCAGTCCGTAACAATTAATGTTATATGGGTAAAATACTTTGGTCGACTCCATCTTGGAAGTATAAGAGGCGCAGCCACTGTATTTATGGTTATCGGCTCTGCTTTTGGAACCGTTCCATTCGGGCTGTCTTATGATATGACAGGCAGTTACGGCTCAGTCTTTGTGGCTATGGCTGGACTTGCACTCATTGGGACTTTGCTTTCATTATCTATTCGTAAGCCTGTGAAAGTGAAACACTAGATCATATTTTAACTTAACCAAAATTAAAACCCCATTGAATTCTAAGATTAAATGAATCATACTAGAATCATACCAACAGAAATGATTTACAAAATATTTAATTTTGGAGGCATACACATGTCACTCACAATTCATGAGGCACTCGACCTTAAAGCTCTTGAACGCTTTAAACTGGTTGCCGGACTTAATGGTTTAAACAATATAATTACCCGTGTCGGTCTCATAGACCATGAGGAAGGCGAACAGATCACAGATACTGTCATCGCAGGTGAATTTCTATTCAGCAATCTACTACTTATTAAAGATCAACCCGAAAAAATTCTTGAATTTGTAAAACGCTTTATTCAAGCCGAAGTTTCATGTTTTGCACTTAAGACAATTTACTTTGACGGGTTTCCACAGGAAGTTATAGATTATGCTAACAAACACAGATTTCCTCTTTTCACTTTCGATGAAACATTTATTGAAAACATCATTCTCGATATTGATCAGGCCCTTAACATTCAAAGTCAGATTGCAAAGATACAAGGTTATCTTGATGAAATGACTATTTTAGGCACAGACGAGCTGAAGGTTCGCACACTTGCACTCAAGCTTAATCGATATTTTACGAATCGTTTTATTGCCTGCACAATTGATACAAAGGATAAACAACAAGGTCAGAAACTCATGATCAGTACATTAAACCAAGTGTTGGGAAGAAAGAGTTTAGCGCTTGAATATAATGATTCCATACTTATTCTTACTTCATTTAATCAACATACCACTGAAAAAGACTCCAACACTTATATGAAAGACTTTGTGATTGACGCCATAGAAGCTTGCGGATTTGATTTGAATAAATATCAGATTGGTCTAAGTACACCTCAGAGCTCTTTAGGCAGAATGGGCAGAGCCGTCTTAGAAAGTCGTTATGCTCTAGAGTATACTCAGATTAGTCAAACTTCTATCAAGTCGTTTGATGAACTGGGTGTTTATCAGATCCTGATTCCAAACATGGAGAATCCATGGTTTTATGCTTACTACGAGCAGATCATACAAAAATTGATTGGATACGATGAGAAGAATGATACGGATTTACTTCACACGGCTATCGCCTATGTAGATAGCGATACAAATATTCAAGCAACTTCTGAATTGCTATTTCAACATGTGAACACAGTTCGGTATAGAATAAAAAAAATCAAAGAACTTCTAAACCTGAATGCACTGGATGGAATGCAATACGAATCTCTATCATTGGCGATTCATTTATACAAACTTCATAGTCGATAAACAAAGGCCATACGATTGTCATTAATACAATCATATGGCCTTTTATTTGTAAAATGTGAAATGATAAAGATACTAAATTATTTTATAATGATTATAGTAAATCGGTTCATATTTAGAAAAGAGGTGTGTTATGAAAAAGAATTTTGCTACAGTTACATTATGTTTTATCGTTGCGCTTTGGGGATTATCATTCAGTCTTACAAAACCACTCCTTGAAAACATGGGCGTATTCAATTTTCTAGCTTTCAGGTTTGTCATAGGTGGTTTTGTTTTAAGTCTGGTTCTAATCGTTAAAAAACGGTTCAGTTTTAACAAACAGATTCTTACCGACGGAATTATAGCAGGTCTGTTGCTGTTTATAGTGTTCTTCTTTCACACCCTCGGTTTAAAATACACAACAATACCAAAGAATGCTTTTATAGTTGGCAGTGGTGTTATCTTTATACCATTCATCAAAATTATACTTTATAAAGAGCGTCAAAATAGAACCACATGGTTACAGGTTGTTTTTGCAACCCTTGGACTTGCTTTTATAACTCTAATCGACGCATCGGGCGGCCTCAATATTGGTGATATTTTAAGCATAATTGGAACAATCATAGTGGCCTACTATACAATTTTCATCGAAAAGAAAATTCAAAAACACGACGCACTGACATTTACCGCTATTCAACTTCAGACGATTGGTGTGCTCAGTTTAGTCGGTATGTTCGCTTTAGAAACGCCAACACTTCCGGTTTCAACTTTAGGTTGGATCAGCGTTCTCCTTCTAGGTGTTCTGTTAACAGGTATTGCATATGTTCTAGTAAATGTATGTCAGAGCCGACTTGATTCACTTACGGTTTCAATTATATATACTCTTGAACCGTTCTTTGCAGCACTCTTCGGATGGATTCTGCTCTCGGAAGCCATTGGAACAAATACTGTGTATGGAGGAATTCTTATATTCATAAGTATGTTGATTCCTACACTTCACAAACGTTTCAATCAGAAACCAGAATTGGCTGCAAACAAAGCTTAATCCGAGCTCCATTTTAATCAAGCCTTATAAATGTTCCATATATAAAAAAGATTCGAAAGAATGATTTCCTGATCACTCTCTCGAATCTTTTTATTTTCTCAGAACCATCATCAAATCAACTATTCCTGATTTGATAACGTACGTCCCATTTGATAGTACTTATCCATTTCATCTTTTGGAACCATGCTTCCACCAGTTCCCCACGCCATATGTGTTGCATTTTTCATAAGTTCTTCAAGTTGATTCTCTTTTAAGTACATTTTCCCAGCCTCAGTTTTAAATACATCAACCGCACCCCTAAACCCTGCAAGCGCAGAAGGCTCTAAATAAACATCTTCTAAATCAGCAAGTGCACTCAACAGAACAAACAATGTCTTATCATCAACTGTAAAATCTCCACTGAGTAGATTTTCTAGTGTTACACCCACAAATCCAGAAGCTCTTCCCACAGCCAATCCATCTGCCACTGTGACATTATCAATCCCAAAATCTTGAACACACACCTTATCATGTTCTTCTGTCATCATGCCAATAAGCATACACGGAGAATGGGTTGGTTCAGCAAAGAAGCAATGAACGTTGTCTTTAAATACAAGCTTAAGCCCGAAAGCAACACCACCTGGTCCGCCACCTACGCCACATGGCAGGTAAACGAAAAGTGGGTGTTCTTTATCCACAACAACATCCATCTCATCAAGCTGTTTCTTCAGTCTGGATGCTGCTACTGCATATCCTAAAAATAAATTTTGGGAATTCTCATCATCCACAAAATAACTCTTTGGGTCTGCATCAGATTGCTTGCGACCTTCTTCAACAGCCTTGCTGTAATCCGATGCATATTCAACAACAGTTACACCCTTGCTTCTTAAAAGATCTTTCTTCCACTGCTTTGCATCAGCTGACATATGGACAAAAACTTTGAATCCAAGCTTCGCACTCATAATTCCAATACTTAGTCCCAGATTTCCAGTAGAACCTACAGCCACTGTATACTGAGAAAAGAAGTTTCTAAATTCATCACTATCCAGGGTTGAGTAATCGTCATTAAGTGATAGTAATTTGTGTTCCATCGCCAAGTCCTCTGCGTGTTTCAGGACTTCATATATTCCGCCTCTTGCTTTTATTGACCCTGAAATAGCCAAATGGCTGTCACACTTTAGTAAAAGATCACCATGAATTTCCTGATTATACATTTCCTCTAAGAAGGTCTTCATTTTAGGAACTCGAACGTTTGGTGATTCAATGATACCGTTGTTTGCCTGAGTTTCTGGAAACACCTTCGCGATGTATGAAGCAAATCTATCAAGTCGATCTTCAGCGTCTTTTACATCCGCTTCATTCAGTGAAATCTTCTTCATTGCATCATTAAAACTTGTTTGCTTTGGATTTGTCCAGAATACTTCTTTTAGTGAAGTGAGGTCTTTTAAGAGGGGATATGCCTTTGTCCACTCCTCCAAGCTCTTATCTAAGATCATTTTCTTTGTCATTTGAGATTCCTCCTTGATCGGGATTACATGATGTATAACGTTCATTTTCTCTTTTTTATATAATTTAAGTTAATTACGATTAATTTATATTGTTTTTATTAAATAGAGTTTAACATTTGCTCTACAAAGCGTCAAGAATAATTAAATAACATTAAACTATATTAAATCACACTAATTTTGTTATATAATGATACTACTATTAGTAATATTATTACCACTACTGTTACTACGTAATACTGAAAGGGGATTCAACTTGGAAGATATAAACATCGGTGAAAAAATTCTTGAATATCGAAAAGGAAAAAATCTCAGCATTCGTAGTCTCTCTGATCTTTCAGGAGTGACATCTTCAATGCTCAGCCAAATAGAACGTGGACTCGCAAATCCATCAATCAATACACTCAAAACAATTGCAAAAGCTCTCGACGTACCCATTTTTAATTTCTTTATGAGCGCCGTCGATTCTGAATCCCTCGTGGTTCGTGCAGATCAGCGAAAGAAAATGATTTTTCCAGATAGCAACGATTTTGCATATGAATTGCTCTCCCCGAACACGGGTGGAGCTATTGGTCTTATGTTAATGACACTGACGCCTAATACAACGTCTTCAGAAGAACTAATGGGACATACTGGTGAAGAGGCCGCCTATATTTCAGAAGGAAAAATAAATCTACATTTCGAAGATCAGATGATTGTCCTAAACACAGGAGATAGCATACGAATCCTTCCTCATATGAAACACAAATGGACAAATCCATATAGTGAGGATTCTAAAGTTATATTTGCTGTATCACCACCATCATTTTAGACTCACTGATCTTCACCCTATTAAACTTGAAATGAATTATAAAAAGCTCCCTTTATTGACTTGTCAGACACAATTCGTTCTGACTTTTACAATAAGGGAGCTAATTTTATACCTCTTGGCTCATTAATGTTTTCATATCATTTAGGATTCTTAAACACATCTGCGTGTCTTGCTGTTCTGCCGCAGCATCAAGTTCAAGTACATATGCATTAAATCTATGCAACTGTAAATTGCCAGAACTACCTTTCAGTCTATGAGTCTTTTTTCTGACCTCGTCAAAATCACTTGCGTATATATGCCCATGAATGATATCAATTTCGGTCTTTACATCCTCTATGAAATCTACATACATACTCTCTAATTCAATTTTATCTATCTGTGTTATACGATATAAATTGTCCATAGCTGTTTTTACAAATTTGGGCATACTTTTCATTATTCTAGCTGTATTGTCTAAGATAAGCTGATTAAGTCTTTCATAGTCAAACGGCTTGCTGAGATAATCATCCATTCCTGCTTCAATACATCTTTTTTTATCACTTTCAAAAGCATGTGCTGTTAGTGCAATGATCGTTGTTCTTTTACGTCCTGATTCAAACGCCCTAATTTTTCTTGATGCCTCATAACCATCCATAACCGGCATCTGACAATCCATAAACACAATGTCATATGCACTCGATTTCACAGCTTCATAAGCTAACTCACCATTTTCAACAGTGTCGCAATGCAGCCCAAGTTTATTCATGTACTTTAAAAAAAGCTTTCTATTGGTCTCATTGTCCTCAGCCAATAATATTCGAATCGATTCTATTCCATGTAACGCATTTTCAGGCTCTTGCAAAGGTTCAGTGATCTGGCTCAACTCTGGAATGCTTGTTTCAGACATTGCAAAATGCACTATATTCAACAATTGTTTGCGTCTAAAAGGCTTCAACACAACGCCAACTATTTGATTTTTTCCAAAATCCATAATTTCCGATTTATCTGTTGATGAACTCATGATGAGTATAGGCGTGTCTCTAAGAGTCGGAATGGCTTTGATAACCTGCGCAAGCTCAATTCCATTCATTCTAGGCATTTGATAATCTGAGATTATTAAGTCATAAGCATGCCCCTGCTGCTCAGCTTTCAACATAGCCGTTATCGCTTGATCTCCACCTTCACATTCACATATATTATTGACTACTTTGTCGAGATATCCTTTCACAACTTTTCTATTTTTCATATTATCATCTACAATCAACACTTTTTTATGTGCTATTGACTCATATATATACTCAATTTTTTCAACAACATCACCCACTTTTAAGGGGATACTAAAGCTAAACTCACTGCCTTCACCAATTTGACTACTTGCATTCATCGTGCCACCCATGAGTTCAACTAGGTTCTTTGATATTGTAAGGCCAAGCCCTGTTCCACCGTATTGTCTGGTTGTAGATGCATCTGCTTGAGCAAATGGTTCAAACAGCTGATCCAACTTGTCAGGACGGATTCCAATTCCAGTGTCTTTGACTCCAATTTCAAGATTTATGATATTTACAGATCTGATCTCTTTTACTGGAGTCATCCCTTCTTCAGATTTTATGGAATCCTCTATAGGGTTATTACGGCTCCGAACATAAATGGTCACTTCACCACGTTTTGTGAATTTCACAGCATTCGACATCAAGTTAACCAACACTTGTCTAAGCCTCGTCGGGTCCCCAACCAAGGCATCCGGAACACTCGGATCAATGATTGGGTATATATCAATATCTTTCTTTTCAGCATGATTTATAGAAAGTGCAATCACATTATCAATTGTATCTCTTAGATTAAATGAGACCTCTTCAATAATGACATGGCCTTGCTCAATCTTTGAGACATCAAGAATGTCAGATATCAACTGCATAAGAGTCTGACTTGCTGCCTGAACCTCTTCAACATAATCTTCTTGCTCAGCGCTCAGTGATGTTTGTCTTAGCAACTCCAAAAAACCGACAATGCCATTCATCGGTGTGCGAATCTCATGAGACATATTAGCTAAGAACATACTTTTTGCTTCATTTGCACGTGTTGCTTCTATGAGGTCTGACTCAGCAGTTTCTCGTTCTTCATTCAGTTTTATAATGGACTCTTTTCTTTCTGTGTTGTCTACACAAATCCCAATAATAGATTTGATTTCATCTTTTACAATGATACAATTTGCAAAAGATCGAAGGTGTCTTGTCGAACCATCACTATGATGGATTGAAAAATCTGCATCAAATCGTGATTTTGTCTCTATAGCAATCTCAAATGTTTCATTGAGCTTTTCTAAATCTTCTTCGACAATCGTCCTTTGCCACACATTCATTACATTTCTATTATTAAAGTCTTTTTCCAGCCCAAAAATTTTGTACATAGCATCATTCCATGTTAGAGCATTCTTATGTACATTGTACTCCCAAATACCGATCTGAGAGGATTCTGTAAGAAAACGAACCTTCTCGATCATTTTTAAATTGTCCAGTTCAAGAGTTCGTCTTGTTGAAATATCCCGCCAAGCTACAAAAATTAATGGCTCACCTTCAGAGATAGACAAAGCCGTTAATACGATCTCAGCAGGGAACAATTCGCCATTCAACCGGCGGTGTGTCCACTCAAATTTGTGGGTGCCCTTCTTAAGAGCCAACCCAATCATCTCTTGAGCTTTGCTGCTAGACGTTCTCCCATCAAGCTGCGTGGCCGGAGATAGATCAACAGGCGTCATACCTAGAAGTTCTTCCTCGCTCCCACCGAGTAATTCCAAGCTACTTCGATTAAACTTAATAAATCTTCCATCTCGGAGTAGTACATAAGGATCTCCTGATACTTCGAATAGTGTTCTAAAAAAATCATCTTTTAATTGTATTGACTCAACCATGATTTCACTCCTTATTAAAGTTCCCCATAATAAGAGAGTACCCAAAAGCGAGTACTCGATACCGTATAACTATGTTTTTCATATATCTTTAGTCAAACCATAAATTACAGCCAACACGTCACTCAGTTCATGCCTCTGCGCTCTCACACATTCTAGTGCAGGTTGATCACAAATCAAACACAGCCTACTTTCGAATCCAATTGATGTTCTTGAGACGGGACAACCATTCATATCAATCACATCAATATCGAACAATCGTCCAAGCGCATGAGATTCTTCAAGTTCCACTGCCTTTTTTTTAATATTGATTGGGTCATCATTTATAACAAGTATTTGAGTCTCACCATCGAGGTCCTTCAATAATTCAGAATGGACGACTTCACAAGAAAACGTCGACCCAAGTAAAAGCTTCAACTGTACAAAGCATGCCTCTGAAGCAGGTGTACATTTACTGGATCCAGGATAATTAATACGACCAACCAACAAAGGTTTCTTGTATATATTTTGAATATCCAAAATTCTACAGTATCTCCGTTCACGGTCAATCAGTATTTTTTCTATACGCAGATCACTCAATGCCTACTCACCCCATCATTTATAATAATCTCAATAAAAGACCTCGCCTGTTCCGATACCAAAAACTGATATGTGCTCTCGGGCACAAGTTGTCGAATACGGTCCCACTCTTGACTCTTTAAACACGCCCGAACACTCGAAGCGCTAACAGCATAATCAGCAACCTTATGACGATTTACTTCGACAAATGACAAATCATGTTTCTTAAATGTTTTTTCTAAAACCTGATTATAGACCTTCGTCACTTCACAATAAGGTTCAGTCCCAACATACCGTGTATCGATCTCAAGTATAGGGGCTATAATCGAACAAAACATGCCAGCATCCAGTTCAGCACCATGTTGTGACCGTTTCGTCATTTCAGGCTCAAAGTATTCTGGAAATGTCGCCGCTGAAACGATATACTTCCCACCGGCGACCACTTTTACGTTTTTGAACTTATTCGCGCCCTCTTGTATAAGCCTAAAACGAACATCAAAAGGAAATAGCGAGCGCTCTTCTTCAACGACAAAAACCACAACTTCATCATTTTCCTTTGATGCTTGTTCAATAAGATATTGATGACCCTTTGTGAATGGATTTCCATTCATGACAATTGCACTTCTTTGACCTCTCGAGTCACCCAATTCTTTATTGAGGCTCTTTAGATAACGACTTATGGAATTGATACCAATTTCAAATAGAGCCACGTTCCCAGTATCATAAATACAAGAGAACTGCAGACCTTCGAAGATAGTTCTATTCTTTGACAAGCTGTAGGCCATAACTGTAAATATACCCTGATCAAACAATGTGTTTATCATGTGCGTTAACAACATAGATGCAACACCCAGCCCCTGATAGCAGTGCTGTACCGCAAAGGATTTCAAGACACAACCATCGTAAGAGCAAGTACCCACAATCTTCTGATGATGCCACAAGACAGCCGTATACTCCACTGACTTTTCCAACTCAAGTTGGTGATGTTCTAAAAATCGAATAACCTCTTCACGGTCGCACTCTCGCAAGGCTTCCACAGAATATGAACGCACATTTATCAAACCTTTCTTACAACATCTATGACGGTGCCATCGCGATATTCCACCACAGCTACAATTTTTTCTTCAAATTCAAGTGGATTCGGTTCGCCTGCAATTTTATATGCCATTTGCTGCAACGTCTCAATGGTTACAACATTCAGGCCTGCCTTGATGAGTTGGTCACTTAACGCCTTATTGTTGGGATTCACTGCAATCCCCCGTTCTGTCACCAATACATCAATGGATTGTCCAGGTGTTGTTACCGTGGTCACCCTGTCTTTAACGATGGGGAGTCTCCCCTTTACTAGTTGAGTCACTACAATAGCTAACTTTGAACCTGAAGCTGTGTCACTATGGCCACCAGAACCACCCATAATTTTACCGTCAGATCCCGTTGTTACATTTACATTGAAGTCTAGATCGATTTCCGTCGCACCTAGAATCATAATATCAAGTTGATTCACAACAGCACCTTTGTTATGCGGATTTCCGTATTTTGATGCTGACATGCTATAATGTCTTGGATTTTCTTGATATGACCTGATTGTGTCAAGATCAAAGCACTGTACATCCATTAATGATCTAAAGAAACCAGACTCATGCATTTCCACCAGATATCCAGTGATACCACCAGAAGCAAATCCACCACGGATGCCCTTTTCCTGCATTTTCAGTCTTAAGTAATGTGCTACAGCCAGAGACGTTCCTCCAGCACCAGTTTGGAAAGAAAAATCATCTTTCAACTGACCTGAAGCTTCAATCACGTCAACGGTTTGTTTCGCAATTTTTAAACCAATTGGATCTTTTGTAATTTGAGTTGTCCCCGAGACAATACCAGCTGGATCTCCAATTGAATCAACTTCAACAACAAAATCAACATACTCTTGTCCGATCTCAGTAAATTCGGCTGGGTATGGAACGACAGTGTCCGTAACCGCTACAACCGTTTTAGCATATAAGGCATCCGATATAGCGTATCCTAATGTTCCACAAGCAGCTGGACCATTAACACCACTTATATTTCCACAAACATCAGCTGAGGGCGCTGCAATAAATGCAATATCAATTGATAGATCTCCACTTTCAATGGCTCTTGCTCGACCACCATGAGTATGCATAATTGCGGGTTTGTCCAAAAAACCTTCCGATATCGCCTCAGCCACTGGACCTGAAATATAATTTGCCGCGATCTGCGTGACTGTGCCATTTTTCATCAATTCAACAAGAGGACGGTGAATTGGAAAAATCGAACTCATCGCCACTCTGATATTCTTGATCCCCATGTTTTCGACAGCCATCATAACTTCATTTAGGACACCATCTCCATTTCGAAGATGATGATGGAAAGAAAGTGTCATTCCATCTTTTAGTTCCATTTCTTGAAGTAATGATTTTAGATCACTCCGTACCTTTGTCTCTCCAGATTCAGAAATAGCATGAATTTGACTACGAATCACATTGTATGTGCTTATATTTTCTCCAGTGAATGGTTTACAAAGCCCATAGCCTTCTATACAGTCAGGAATATTACGCCCCAGTTGATTCAACATAATGTGAACCTCCCTTCAAATCTAATGTCTTTATCTTTGCGAGCACCTTCTCAGCCCTCGCCACAACAGGGGCATCGACCATCTTCCCTTGTAATGAAAACACACCCTTATTCTCCGCTTGAGCTTCAGCCCAGGCTTGTACAACACGCTCAGCCCATTCTACAGATTCCAGACTTGGAGTGAACGCATTATGAATTTCTTCTATTTGCCTTGGGTTGATTGCAGCTTTTCCTGTGGCACCAATCCGTATGGATTCTTTAAGGTCCTCTTTAAAACCAGTCATATCATTAACATCTGCATATGGGGTATCGATGAATTCAAGTTTATAGGCTCTGCAAAGCGTAGACAACCTTGTCCTAGCATAGAACAACTCCTGTCCCTTTGAAGTTCTCTCGATCTCCATATCTGCCGTAAAGTCCTCTCCACCAAGAAGCACCCCATCCACTCGTGTGGAGCTCTGAACAATTTCCGATGCCCGTTCCACACCATAAGCCGTTTCAATAAGTGCAATCACGCGAATTGTTCCCAGTGCAAGACCTAAATCTATTTCTGTCCGATCCAAAATTTCATGACACTTTATTATCGACTCCTCCGTGGCTTTTGGAATCAAGATGGTATCTGGAAGCGCCTTTGAAATCACTTCAACATCTTTTTGACCCCATTCTGTATCAAGCGGATTCACACGAACCACACGCTCGTTTCCCGTAAAATCAAGTGCCTGAAGTGCGTATGACACCAAATCCCTTGCGGCATCTTTTTCATCAACACTTACAGCATCTTCAAGATCAAAAATAATTCCGTCAGCATCAAAAACACCCGCATTTTGAATCATGCCCGGATTATTTCCAGGGATGAACAGCAAACTTCGTCTTAATTTATTCATAGACATGCTCCTTTTGTGCCCGAGATATTGCAGTTTTTGTTCTTGATCTAATGGTATAGTCCAGTGCTCCGCTATCTTTTGCAACAATAAGGCCTTGTGAGATGCCTGATGCTTCTAAAGTTTCCATGATGACCGATTTTATACGATCTCCATATTGCTTAATTACTTTACTATCCAGTTGAATATCCAGTCCAAATTCAGAGGGGTGGATCATAATCAATATGTCATTGGATTCCATTGATCCCGCGCGTGCATGATTCTTGATTTTCATGATATGGCCTCCCTCATTTCGGTTAAATATTTCTGACGTCCCACCACGTAGTAATCTTGTCCCTGAGAATCTATGGCTACAGTTAATGGCATATCCTCAATAACGAGTCGGCGAATCGCTTCTGTTCCAAAATCTTCATAGGCAACGATCTCGATTGATTTTACGGACTCTGCAATGAGTGCAGCCGCACCACCGATGGCTGCGAAATAGACCGCTTCATTGACCTTCATGGCGTCAATCACATTTTGATCACGTTTGCCTTTTCCGATCATGGCGGAAAGTCCATAATCAAGGAGTCTTGGTGTAAACATATCCATACGACCACTTGTTGTTGGCCCAGCCGGACCAATCACTGCACCATCCTTTGTTGGAGCTGGCCCCACATAATAGATTGTTTGATTTCTCAAATCCATTGGTAGCCCTTCTCCACTAGACAAAGCTTCCACCAAACGTTTATGGGCAGCATCTCTCGCTGTATAAACAACGCCTGAGAGCAGCACTTTATCTCCAGCTCTAAGTGATTTAAGAACATTTTTATCTATGGGTGTTTCGATGCGTCTCATTTTATACTCCTTGAATACACAGTTGTTGTTTGCAAAGATGTTGTTTGCAAAGACGTTATTTACAAAGATCTATATACATGTCGTGATGCATGACAACCTATATTGACCGCCACCGGAAGTCCTGCAATGTGTGTAGGTGCAGCCTCAATATGAATGCCAAGTGCTGTCGTTTGTCCTCCAAACCCTTGGGGACCAATTCCTAATGCATTAATTTCACACAGCATTTGTCTTTCTAAGTCATCGTAAAAGCTATCTTGATGCGGGCTTCCTAACTCACGCATGAGTGCCTTTTTTGCCATATAAGCCGCCTTCTCAAAGGTACCGCCAATCCCCACACCAACTACGATTGGCGGACACGGATTCGGTCCGGCAATTTCTATTGTTTCAAGAATCGTACGTTTCACACCTTCAAGACCATCTGAAGGCTTTAGCATGACCAATCGACTCATATTTTCACTGCCAAAACCCTTTGGTGCCACAGTGATATTAAAAACTTCACCGGGCAGAATTTTATAGTGTATAACAGCTGGTGTGTTGTCTTTTGTATTCTCTCTTCGAATGGGGTCAGAAACTATAGATTTTCTAAGAAATCCGTCTCTGTAACCCTGTCTCACACCTTCGTTTATAAGCTCTTCTATATGACCGCCCTTAATATGAACGTCTTGACCGATCTCGACAAATGCAACCAACATCCCAGTATCTTGGCACATGGCAACATTCTTATTCTCTGCGATTTCCGCGTTGCGCTGGATGATCTCCAAGATATCTCTGGCCCCTTTGAAGGTTTCACTTTCAACAACCTGAGACAGAGCTGTTTTCACATCATCCGGTAAACATGTATTTGCTTCAATGCACATTTCTTTCACTAAATCTATAATTGATGATCCTTCAATAATCCGCATGGCACGTCTCCTTAATCCTTCTTTCGAGCATTTGCCAAAGCCAAAACACGGTTCATTTCATTGAAAACTATCATGTACCCTTCATCAACGCCCATACCCGGTTTTGCAAGACATTGGTCTGCGCCACAGGCAATCGCAATGTTTGTACACACCTGAGCGGATCTGTCAGTTTCGTTGCAAGTGCCCCCACAATATGCACCAATGCCTTTTTCTTTACAATATAGAATGGCTTCAATAATGTTGTTCACACCCCCGAGGTCAGGTGTCTTGATTTGTATCATATCTGCAGCGTTTTGATCTGCGAATAATTTAATATCTTCAAGGGTATTGCACCATTCGTCAGCCACCAGCTCCACTGCCGAATTCTTTTCGGCTAAAGTTTCTCGTAAAACTCTTAATGCCACAACCTGTAGATTTCGGTCTTCAACATCCATAGGGCCTTCAATTCTTAAGTTGAACGGTTTAGCTGCATCTTCCAAAGTTTTAATATAATCTGCCATTTTTACAACATCATTTTCAAACAACAAACCAATTGTGCCGTATACATCAATATGAAGCACAGGTGCATATGCTTCCTCTTTGTTTTCTTTCTGCCTCAGAGCTTGAATGCGATCTCTGAGCCATCCAACATACTCAACGAGTTTTTCTCCAGTCATACCCAGCTTCGTTTCCACATTATTGATCAGAGCATGCGGGAGTACATCTGCACCTTTGATGATCATTTTATCCACGTTTGTATATCTATCATCGCCTGATTGTGTGAAAATCGGAACCGGCTTCAAATCTATATCCAATTTATATTCATCTGATATCACCTCAGCCATTGTCACTCTTTTCGACTTGGCAGAAGCATCTAAAAGAGATTGTGTCACACCGTAACGAATCGCCGTATGCAATTGTTTGTCATCAACCTTCATCTGGTCAATCATCTCCGCAAGAACCTTGAATCCACCGGCGTCTTTTCCAAGCAACTTTGTTTTGATATCACTTTGAATAATTGGAATGAAATCCTTAGCAAGAAACAGCGGGTCTCGACCACCTGCACCAGAATATTGAACAGCGGCACAATCTCCATGTGCCACTTGACCATCTTCAAGAACCAACATGACTGAGATCGATTCTCCAGCTTGCCTGATTTCGCTAAATCCTTCTGTTACTGCGTCGCCTACGTAACGAAATCCATCTGAACTTGCCCCTGCTTTAATCGCTCTTTGGTCATCAAAGTAGAATCCTGTACGTCCTTCAGAGCAAACAACATCTATAATTTTCATAATTTTTCATCTCCTATATGTTTGAATTCCCAACCAATCGTCCAGTTGATACAGCAAAAATATCATCCACAACAAGCTGGAAACTTACATCTCTATTTTCCCGACATGCCCTTTGTTCAAGCAAATCATTGTTATATTCTTTAAGTGTCTCTGCAATTGGTAAATTGCCATATGACAAGAATCGTACAGCACCATTGACATCTCTTGCAGGCAAGATTTTGCCCGCATTGTGAATGCTCGGCGCAAATGGAATGTCTAAAATTCCTGCTTTAAATGCATTCACAGTCCCAACAGCCAAGTCGCCATCTCCAGCCTCTAATACAGCATCCATCAAACACTTCACTTCAGCTTTTATGAGCAATACTTCTGATGCCACATCCTTTGACATTTGAAGCTTCTGCTCTTTTAACAAATTGAGCACTTGCCTTGTTGCCTTCATCCCCTGCGCGTTGGCTTCTTGCGTTGGTATACCCAATGCTTCGTGTGGTGTTTTTACGATAACCTTTGTTGCTTCAGCAAGAGCAGCTGTTGCGGCTCCCCATGAAATAACACCAAATGCCTTTGATTCATCTTCTGGGAATCCACCCATCCATTGATGGAGAACTGTTGTAAGATGTACCTCATACCCAAACTCTTTAAAATATTCTGCAGCCTGTTCTTCAAGGGCTCTGAGAGCGGCAACGTCTTGTGTCAGGTTTCCACACTGTCCATAACCAAGAGTGATGTGTTTAACACCTTGTTCAGCTGCAAGAAGGCCTTCAATAATGCCCACTGTGTTCGAAATACTTGGTGGTACCAATGTGCCAGTCAATGGTCCAAAAGGCTCTCGATTGATATCAATCCCCTGTTCCTGATAGTAGCCTGCCAAGCGATCACAATATTGCCAATCCAAAATGGTTTGTTCCAGAGTCACACTTTTGGCATAAGGAATATTGTATGAAATGCCACCACCTTCATTTGACGTCCACCCACTGGCATGAATAATTTCTGATAAAAGCCGCGCGTCCGGTGTGCCGTGCCTTGCTTGTAGTGGAACACTCACAGCTTCAAGAACTTTTCGACACCCATACACACCATGATTGACAACGGGAAATCCATTGAGCATTGAACGACCTGCTTTTCGGCTCTCTTCAATACCCGTTTGACATTCACTGTATCTATTTTGTCTTGTGTAACTGTCAATTGTTGAAGGGAGTAGGTCAGCGCCTCCTTCATCGGTTAAATACTTAAGTAAAGATATATGTTCATCTAAAAGCGCTACACCTGCTCTAGGTTGCAATAGAGTCTCCCGATTGTCTTTTGCACGAATAAGTCTCTTTGCAAAGTTCATGCTGTCCGGAAGGGCTTTAAGATACTCTACAGCCTCTTCGAGATTGACCTTCTCCCCTGTAGGCCACTGCTTTAAAACACTTTTTCTTTCATTAAAAAACTCTTCATCTGTCCATCGTTTATTTTTAAGTTTCATCTGTTTTACCCCCAATTTTCACCAAGTATTTATTCATCAAAGCCATAGACAACTCTGGATATTTTTCTGAAAGCAGCCCGGTTGCTGATAACATATAGGATTCATCTAAAACATATTCAGGATCCAGTGGTTTCAATAGTTCTGGCTGTTGCTTATCTAATATGCATTCATTTAGAATCTTGTCTGCAGTTTGACTGTGCACAAGCACCCCACCGGTCCCAATAACCGTTCTGATATTGGATAAGTCTTTCCCCTTTTGATAAAACAACATGCCCATGGGTGAATATATTGATTCAACTTGGCCCACATGTCTTTGTACCGCAACATTTACAGCGGCCTTCGCCATACCTTCGTCAAATTTTATTTCACCTTCATTTTCAGGGATCTTCTCATGTTTTTTATGAAGCACCTGACATTTTGACTCAATTGCCGTCTTTGTTTCACCAGTGAACTTCATAAGCAGTGGCGTTCCAACTGATTCAAGCAGTGATAATGCGCTGATTCTCATACCAAGATCACCTTCAACAGTTCTTTTGATATAAGGTTCTACAAGCCCAGTCTGCATAACACCTGCACGGGTGGGGCTTCCATCACAGACAGAATGAACATCTGTGGTGGCGCCGCCAATATCAATGATCATAAGCGGACCCCAGCCTGAATTCTCGTCCGTTCCACTTGATAAAAGTTCAGCTGCACGAAGCACAGCCATAGGTGTCGGGATTATTTCATTCGACAATAATTGTTTTGCAGCACCGAGCCCTTTGGCATCGATGATTCTATCCATAAATATTTCACGTATCGCTTCACGTGCAGAGTCAATTTCTATTTTGTTGAGCTCAGGCATCACATTGTCAACCAGTCTATAATCCAGTCCCGAATCCCAGAACACATTTTCAATAATGTCATACGCTGATTTATTGCCCGCGACCACAATAGGAACCGTCGTACCGCTCATGGATAGTAATTTAGAATTATGAACAATGCAATGTGTGTTTCCACCGTCTGTTCCCCCTGCGAGCAAGATCATATCCGGATTTCGATCAAGCAATCGTTTCATGTCAAAACCAGTCATTTTTTGACTATAGACATCTAGAATCTTGGCTCCCGATCCAAGACATGCGAGTTTTGCCGCTTCTGATGTCAGTTGTTTCACCAGTCCTGAAACACTCATTTTCAAACCACCAGCTGCACTACTGCAACCTAAACGGTCAATTATGGTACAGTTATTTTTTTTAAGGATGTCAGATAATTTATCAAGGGCATCTTGATATCCTTCCAAAATACCTGACTGAACTGTCGTGAATGATTTTGAGGTACACAGTATCTCTTGATGATCCACATTAACCACAGTTAACTTCGTATATGTGCTTCCAAAATCAACAAGTAGTATACAATTCAATATCATCCCTCCTCCCTTTTATCTCTATCTGTAGAACCTGCTGAATTAACCTGGAACAATCTAAATGCTAAGATCGGACCTTAAATCAGTAATTGTTATATTCGGTAACGTTCCTGGTGGATACACGCGGTCGAATCCCATGTCATGGAATCTGGTTTTGACACTATCCCAGTCTTGCTTTCCAATAACCAGATTTCCACCAACGTATAACAAAATGTCTTCTAGGCCCGCTTCAATACACTTGCCTCTAAGGCCTCGACAGTCTATCTCACCATGTCCATATAAAGACGAAACCAGCATAACCCGCGCGCCTGTTTCAACCGCTGCGCTTATAAATTCTTCCTGTGAACTTAAAACCCCAATATTAACAACATCAAATCCTGCCTCTGTGAAAGTATGATCTAGTATCTTGTTTCCAACTGAATGACAATCTGCACCTATTACACCCATAACAACAGTTGTGTTCATAAATTCTCCTCCACATTTAATCCCTTTTGCCCATTGGACTCTTCTCAGCGTCCATTTTTAAAGATAATAGCACCATTGGACCCTATGGTCAATGGTGCTTTCTGAAAATTCTTTACTTTCACATCAAATCCACTAGACCCTCATAAGCGTTCCAAACACACAATTTCAGAATGCAGTATACACTATCCCGGTATTATTGTGCACAAGTTTGAATGGATATACGGATGAACTTTCACAATTATTGGACTCCAATTCCAAAATAAATAAAAAAGCAGCCCAAATTGACTTGGGCTGCCTTAACATATTTCTATTCTATCTGTTTTTCTTTGTTTTTAATGTCCATCCATCAGGCGTGAAACAATCACTTTCACTGATCCTGCATCCAGCGAATAGTCAAATCGAATAACATCCTTCTGATTGTTTACAAATTCTAGAATTTCATTCAATCGGCCAGGAGATACAATAATCACATCCACATCCTGCAAAAATAATTTCAGTGTTTCCTCATCATGTGTTGTGGTGGACTTAATATCAAGCTCATTTAGACCTGCAGATTTGAGGGCAAATTCAACTTTATAAAAAAATTCTTTTGATAAGCTCACCAAACCAAATCTAGTCCCATTAGGATATCTCGCAACTCTAACGAGTACTTCTAAATCAGGTGTAATCGCCACACCCATGACAGGTGTTTCGATATTATGCTGCTCGAGTATTTCCTTCACTTCATTCACATGATTAAAAGTAGGTATGATAATTTTTGCTGATTCAATCAACGCTTTTGTGCTTTTTGTCATTGCCTTCAGTTCAGACACAACAACGGGCACGAGGTTCAAATTCATTTTTTCAGTCAGTTGGTCAGCAAAACTCTGAGCTTGTTCAATATTGCACTCAACAAATACTGCTTGTGTGCCAAATAAAGCTTCTTCTTTTTCCCTGGCACGTGTTCGCACCAAGTCAAGAAATTCAGCTGTAGAAATTTCATTCTCAAAAGCTGATTCAATGGCAAGATCAACAAATTTTAAAACCTTTTCTTTATTGATGTATGACTTCCAACCAGTATACCCATCAGCCACGAAAGTTCCCTTTCCCTGATGTGGTACTAAAATACCTTCTTTTTCTAGTAAGTTATAGGCATGACTCACAGTCTTACGACTTATATCAAGGGTTTTCGCAAGTTCTCTTTCGGTGACCATGCGGTCTCCGATCTTGATGTCACCCTGTTTTATCGCTTGTACAATTTGATTTTTGAGTTGAATATATAGGGGAATTCCATTGTTTCGATCAATCTGAATGGACATGTGTTTACTCCTTTGATGTGTACTGCTTTTATCTTAACACAATCTTCCACCAGAGCTCAAAAAATGTAACATAAGCGTGACTGCAAGCATATCTGCAGTTCCACCTGGACTGATATTTTTCTCTGTGAATTCTTGGTCTAATTTCACTATGAAATACCACCCTTCCTCTGTATAAACACCGCCAAGTTCAAGAGCCTTCTTCGCTTGATTTCTGACATAATTAAGGCCAGATACGCCTTTTCTAGACAACACATTTGTATCATCAACATGATACATAAGCTCTATAAGGGTCTGAATCATTATTTCATTACGGTCTAAAAGGCCTTCTGTGCTCATACTTTGAAGTGCAGGCAATCCAAACTCCATAACGGATGGAAAACCGGCTTCCACTTCCCCTCTGATTCCCAGGATACCAGACGACTTATATAATCGCTCACCGCTGGTCAGCGCTTCACCTCTTACAGTGGTGTTCAGTTCTTTTGTTAGTCCGAAGGCCATCTGTTTAACATACTCACATAAGGCATGGGCATTTGATGACTCTGAAATGAGTCTTCCAGCCGCTGCACAAAGTATGCCTAGAGAAAAAATGGCACCTTTGTGTGTATTCACCCCGTCTGTAGCCTGAAGCATTTTTTCCTCACCGAGTATTCCAATAGGTCGAAGGGCTTCTAATAGCTCTGTTGGATTTTCTCCCTTAAAATTCACACCCGCCTCAGCACATTCATAAAAAGTCTCTTGAAGCGCCAATGTACTGTCCACAAATGTAAAATAGTCCATATCATCGTGCGCACCAGGCCCAAGTCGATCAACCAATCCAGGCTTTGGTGCAGCGCTCACTTCATATAGCAGTGCTTTCATTGCACACATTGTTATAAAATTCAGTTTCGATTGCATGTTGGCCTCCAGAGGTATGTTTTGTTTACATATTATACTTGATTCATAGAATACTGAACAATAATTTCTCATATTTTCTCAAAATTCTCTATTCTCGCTTACACGAGAAAAAAACTATAGATTATACTGTAATGAACTTAATCTCACTTTTTGAATTCATAAACAATAAAAACTCAGATAAAGTCACATCTACAAACTGTGACCTTACCCGAGTTATTTTAAGGACTATTTTTCATGCATATTTACATTTTAAAAAAATAACTTTTCGCCAAGGAATGACCAGAAAACTATGTATATTAGAGCCGCAGCCGAAACACTCCACCCTGCAAATAACATTGCTTTTAAATTTTTTGACCTTGCAAGGCCCATTTGTCCAACCATATTTGCAGTTGGATATACTGAAGATGTAATACGAGAAGCTGCAATCAGAGCGATGGCCCACATGATCATTGGCAGTTTCATCACTTTGATTGCTGGCGCAAACATTTCATGTGTAATATTTATTTGAGCCACGGCTGCCCCTTCTACACCAAAAGCCCCTACAAAACTCCCTACTAACATCAATCCGATTCTACCCGTGTTTTCAATCAATCCTAGCAGAATTTCTGACAAAGCACCAAATCCGTCCCCTAGTGTGATCATATCAATAAATAAATCAAACATGATGAATAACAAGAACATACTTACCATACTACCCATGCCAAAAGTAAGTGTTGACAGTGTTTTCTCAAACTTAATTTTTCCTGCAATACCCGTTACAAGAGCCAGGGTGATCATAACAAAAGGCACATAATTGGTTCTTTGTTTCGTAATCATTCCATACGCTATAAGTGCAATAAATGTTATCACAAATACCACTGTTGTACGTTTTTCTTGAGCCGATGGTTTTTGTACTTTCATAGGTTCAACATCTTCATATTTATCCCAAGACTTTGTATCCTTTTGTATTTTAAGAGCTACAAAGTAGATCACAACAAGCCAAATAATTCCGAAGGGAAGTGCTGCCCATTTCATCATTTCCCAATAAGTCAGGCCAGTTACACCCATAAGCGCAATGACAGGTGGGGTAAATGGTCCCCAGATGAGACCCGTTTCACCTGAACTTTGGAAAACTGCTCCAACTGTACTCGGCGTTATACCTACCGACGCTACAATTGGAATAATTATTGGTGCTAACATTGCATTTCCACCAGCAAGCGTTCCTAATAATGCACATATAATTGTCGATGAAAACATAAGTGCCAAGATTCCTTTTTTCTCATTATCCACACCAACTTTTTCAACAATCCAATGAACGATAGTGTGACTGACACGCGTCTCGCTTAAAACGGCACCCAGCCCACCACCAAGCATAATTATTAATCCAATTAAAGCTAAAAATGATCCTAATGATTCTCTCATCATTCCTGAAAATGAAGCGGGTGTTTGGCCCGTTAAAAGAAATCCTACCACCACACCTGCAAGTGTTGCCGTTATTGTTTTTGCCCCTCTAAAAACAAGTACCGTATACACCAACAATGGAAGTAGTGCCCAAAGTGATGGTCCTGTTATCAAAGCATGTTCACCCATAAAATCTCCTCCTTAACACTCTCTTGTGTTCAGCCAATTTCGTTACTAACATTACATGAAGTACATGCAATTTGTTATAGACCGCGTGCTTCGCCATCTCTTCTTGGATCAGCCGCCCCGGTCATCACGCCGTTTTCATCATAAGTTACAGCGTTAACACCACCCATTTTTTTATCAAAATCATTACACAATACAAGTTCATGGCCCATCTTTTTCAAATCTGCAATAATATTTTTCTCAATTCGACTTTCATATTGAAGTCTATTTGTTGAATTCTGAGTAAACCTTGGAGATTCAACAGCTTCATATAAATCCATATCATGATCAATTAGTTTTGATATTACTTGAACAACTGCATTAATAATCCGTTCGCCTCCCGGTGAACCAATAACTGCAAACGGTTTATCATCCTTCAAAATAATCGTTGGTGACATTGTACTCAACGGCCTTTTTCCACCCCCTGGTGCATTCACGTCATACTTACATGTCGAAAAATCTGCCATTGTATCATTCAGCAAAATACCAGTATTTTTTGCGACCATACAGGATCCAAAAAAATGATTGATTGTTTTCGTAACCGACACAAGATTCCCTTCTGTATCGCCGATTGAAAAGTGTGTTGTATCCTCATGTTCATACGTCCATGGATTAATACAGTTAGGTCGTCTTGAATGAGTCATGTCAATTTGTTTTGATATATCATTTGCATAATCTTTGGATCGCAAACCTTCAAGCGGAATTTCAATAAAATCCGAGTCTGCCATATAGTTTGCCCTATCTTCGTATACAAACTTAAATACTTCAGAAAACAAATGTATATACTCGGTAGAATTCACTTCATACGTGCCTATATCGAATTTTTCAAGGATATTCAAAGATTGAATAATATGTGTTCCTCCAGAACTCGGAGGGGGAGAAGAGATAATCTTATAACCTCTATATGTTCCAGTGACTGGCTCTCGAGTAGAAACTTCATATGAACTCATATCCTTCTTCGTCAGGATTCCGCCTTTAGCCTGAATTGATGCAACTATTCGCTCTGCTGTAATCCCTTCATAAAGTTCTGCTGAACCTCCTGTAGATATTCTTTTTAATGTTTCGACAAGTCCAGGATTTTTAAATGTGTCACCCGATTTATAAACTTCACCATCAAGTGAAAATATTCGTTTGGCTTCGTTACACTTAAACAGGTGTTCCGAATAATCTCCAAGCATTTTTTCCATCAAATCTGTTACAATGATGCCTTTGCATGCTAGATCAATAGAAGGTTTTATTGCCTCTTCGAGTGATATTGACCCGAACTTTTCCAGTGCATATTCTAAACCTTTTAATTCTCCAGGCACACTAATTGATTTTGCACCGATTTCATTTTCCTGATTATGCACTTCTTTGGCCTCTGTAAGCTTCCACATATTCGGGGTTGCCAATTCCGGCGCAATTTCTCTAAAATCAATAAAATGAATTTTTGGATCATGAGCAGACCGAATTGTCATAAATCCACCACCGCCCAGTCCTGAAGTGGCTGGTTCTGCCACACCAAGTGCAAATCCGACTGCCACGGCTGCATCAATAGCATTCCCTCCACTTCTTAGTATCTCCAAACCAATTTTGGTAGCTTCTGGCCTTGCGCTGGAAATCATCGCAGTTTTACTCTCGCTCCTTCTCACTAAATCGTTGCTCAAATCCTCTTCCTCCTGATCATATTGGTTGGTTTATCTCACTATTTCCGTGTACTATTCTGAACAAAAAAAGACCCAGAAACATAAGTTATCTGGGTCTTGATTACAGTTGTAAACAGAGGTCGTCCGCATACGAGTAATAAAAACATGTGTATGAAGTTATACTTATTTTACTATATTAATTAAATTTTGTCAATATTGTGAACATTCCTTACATTCCATTGATGACAGTAGCCTTCAAACCACGGTCAACCAAACTGCTAATTGAAGTTAATACCTCTAAATTTTCATCAAAGCTAAGTCCATCTACTGTGAGCTCATTTTTTTTAGTACAGCCATCAACAGCCCCTGCCTGTATCATACTCTCAAGTATCCACTTTTCTTCCTGTGCATTATGAAGTAATTTTTTCCCACTCATAATGGAAAGTGCACCACTAATCGCGTGGCCACCCCAGTTGGATACACCAGCCAGCAATAAAATATCCGTACTCACCGCAGCGCAAATTTTTTCGCCATTTGCTACCACATCTTTAACCTGTTCTCTTACGAGACCCATACCAACTTCATTACCACCATCACCAACTGCAAGTGTAGAAATTCCTTTTTTCTTAGCAATCTCAAATATGAGGTCTGTATTCGGAACAAGGTCACTTAAATCCTCACCACGCATTGAATAACAGTTCCCATCTGCAGCCCGCCCAGGACGTTCAATAGCGACCACATGACTCGGCTTGTAATTCTCAAAAATATCAATACAAAACATTTCAATCGAATCATGATAAGCCACTTCAATCGGCGCTTTAACACCTAATACAGTGCAACAATTCATTAGAATTAACTCTGAGAACTCATCGGTTATAAGTATTACTTTTTTTCCAAGTTTCTCAAGAGCACTTGCCAGAGATACCGCGCCAATAGGACCATCCGTTTCTCCAGTCATCGAATCTCGAACCACAAATCCTGTTACTATAATCACCGTTTCCGCTTTTATAAGTTCTTTTGCGCTTTTCTCTAATGAACCCTTAAGTTCTATATGATCCATACCACGATTATCTAAATTTTTTCTTATGACATTCTCAATATGATTATATGAATCATTTCCCATACTTACCTCCATAATTAGGTCAGTTTTTATTAATCTCTTGCACCAACAAATTGAATTTTTTTCTGTTTACATGAACCTCATAGTTTGATTGATTTCCTGCACAACATTGTGCTGCTCTTGCAAAGTCATCTTCCAATTCATCCAAAGCTTCTTGTTCTTTCAGCAACAATTTATGTGCTGTTTTAATATCTATTTTTGAAAATTTGACTTTGCAACCCGGTTTCAACTGTGCAAGATATGCAATATCCGCCGCGATCACATTGGCTATACGTGCGTACCCACCCGTGGTCTGATGGTCTACCATCATAATAATTGGTTCACCATGCCCTGGTATTTGAATGGCTCCCAGAGTTAATCCAGAAGAAAGAATATCTGCTTTTCCAATATGTTTTATTTTTTGACCATTTAACTTGTAACCCATTCGATCACAAGCATTAGAGAGTACATATTCAGAACTATAAAATTGATTTATAGCCTCTGCAGAAAACATATTTTCTTCTTCACCCTTAATAACTCTTATAATACAATCCTCTTCAAAACTTTTTTCCCGCTTACTGTGAAGTTTCCGATCCGTGATCGCCCTTTTAATGGACTCATTTAGATAAATGACATCTCCGCGCTTTAATGCGCGCCCTTTATATCCTCCAATACAACCCCGTATATAGGTTGAAAGGCTGCCAAGAATTGGTTCAATTTCAAAGCCTCCTTGAACTGCCAAATACGCTCTCATCCCATGTTTTATATTATTGAATGAAAGTACATCGCCAGATACAACTTGAATTGACCTATTCATCTCTATAGAATTTTCATTGATTTTCAAATCAAATGAAGCACCTGTTACTGCAATGACACAGTTGCCTATAAACTCGATCACAGGACCTATCATCGTTACTTCTAAGACCGCTTCATATCGAGCATTCCCAACAAGCATATTGGCAATGCAATGTGCATCACTGTCCATCACGCCAGCAGTTGGAATTCCATCTTTCTGATAACCGCATCTCCCCTTATCTTGAACTGTAGTGAGAAGACCGGCGTTATGAATAATCATTTTTCTTTTCATCAGACTACGCTTCTCTCTTTGTCACCATAACTTCATATGTTTTAGACTGGATCTCTAAAGATATTCGCTCAAATGTTTCAAGATCAATAGGTTCAAATCTAATGTATTGTCCTGCTTTTAATAAAACCGGTTTTTGATTTTCCATATCAAATAAATCCAGAGGAGTTCTACCTATAATCTGCCAGCCGCCTGGGCTTTCTATTGAATAGATGCCAGTTTGGCTGCCTGCAATACCAACAGATCCTTTTGGTACTTTTATCCTTGGATTTTCTCGACGTGGCGTTTCGATCTTTTTGCTCATTCCACCTAGATAAGGAAATCCCGGAGTAAACCCCAACATATACACCAAATAGTCGGTGCTGCTGTGTTCAAGAATAACCTCTTCACACGACATGTTGTTGAACACAGCAACATGTTCCAAATCAACACCTGTATCTCCACCGTACAGCGTAGGAATATGCACAATTTCTGCTGGCGGCAACTTGACTGTATTAAGCGATTCTTCAATGCCTTTTAGAATTCCAATCAGATCATCCGGACCAATAAGAAGAGGGTCGTATAATACAAGCAATGATTTATATGCAGGGATCATTTCCTGTATCCCTTCTATAGCCCTCTCTTCAATAGCCCGCATCATCCCTCTAATTGCACTGATGGTTTTTTCATCAATCTGATTGTCAATTTCTATTGAGATGGCTTTATCTCCAGAATACATATATTTAAATGATTTAAACAATGATCCACCCCCTAGTCAAAATTCATAAATTAAAATGCGCAAATGGAAATATGATTGTTTTCAAGTTCAGATTTTAGCTTTTTAATGAGTTGGATGGCCTTATCATTGTCTCCGTGAACACATACCGTATTGGCTTTAATATTAAGTTCCTGACCCTCCATCGTTAAGACTTTGCCATCATTGACCATTCTTAAAACATGGTGCATTACATGATCAATATCATGAAGAACTGCTCCTTCTATGTCTCTTGAAACCAGAGTGCCTTGCGCTGTGTATGCTCTATCAGCAAATACTTCATGAGCTGTCTTCAGACCCACATTTTCAGCTATTTGAACCATCTTTGAACCCGACAAACCTATATATACAAGATTTTTATCAACGGCATATACCGCTTCAGCAAGCGCTCTTGATAGTAACTCATCCGTAGCAGCCATATTGTATAAAGCGCCATGAGGTTTAACATGATGCAACTGCCCCCCCATACTCTCAACAAAAGCCTTTAGTGCACCAATTTGATAAATTGTATATGCTTTTGCTTCTTCAAAACTTATATTCATGGCTCGTCTTCCGAATCCCATCAAGTCCGGAAGTCCTGGATGTGCACCTATGGAAACTCCTGCATTCAGTGCAAGTTCCACAGTTCGGTTCATCGTCACTGGATCACCAGCATGAAAGCCACATGCAACATTAATCGAACTGACATACTTCATAATCTCAGCGTCATTTCCAAAATTATATCTTCCATAACCTTCACCTATGTCACAGTTCAAATCTATCTTTACCAATGATTTCACACCTTTCATTTCAGCTCTTTACACTATCGAAAGCTGATGATTTTTTATGTCTGTTATGAACATGTGGCCTGGTGCGTGTGTAATCATTATTTCAGGCTTAATATTCATAGCGACTGCCTGTGGTGTTACACCACAAGCCCAAAACACCGGCACTTCATTTTCTTTAATTTCAACAGAATCTCCAAAATCGGGTTTGTTTATGTTATTAATGCCAATCATGGATGGATCACCTATATGAATTGGCGCGCCATGTACATTTGGATACCTTGAAGTAATCTTAACGACTTCCACCAACTGATGAGAGGGAATAGGACGCATACTCACTACTACGGGTCCAGAAAACACACCTGCTGGTTCACATTCTATGGATGTAATATACATAGGTACATTGCTTCCATTCTCAATATGTCGAATATTAATACCTTCTTCGATCAATGCAGATTCAAATGTAAAACTACACCCGAGCAAAAATGATACAAAATCCATTCGCCACAGTGACTGTATATCCTCATATTCCCCCGTGAGTTCCCCATTCTCATACAACCTATATTTAGGAATATCCAGCGTTAAATTTGAATTTGGAGCACTTTTTACGAACTCCGTTGAACCCATATTCGTCACCTCAAGCACTGGGCAAGTTTTAGGATTCCGCTGTGTAAACAATAAAAAATCATAAGCTAAATTTTGAGGAAGTACCACTAAATTGCCTTGCGCATACCCTCCACACAACCCAGATGTTTGTTGGTTTAACTGACCTTTTCTAATTAAATTTCGAACTTCACTCGGTTTTAAATTATGGTTATAATTCACATAACAACCCCCTTTATTAGGATCAAAAACGCAAAAGACCCAGAAAACGACTAAGTCGTCCACTGGGTCTTATTTACAGTCAGATATAGAGGTTGTCTATATCCAAGTAAAAAAAACTGTTCCGTATTGAGTTATATTACCAATCATTATACAAAAACTTTAAATTAAACACAACTCTAATTTTCATGAATCATCAAATATTTATTGCGACCATCTTTTACAGAGGCAATGACAGCTTTTTGTGCCATACCATAAAATCGGTCTTTGATTTCGCTCTCAATTTCATCAATTTCATCCACCAAATTATATCCAATAAGTATGGATCTAATAAAATCCGTGGTTACATCTCTTACCATATTACAAGTTGCGTCAACTATGTCACCGGTATTTCTATTTAGAATCATTCCAACAAAGAAAATTTCATACATTGCTGATATAGGGTCACTTTTTCCAATTTTAGCAGTGCCCAATACATAGATTGTATCTTTTTCATATAACATTTTGTCCATCCATCCTTTGAGCATTATTTAGTATTATTATACAAATAAAATTAAAGATCAACAAGTCATTATATCTTATATAGCAATAACTAAAAATTACTTTTCAAGCAGGGCCAGCACTGCATTCACCTGCATTTCAACCCCGATAGCCAAGCAGTCCTCATCCAATATGAAGTGATTGCTATGCAGTGGAAAATCCATACCTTTTGCTGTATTCATACACCCTAAATGGTAGAACGCTGAGGGTACTTTTTCAGTGAAGTACGAAAAATCTTCGCCACCCATGCTTGGAAACTCCTTATATAGAATTTGAGCTTCTCCAAGTGTATTCTGAGCCACGTCCTTAATGACATCCACAACCGAATCGTCATTGATAAGCGCCACATAACCATCATTAAATGTTGTAATAGCGTCTCCACCAAGAGCCACAGCTGTATTCTTCACAATGCGCTCTATTTCCCCTTTAACCTTTGTCCTTGTATCTGTATCTAAAGCTCTGAGTGTGCCCTCCAGATAAACTTTATTCGTAATGATATTTGCCTTTTCACCACCACTTATTTTCCCAAATGTGAGCACAACAGAGTTCAGTGGGGATACATTTCGACTGACAAGTGTTTGTAAATTTGAAATTATGGATGAAGCCATGACAATCGCATCTACTGATTTGTCTGGATATGCCGCATGACCTGACTCTCCAATTACTTCAATTTTGACACCACCTGAATTTCCATTCATTTTTCCGTATTTGAGTTCAACCATCCCTACAGGAACATTGGGCATGACGTGGAGTCCAATTGCATAATCAACTTTTGGATTTTCAAGACACCCTTCTTTAATCATCCGGTCTGCGCCGCCAATTGCCTCTTCTGCGGGTTGAAACAACAATTTCACATTGCCCTCGAACTCAGATTCAATCTCTTTCATTACTTTTGCAAGTCCCAGTAGAATTGTTGTGTGAGCATCGTGCCCGCACGCATGCATGACACCTTTGTTCTGGGAACAAAATTCATAGTCGCCCTCTTCCATTACAGGCAAGGCGTCAATATCAGCTCTAATCGCTACAGTCTTGCCTTCGCCCTTTTGGCCTCGTATAATCCCCACAATACCAGTGTCAGCTATTCCATGCTCATACTCGATACCCCAAGCCTTCAAATATTCACAGATTTTTTGACCTGTTCTATACTCATGACCACTAAGTTCAGGGTTTTTGTGAAAATCCCTTCTCATCTTGATGAGTTCTTTGTTCATTTCACTGACTTTATTCGCTATATTCATAAGGATTCTCCTTACAGTAGATGGTTGACCACATTGATGACTTCACCGTTCTCAATATAAACACGAGGTGTTCGCCTAGTTATTCGAGTAAGTATTTCATTTTTATTGGTATGACCCAGTTTTGCAACTTCTTCGATTGAAAGTGTGTTGTTTTTTCCGTCACCGTAGAGTGTCACTTCGTCCCCAACTTGGACATTCGCAATATCCGTCACATCAACCATACATTGATCCATGCAAATCACGCCTATAACCGGTGCTTTTCGACCATGAATTGTGACTTGTCCGACATCGGTCATCGTTCTCGGATAACCATCGGAATATCCTACTGGAATTGTTGCAATAACACTATCTCGTTTGGCTTTCCATTTGTAGTTATAGCTCACACCTTCACCTTCTGCGATGCTTTTAACATGATAAATCTTCGTTTTAAATGTCATCACAGGTTTTAAATCAATATCATTTTTCCGAAATGATTTCATCCCGTATAAGATGGCACCTGGACGTATCATATCCAGGTTGAACTGCGGGTAATCAATCGCAGATATGCTGTCACATATATGCTTGAATTTGAAATGACCGTTTTCTGATTCGATCTTCTGTACTGCCTGCATAAAATCTTCAAACTGTTTATGATTTGCTTCATTTCCGGCAAGAGCAAAATGTGAGAATATACCTTCCACCCTGATATTTTCAAGTTTTGAAATTTGAACAATTTCAGCAATACTCTCAGCTGTATCTTGATACCCCAAACGGTTAAATCCCGTGTCATACTTAATATGAACCACTGGCTTTTTCCCGTGAAGTTTGCCATACCTATCAAGAATTTGAGCTTGTTTTAAAGAAAAAATAGTTTGTATAATATCATGTTTAACGACAAATTCAAGGTATTCATCTGAGGTGTAGCCCATAATGAAAATCTTATACTCCTCATAGGCGTGTCTGAGCTCGAGCGCTTCACTAAGAGTCGCCACCGCAAGTGCGTACGCACCACTTTCCATAATTGTTTTAGCAATACCTACAGCACCATGACCATAACCATCTGCCTTTACAACCGCTGCGATTTCTACATTTTCTCCAACACGCTCTTTTATATTTTTCATGTTATATTTCAAGTTGTCTAAGTTTATCTCAACATAAGTATCTCTTATCATATGACCACCTTAATGTGCCATCATCCAAGTTATAAACCCAGCGAAATACCATCTCGCCTTGGATCTGCACCACCAACAATTGATCCATTTGAATTGTAAACAATGGCATTCACCCCACCCATTTTTTTATCATAGGACAGGCACGGCACCATATCGTGTCCCATCTTTTCAAGTTCTTTAATAACTTTGTGGGGTATCCGACTTTCATATTGAAGATTGTTTGTCGCATTCTGAGTCACCCTAGGTGAGTCTATTGCATCTTGAATATCCATGTCATGGTCAATCAGTTTTGAGATGATTTGAACCACGACACTTATAATTCTTACGCCACCCGGTGATCCAATGATCGCAAACGGTTTTCCATCTTTGAGAACAACTGTTGGTGACATTGTACTCAGTGGTTTTTTG
>Ga0209379_10000393_pt1 | contig 38982 bp, 36 predicted proteins | sample tdDd001_FD_187124 | JGI IMG/M metagenome (GOLD analysis project Ga0209379, IMG submission 187124) | Marine sediment microbial communities from the Atlantic coast under amendment with organic carbon and nitrate - tdDd00.1 (SPAdes)... | ecosystem: Environmental > Aquatic > Marine > Coastal >... | reverse complement strand
CTCCGCAGCGACAATGTCTGCCCGCGGACGATACGTGCCATATCTAGCCATGAGATTGCCCCGATAGCGACAAAGATCAGCATGATATTTCGGCCGAAAAAGGTAACCAGCACGATCACGAAGAACATAAACGGAATAGAATAAAGGATTTCCAGAATACGCATCATTGCGCGGTCGGTTCGACCACCAATGAAACCGGAAGTCGCACCATACAAGGTGCCAATTACAACGGCGACCAAGGCCCCAAGAATTCCCACCATCAAGGAAATTCGACCGCCCATAAGCGTACGGGTATATAAATCACGACCGAGACTATCGGTGCCAAAGAAGTGTCCCTCGGCGCCAAGGCTCGGTGCCACATGCAGCGCATACCAGTCGGTATCATCGAAAGCATACGAGCTGAACATAGGGCCAAAAATAACCGCGAGTGTAATACAGGACAAAATAGCAAGGCTGATCATTGCTGCCTTGTTTCGCTTAAAACGAATACCCGCATCCTGCCATAGGCTGCGGCCTTCAATTTCCAATTGCTCTGAAAACTTCTCAACAGCCTCAACATTGTCTTTTTTAGTAAGCATCATCTGTTCGGCCCCTTAGTAACGGATTTTCGGATCAATGTACGCTAGTACAATATCGACAATGGCATTGAAGATAATCGTCAGTGTACCGATTAGAATTGTGATACCAAGAACCAGAGAGTAATCACGGTTAAAGGCAGCGTTAACAAAGAGCTTACCGATGCCCGGCAAACCAAAGATCGTTTCAATAACAACCGAACCGGTAATGATGCCGACAAAAGCGGGACCCATATAAGATACAACCGGCAACAGTGCAGGCTTCAACGCATGCTTAACAATAATGTACGGATAACTCAGGCCTTTCGCTCGTGCAGTACGGATAAAGTTGCTGTTCAACGTTTCAATCATACTACCACGGGTAATACGAGCGAACGTAGCAACATACAGCAACGACATACCGAACATTGGCAGTAGCATGTATTTCAACGAACCATCAAGCCAGCCCCCTGCGGGCAGCCAACCGAGGTTAATCGAAAAGATATAAATCAATACCGGAGCGAGGATAAAGGACGGCATGACCACACCGGCCATGGCGGTGGACATTATCGTGTAGTCTATCCAGCTGTTCTGTTTCAATGCTGCAATGGTGCCGACGGTGACCCCCATCACCAATGCAAAAATAAAGGCAAAGAATCCGATTTTGGCTGAAACTGGCAGGGCCTTAGTTACCAGCTCATTAACCGTAAAGTCTTTGTATTTAAATGATGGGCCAAAATCACCCTGGATAATATTTCCTAGATAAGTTGTATATTGTTCAAATACAGGTTTATCTAGACCATATTTTGCTTCGATATTAGCCATCACTTCAGGAGGAAGCGGGCGTTCGCTTGAAAAAGGGTTGCCTGGTGCAAAACGCATAAGGAAAAACGAGATCGTAATTAATACCAATAAGGTTGGTATTGCTTCAAAAATCCGTTTTGCGATGAATTTAATCATAAACTCCACCGTGTTATTTAGTCTGTGACAGTTAAGAAGATTGTACGTAGCAAATACGAACAATCAGCACTGCCCCAATCCCGGAGCAGCGCTTATTATTTATCTTGCTGTTTATTAATCAGCAATGATGTACATATCTTTACTAAAGATATTATCTTCAGGGTTTTTCTCTGGATAGCCACCTAGCTTAGGATTTACCAGGCGCGCATTCACATAGTGATAGATAGGCATGATAGGCATGTCTGTTGCCAACTGTGCCTCAGCTCCCTTATAGGCAGCAGAACGATCGGCATCAGAAGCAGCAGCCAACGCTTTGTCTAGTTGAGCATCATATGGCTTGCTTGCGTACTTAGGATAGTTTTGTGAGTGTCCGTCACGAAGAATCGCCAAGAACGTTGATGCTTCATTGTAGTCACCACACCAACCAGCACGTGATACATCAAAATCACCTTGACGCTTGCTGTCTAGGTAACTCTTCCACTCTTGGTTTTCAAGAACGGCTGTAACTCCCAATGCTTTTTTCCACATGGAAGCAATTGCAACTGCAACTTTCTTGTGGTTTTCGCTAGTGTTATATAACAGATCAAACTTCAGAGGGTTCTCAGAACCATAACCTGCTTTGGCCAGTAGTTCTTTCGCCTTGGCAACACGTTCTTTTTGCGAAAGTGTTGAGTACTGAGGCATATCAACATCCAGTCCATTCGTTGCTAGCGGCGTGAAGTTATAAGCTGGCGTCTCGCCCTTACCAACAATAAACTTGGCAATGACATCACGATCAATCGCATAGGATAACGCTTTACGAACGTCTTCGTTGTTAAACGGTGCTCTGGTTGTATTGAATTCGTAATAGTACGAACACAGATAAGGCGTGACTTTAACGTCTTCAGGATATTCTTTTACCAAGCGCTTGAAATGCTCGTTCGGCATTTCATAAGTCACATCGACCTCCCCCGCCAGGAAACGATTCATTTCAGCGACCTGATTCTCGATTGGTAAGTAAGTAACCTGGTTCAGAACGGTTTTATCGTTATCCCAGTACTTTTCATTTCGAGTAAGTACGATTCGCTCGTTAACAACCCATTTCTCAAGCGAATAAGCACCGTTACCAACGTAATTCGCTGGACTTGTCCATTTATCACCCAGCGCTTCAACAACTTTCTTATTTACAGGCTTCAGCGAGGTGTGCACCGTCATTGATGCAAAATAAGGGACAGGCTTTTCAAGGGTAACTTTAAGAGTGTGCTTATCAACGGCCTCAACACCCAAAGTATCAGGGCTTTTCTTGCCAACAATAATGTCACTGGCATTCGCCATGGTGGTCATTTCAAGGTAGGAGGCGTAAGGAGAACCTGTCTTTGGATCGGCTAGGCGTTGCCAAGTGTAGACAAAATCTTCGGCGACTACTGGATCTCCATTAGACCATTTAGCGTCTTTTCTGAAATGGAAAATCCAAGTCTTGTTGTCCTTCGTTTCCCACGATTCAGCAACACCGCCTACCAAGGCACCATTTCCATCTTGGTTTACAAGACCTTCAAGCAGGTCACGAAGTACATTTGATTCTGGAACACCAGAAACTTTCTGAGGATCAAGAGACTCAACTTCTGTACCGTTACCGCGAACTAATTCTTGCTTCGCTGCTAGCTTAACGCCAGCCGGTACATCGGCCGCAAGAGCAGAGAAAGAGGTCGCTGCTACGGTCATACCCGCGCCTAATAATAGCGCCTGAGTAATTTTATTCTTATACATGCATTAACTCCAATACATTCTATCGATACGTCCATGACGTTCTTCAGTTGGCGCATAAAATGTCAGCAATGTCTGCATTATTAATCCTCAACAATACAGAGCAAACCGAAGAATTGGTCAAAACCTTATCAGGCATTGAAGCAATTTGCCACATTTCCATTACAAAAAGTGATATTATGCTTAATATGAACCCACAAAGCAGCTGAATAATCCAGGTGTGGGTTTTGTTGCAGTTCAATCTGTCATAAAAGTCTTGCAATAGAGAAAAATCCGCCAAAAACGCTATGAAAACGCTAGTTTTGCATTAAATATTGCAGAGATGAATAAATATTCAGCATAAAACACTCACAGGAATAACAAAAGACCGCAGAGTCAATAACATTAGTGCAAAATCATGACACACAGACATAAAAAACGCCCTGACAGGGCGCTTCGGAAAGAAATGACTTTTATTTATTTTCACTGTCTATGTCGAGATTTGGGGTCATATCACTATTTGACTGTTTTCTCTTTTCAGTTAGTGCTTCATCAATATCTCCACTATGCGACTCAGTATGCATATCGTCGTAAATTATCTCACCCAGCATCTGTTTGATTCGTCGGTTTGATACGCGTTTGTGCTTCATAAACCCTCCGATGTTAACCTCAAAAACAAAAACTCAATCAGATTTTACATCAATGGTATCGACTGCCAGCTATCAGTAAGAACCTCTAATTGAATAATTATTCCAACTCCCAAAAAAATTCGTTGGGAAATTTTCAGCCAGATTTTAAATATGGCACAAAAGCCAAAATTGCGCCTGTAGCACATGCTTAATAACGAAAGAGAATAAAAAAAACGCTGATAGATTAACTTTTCACAAAGGCTTTTATTAACAATTTTCAAGTACCTATAACAGGTCAATAACGCTACTATCGTCACTATTGAGACGAGTTACTTCAGTAATATATGAGGTGCCAGTTTCAATATCCGTTCCCGTTCCGTTCTACCTTGAGAGTTGATATATGAGACCAGCAGGTTGTTTCTCACGTCCAAGTCCTTCCCGTGTTCGCCATGGTTATGTGCCACCATCACATAAAGCAAAAGGCAACTCTAACGGTGTCAAATAAGCTCGCGATAACAGCTTAAATTCACCATTCTAGCCCCTTTTCCAAGGGGCTATTTTCTTACTTTTCTCCGACTCCGCTACATTCTTTGCTCCCCCCCGTGCCGCAAGCTCTACTTGTCAACTTCAACATGGTATGAAATGATCAACACGCAGGTTCAGGGACTTGAACCACATAATAGTAAATGGAAAGATGATCAATGAACAAAGACGCCTATGATAATGCAGAGACTTATACCATCTCGCAGCTGGCACAAGAGTTTTCAATAACACTCAGAAGCATTCGATTCTATGAAGCTCAAGGGCTACTTAAACCACATCGAAACGGCAAAAGCCGAGTCTTTTCACGCCAGGATCGAGTTCGCTTGAAGCTTATATTAAGGGGGAAACGGCTCGGTTTCAGTCTTACCGATATTCATGAGCTATTCCACCTTTACGATGCAGAGAAACGTAACAAAAAACAGCTTCAAGCCATGTTAAATGCAATACAACACCGGCAAAAAATCCTGCTGCAACAACAAGTCGATATCCAGTCAGTCATGGTGGAGCTTAATTCGGCTGAGCGCAGTTGCTATCAGCAACTCTCAAAATTTGACTAACTCCCCCCCTTTTCTGACAACTTTGAAGAAATGAAGATGATAACTATGGCTACCGTTACAGGAAAAGCCCGGCAGATCACCGGGCACAAAGCAGTTACGCGATGAAGATATAATGCTTACCAGTAAACTCGTGCACCAATAGCAAACTTGCTTTCTGAGTCAGTTGACTTAACCCCAACAAAACTATCATTCGCTTTGTTTGTATAACCAAGCGTATCACCGTCTTCATAGCCATATTCAACATAAATACGTGACCAGCTATTAAAGTTGTAGTCAGTTCCTAAATAAAAGGTTTTTCCGTCACCGTCCGCCCCCAGTGCGTTGGACTCCTGAGCAGCATAACCAACACCGGTATAAGCAGTGGCATTATCTGCCCAGCCATACGTCGCACCAAAACTAAAACCATCTCCATCGATTGTCACGTTGGAGCCTTTTTTCTCGAGTTCAGAATTGTAATAAGTAAAGCCCAACAACACCGAGCCAACCGTATATTCAAGCGTGCCCTCAAAAAAAGTATTTTCAATATCGGCAGTAATTTTCTCTTCTTTGGTAAATTCCGGAATCGCTGGATTTGGTGTGACTGTCTTAGTTCCAATGCTAAATGACTTATCACGGTTAACACCGCCACCGAAATGGAAATTAAAATGACCAACACTCGAAGACACGAACAGTTCAGCCAATTCCTGATTGCTGTCATCTTCTGCCAAACCATAGTTGGCCGCAAGTAAGAAGTTTTCGCCTTCATAATTATACTTGATCAATGAATCATGACGAGCACCAGACAAAGTTGCATGAAGGATCCCGTTTCCTCCAAAGAAGTATGAATATTCCGCACCATAAATGTCATCCGAAACTATCCACTGGCGACCGATGGAAACCTTACCAAAATCGGTATCAACCCCAATATAATGCAAACGGTTTTTCATCGTATAGTCAGAACCGTCAGCTTTATAGTTCAGGCCAAATTCAACTTTACCAAATACATCCACTGTATCGGTAAGTGCATAATCAGCCTTAATACCTGCCCGAGAAGAGCCAGCATTTAAAGTGACATCTTTGTCTTCATATTTTTCGATTTGAGTACGAAGCTGGCCGTAGAAATCAACCGTTGCTTCATCTGTTTTTAGAAGCTCTACTGCGCTAACAGCGTTACAAAAAATAACGGCGGGAACCGCTACTGCTAATAGTGTTTTTTTCATTATACTTTCCTGTAATATTTTGTTGTGTTTTTCAACCCTTCCTGAGTCGAAAAGAAACATATCAACAACAAATAAACACCGCAACACCATCAAACACTATACAGACAGCAGCTTATACCGTATTAAACACTCGACACAGAGAATATAAAGCCAATCAATTTGTAAAAAAAACACCAATGATAACATTTAACTTAATTTCTTATGAAATAATTAGAACTTTGTATCAATATCACAATGGAATGCCAAAGAAGAAAAAAGACAAAATAAGTATAAACTATTTTAACTAAAGACCACAGACGATATAAATAAGGGTCAAAATTAGGACAAAGTTATTAACTATTTAATAAAAACAAAAACAAATCACTTAAAGTAAAAATCGGCGCTCTATAATCGAACGCCGCTATATTCCAATTACGTATACTATAAACTTTAATGAAGTGAAATACGTGCCAACCATATATTATGTTTATCCTTTACATAGCTGCCGTTTTCAACAAGTGATTTTAAATAACCAAGACGGTGATGACCTTCGAGTAAATTAAAAGGCGCTTTTAATACTCTCCCGTTTGTCGTATACAAATCCCGCTCATAATGCAATACAATCGGTGCAACAGGCCAAGATCCTTTTTCCTGCATATTCTGAACCAACCAGCTTCGTTGAAATAACGGATTATTCATACGGCTAGAAAACTTACTAACCAAATCATCATGCGGAGTTTTGATTTGGCTAATCACTTCGTCAGTACTCCAAGTTTCATTCGAGAAAGACATTGCTTGGAAGTCCAGCCACCCCCAATTACAAAGCACCCCTTTCCAATGCCGGTATACCCATTGCTCGAGAACTTCTTCAGGAAACTGGGGTAATACACCTTGTACCCTTTCCCGCCATTGTTCCCAAGGTTCACAATGACGGCTGCCAAAGCCATCTGGTGCTATGTCATAGAGTAATCGATCGCTTCTGATCATAACTACATCTCCCCTTTTTCCAAATTACAGCAACAAACACAATAACCATTCACTAATAACGATTATTTATTCTGACACTTTGAAATTAGCACACAGAAGAATGAAAGAACACCTGAATATTAAAGAAAGATTATTCACACTGACTCAAACAAAAACTGGCAGCCACTCACGGTCAAGACGTTTAGATAGAACGCCAATTTGACCACTTTCCTTTCAGAAGAAAAAGCGATAGTTATGCACAAAGGAAGCAACAATAAAATATGGGGTTATGCAAAGGGGAGAGAAACGAGCAACTTTAAATGATGGAAAAATCATATTAGAGCAGGGCAGAAAATTGCTTCTGCCCTACTTCATCAGGATAACGCTGTTACTGCTCTTCCTGCCAGCGATCTGCAGCAGAGCTATCGGTTTCACGAGCGTCAACCCAACGTGATTCATCAGGCGTCTGCTCTTTTTTCCAAAATGGTGCGCGAGTTTTCAAATAGTCCATGATAAATTCGCATGCCTGAAAGGCAGCACCACGGTGAGCACTGGATACTCCGACAAAAACAATCTGATCGCCCAGATCCAAATCACCAACCCGGTGAATGACACGAGTTTGCAGCAACGGCCAACGTTCACAAGCCTGCACGACAATTTCTTCCAACGATTTTTCCGTCATTCCCGGATAATGCTCAAGGGAGAGACCTGTAACAGCCTCTCCTTGGTTGAAGTCACGCACCTTGCCTATGAAGGTAACCACCGCACCGGCATCAGTACCTTCCGCCAATTTGGCGTATTCTTCTGCAACAGAGAAATCTTCAAACTGTACTGAAATCATTGTTAACCTCCGGTCACTGGTGGGAAGAAGGCTATTTCATCACCGTCGTTAATGGCAGTCTCTAGCGGGCAGATAGTCTGATTAACGGCCACCAGTAACTTACCGGACTCCAACGCCAACTGCCACTTATCACCACGCTCACAAAGATGAGCTCGTAGCGTTTCAGCCGTTGAAAACTCAGCTTCTACTTCAAGGCGATCAACGCCGACCAGCTCTTTTACCTGAGCAAAGAAAAGTACATTAATCATGCTTTCACCTTAAAATGACCTGATTTACCACCCGTTTTCTCAAGCAGGCGTACTTGATCAATGACCATATCTTTCTGTACAGCCTTACACATGTCGTAAATAGTCAAAGCGGCTACTGATGCAGCTGTCAATGCTTCCATCTCGACACCTGTTTTTCCAGCCAGCTTACAGCAAGACTCGATACGCACCATATTTTCAGCTTCGATGGCTTCCAGCTGTACCTCTACCTTCGAGAGTAGTAATGGATGACAAAGCGGGATCAGATCCCAGGTTTTTTTCGCCGCCTGAATACCGGCAATACGTGCCGTCGCGAATACATCACCTTTATTATGATTACCGGAAACAATCAGCGAGAGTGTCTCCGGAGCCATATGCACAAACGCTTCTGCTCGTGCTTCACGAACCGTCTCTGCCTTAGCAGAAACATCGACCATATTGGCCTCACCGGAAGCATTAATATGTGTAAATTGAGTCATCGTCTTATTTTCCTAGGTGAGGCATAAAGTTACATGGGCGGTGGCTGGCATCCAGCTGCTCTTTAATAATTTTTGTCCATCCGGTACGGCAAGCACCCGTTGAACCAGGCATTGCAAATATCACGGTTTTATTGGCCATTCCAGCAACAGCCCGTGATTGAATCGTTGAAGTGCCAATCTCTTGGTAGGATACCATCCGGAATACCTCGCCAAAGCCCTCAACCTGCTTATCAAATAGCGGGATCAGCGCCTCGGGAGTATTATCGCGTGATGTAAACCCTGTTCCGCCTGTTATCAGTACGGCCTGTACTTTCTCATCGGCAATCCACTGAGAAACAATCGCACGGATCTGGTAAACATCATCAATAACAATTTTCTTATCCGCTAGCGTGTGGCCAGCGTCTTGAAGTGACTCTGCAAGGTAGTGCCCTGAGGTATCATTCTTTTCGGTGCGCGTATCTGACACCGTCAATACAGCCACATATGCTGGCTCAAACGCAGTCTCTGCATGACCCATTACGGTAATTCCCAAACTGAAAGTATTAATAGATAGAAGTAAGACGATTTGACCAACGGCAAGCGCTGATCAAATTCGAGCATTATCCGCCGATTGAAGCCAGGTGAGGCGTCATACCGGAATTGCCGTCATCAAGAAAGTGGCCAACAGCTTTTTGCTGTAATCCACTTTGGATACGGTCAATTAGCGCCGTCCGTTGTTCGTCGGCCTCCAGCAGATCACGTAAATCAACGCCATGATCACCGAACAGGCAGAGGTGAAGTTTGCCATTGGCCGAAATTCGCAAACGGTTACAGCTTTGGCAGAAGTCTTTCTCATAAGGCATGATAAGACCAATCTCACCTTGATAATCTGGGTGGCAAAATACCTGGGCCGGACCATCATTGTTGCTTCTTATCTTTAGAAGCCAACCATTGGCAATCAGATGGTTACGGATACTCACTCCGGAAACGTGATGATTATTGAACAAGTCGTCCATTTCACCCGTTTGCATCAACTCAATAAAACGCAACTGAATCGGTCGAGTCTTAATCCAATCTAGGAATTTGGGTAACTCCTGCGAATTGAGATCCTTTAAAAGAACGGTATTGATTTTAACCTGTTCAAAGCCAGCCTCAAACGCAGCATCGATACCCGCCATCACCTGATGAAACATATTTTCACCGGTGATCTGATAAAACATCTTCGGGTCAAGGCTATCGACACTGACATTAATATGAGTCAACCCAGCGTCACGCCATTCTCTGGCATGCTTCGCCATACGATAACCGTTTGTCGTCGTTGCCACTTTGCTGATACCCGGCTGGGAGGCCACTGTACGAATGATATCGGTGAAATCACGGCGCAGACTTGGTTCGCCGCCTGTAATACGTACTTTTGTCGTACCACAGTCAGCAAATGCCCCTGTCACGCGCTCAATTTCATCAAGCGTCAGAAAAGAAGGCTTCTTCCTTTCAGCAGGTTGGTAGCCATCAGGCAAGCAGTACGTACATTTGAAATTACAAACGTCAGTAACTGATAATCGTAAGTAATAGAACTTACGATGGAAATTATCTTCAAATTGATTCGCCACGGAACACCTTTCCAAATACGGGAGGCCGATGCATTTCTTTATCGACCCTGGTGACAACACGTCACTGGCTTTATTCACCTATTGTCATCCCCAAAAGGCTGCAACTTAGTGAGTAAAGCTCGGAGTTATGGCAGCTGTACACAATTAATTATCGCCAAGCGACATGTACAGCGGCTTAATTATTATAACGTATCAGAGAACTTGTCTTATTGACAAATCTCTAAAAAAAACGCTTTGCATTCTACCTTTCGAAAGAATTCACGACAATACTACTAAAGGAAGATAGCGAAAAATTCTCATAAAAAGTGGGGGAATTATGTCCAATATTATCGAATCTGCGACAGTTGAAGATATTGCACTCTATTTACAGCGAGAAGAAGGGCTGGAGGCAAAACTTGCCCATGAGCAAGCGGTACGAGTAATTAATGGATTTAACGACATGATGGAGAAGGGGATCATTAAAGGCTGGTACTTCAATGAACAAAGTCATTTAGAGCTACTTCCTAGCGATAGTGCGCTCAAAATCATAGCGAACCAGAAGTGACTTGCAAATTGCACACCGCAAATTGCAGCGATATTTGCAATATGATAATAATTGCATTGCATGGTACCTATCACCCTGTATTACGACAAAATAGCGGTATGAATTTCCGGCATCACAATTGCATTGTCTATATAACCAGACACCAATAACGACAGTTGGAGCCGATCATGAAACAGTCTATACCGCTACTTTTTCAACAGCGCCATGTTTTGCCTGGTGGAAGAATGCCAATCCGTGTCGCACCCGGCCCACAAATGGAAGCATTCAAAGTTGCTCTAACCTGCAGCAATGGCTTCGGTATATGTATGTTTGATGAAGCCGAACATGGTCATCACTTCTTCCATATCGGAACTCGGGTAACTGTCGAAGACTTTGACACGTCAGCTCTAGATGGCTCACTCATAGTAACGGTCTACGCCCACGAGAATTTTCGAATTAACTCTCTAGAACAAGACGACAACGGAGTCTTCTCTGGTGAATATGACGTTATTCCGCAGTGGCCCGAAGTCGAAATTCGCAACGATCAGCGCATCCTTGCCGAAAAACTCAAACAGATGTTTAACAAGCATCCTGAACTCAACCAGCTAAACCTGGAAAAAGAATTCAATAATCTGAGCTGGCTCTGTCAGCGCTGGCTAGAGATATTGCCAGTCCCTGCCTGTGAAAAACAAGCACTGCTGAATACGCCTAACTGCCAAGATACCTACGATTACTTAATGAGTATCATGCAAAAACCCCATTAGCATGCTTCACCCCGTACACTGTCGTTTAAATGTGTCGCTTACCTCCCGATTCTAAATACGGGAGTTTTTTTGTCACATTGACACCGTACGTGACTTATAGTCCATCTTGCTATGGGTTATTTGAAATGAACATAGCGATTTGTATAAACTGGCGCTTCTATTTTGATAAAAGATTTATGCAACTACGGCTATGACTACAACAAATATTGCTGACGTTAAAATTGTTGCCATCGGCGGCGGACATGGCCTTGGTAGGATCCTATCGGCGCTCTCAGACTATGGATCGCAAATCACAGGCATTGTCACCACGACGGATAATGGGGGGTCCACTGGCCGTATTCGAGCCTGTCAGGGAGGAATTGCCTGGGGAGATACTCGAAATTGTATTAACCAGCTCATCACGGAACCTTCAATTGGCTCAATGATCTTTGAATACCGATTTCGTGGCAATGGTGAGTTAAGTGGCCATAATCTTGGTAACTTGATGCTAAAAGCGCTGGATAACCTCTCTATCCGCCCTTTAGAGGCAATCAACCTGATCCGCGACATGCTCAAAGTTGAAACTCATATTGTCCCAATGTCTGAGCACCCAGCGGATCTTTCGGCCATGATACAAAGTGGTGAAGTGATTTGTGGCGAAACCAGCGTCGACGAATTGCAAGAAGTTCCGCAGCGTCTATATGTCGAGCCGGCTGTACCGGCAACAAAAGAAGCAGTGACCGCGATCGAGGATGCTGATTTAATCTTACTCGGACCAGGCAGCTTCTTAACCAGTGTGATGCCACCGTTACTACTTAAAGAGATTGAGCTGGCGCTAAAAGGTTGTAGTGCCAAAATTATCTTTATTACCAACCTAGACAAAGAAAAGGGGCCGGCAGGTATGATGTCTCTCGATGTCATGCTGCATTGGTGTGAGAGATCAATGGGAGGACGCCAAGTCGATGGCGTCCTATCTGACCAGCGCTGTTCAGAATTAGATCCTCGATATCGTCAGATTATTGAAGACTTAGCATCGAGCAACCACGAATGGCGCCATGACCGCGAAAAATTAAAGCATGCGATTGATAAGCTCATCGTTGCTTGCTAGTTGCTTATATTTTACCGCCATGCCCTGCACCATCTGTCGAAATTCAGGCAGATGGTCATTCATCCACTGGTCCTGTCCCTGCTTCATCCGAGACTCACACTCTTGCGCCATTTCCGCTAATTCATCGGCACCAAAGCTTGCTGCGCTGCTTTTAATCGCATGGCTGATTTCTCTAACCTGACTCACCGACGGTTGATCAGATAACTGACGTAAGTACTGCTCCAACTCGTCACTGAAGACATTCAGCAACAATGTTACCGTATCTTGACCGACTTCCTCAGATAAGCGTTTGATTGTAAATGCATTAATACTCGCTGCCATTTATTTTATCTCCCTGTTACTACCTGCCGCTTCCTGCCAGGCTTGTAATTTTCTGTATATCGTCGATGGGCTGACTTCCAATAACCCCGCAGCTCGCGGAATATTCCCCTCACAAGCATCAATCGCCGCCTGAATAGCTCGCTTTTCAACAATCCACAGCGGTTCAATTTGCGTTTTATCAACTGGATGATGATGAGAAACGCCATCGCGAATGTCCGCACTTTTCTGCGGTTCAGCCGTTAGTTGAACTGTATGTGCAATTTCTGCGCCAGCTCCACCAATTATCGGTGGTGGCACCATTTGCATCGTGACCTCTTCACCCGTATTCAATACCACAATGTTACGGATCACATTCTGCAGCTCACGTACATTTCCCTGCCAGCTATGCCTTTGAAACAAATTGATAACTTCAGGAGAGAAGCGGCTAAAATTCTTTCCCTCCTCTACCGACATCAAAGCCAACAAAGCATGTGCTATTTCAATCACATCCTCACCACGGTCTCTTAGTGGTGGCAGCGTGACAGGAATCACATGAAGGCGATAATAGAGATCTTCACGGAAACGTCCCTCCTGAACCTCAACCCATGGGTTACGGTTCGTTGCACATACAAAACGCACATCCACTGTACTCGTTTTGGATGAACCTACCTTTTGATATGTTCCCGTCTGGATAAAACGAAGTAACTTACTCTGCAAATCCAAATCCATTTCGCAAAGTTCATCGAGGAACAGTGTGCCATTACTAGCCAGCTCAACGGCCCCTTGGCGTTCCGTCGAGGCTCCGGTAAATGCACCCTTTACATGACCAAACAATTCGCTTTCAATCAGTTCTTTTGGAATCGCTGCACAGTTCAAGGCAACAAAAGGCTGATCATTTCGTGGGCTTGCCGCATGAACAGCCTCCGCACAAACCTCTTTACCGGTTCCACTTTCACCGGTAATAAACACTGTCGCTTTACTGGCAGCAGCAGACTCAATAACCCGGTACACGGCCTGCATCGGTAGACTATTACCAATGAAGCCCTGATACTGTGCCCCGCCCTGCTTGGACTTCTGACGCTCTTTCGGCGCTTTATTTTCTTCTTTCAGTGCATTATTTACGGTGATCCGCAAGCGGTCCGCTTCGCATGGCTTGATCAAAAAGTCCTGAGCACCGTGGCGCATCGCCTCAACAGCAACGTCGATTGAGCCATGTGCTGTCATAATTACAACAGGTATATTGCCGTGATCACGACGAACAGATTCCAGCACTTCCATGCCAGTCATGTCCGGCAGGCGTAGATCGAGCAAAATTAGGTCTGGAGTAATATCTTTGACGAAGGTAAGTGCTTCCGTCCCCGTCCCGACAATATTGACCGTTAAACCTAGGGGGTTTAGGTAAGATTTGTACAAGGCCGCTACCGAGGCGGTATCTTCTACCATTAATACTTGTCGTTGAACTGACCTGCTTTCCATTGCCCCTCCAAAGCCTTTCTCTCTAAACTAATTGTAATCAAAAGAGAAAAAACTGTTATGAGAAATTTCATTATTTCCAAATTCTCATTATGAATCGCATATTGATTTGCAAAATGCAAATAACAAACCAATAGATAGAGAAAATGGTGACAAATTACTCGGCAAGCGTCGCAAAAAAGTGCAATTTGGTGCGATAAAAAAGTTGGCACGATGCCTGCATTATATAAAGTGACTCTTTCCTGAGAGTCAACCTAGCCAACTGACGTTGTTTGTGGAATTATTTCACTAAAACAATGACGCCAACCGAATCTATTATCGGTTGGCTTTTTTTTTGCGGGTAGAAAAAGAAAGGGGCAAGGAGCCATACCAAAAGCCCGTACAGGCTCCTAACAACTTTAGCTATTTACAATGAACTGCTCTCGCATCGTATGTATCTTGTCGCGTAGTTCTGCGGCTTTCTCAAACTCTAGATTCTGCGCCAAATCATACATTTCAGATTCAAGCTGTTGAATTCTAGTTTCCAGCTGTTGTGGCGACATCGTACTGTAAGTTCCTTTTTGCTCGGCAACTTGATGAAGTTGTGCAGCCTTATTTGGTTTACTGCGTTTACCTGGCTGGCCCAGCTCCATGATATCGGATACAGCCTTGTTCAGCGCCTGAGGAACGATACCGTGTTTCTCGTTATGCTCATGCTGCTTTTCCCGCCGGCGATTAGTTTCGTTCATCGCCCGCTCCATTGAACCTGTAATTTTATCGGCATACAAGATTGCCCGACCTTCAAGGTTTCGTGCCGCACGACCGATAGTCTGGATCAACGAGCGTTCAGAACGCAGGAATCCTTCCTTATCGGCATCCAAGATAGCCACCAGAGAAACCTCTGGCATATCCAAACCTTCTCGCAATAAGTTAATCCCGACCAATACATCAAACTCGCCAAGACGTAAGTCACGAATAATTTCAACCCGCTCGACTGTGTCTATATCAGAGTGCAAATAACGCACTCTGACACCATGCTCGTCAAGGTACTCGGTCAGATCTTCTGCCATCCGCTTCGTGAGTGTTGTTACCAGTACCCGCTCGCCCTTCGCCTCGCGGATCCTAATTTCAGACAGCAGATCATCAACCTGAGTGGCGACAGGACGCACTTCAAGCTGGGGATCCAGTAACCCGGTAGGTCGAACAACCTGTTCGGCAATGTCACCTCCGGATTGCTCAATCTCATACTTACCTGGCGTCGCTGAAACATACAGGGTCTGCGGGGCCAGCGACTCGAACTCTTCGAATTTGAGTGGACGGTTATCCAATGCCGACGGTAATCTGAAACCGTACTCAACAAGGTTCTCTTTACGAGATCGGTCACCGCGGTACATCGCCCCAATCTGCGAAACGGTGACATGGGATTCATCGATAATAAGCAGGCCATCAGCCGGCAGATAGTCAAACAGAGTCGGGGGCGGCTCGCCTTCAGCACGACCACTTAGGTAGCGCGAGTAGTTCTCGATACCGGAGCAAAACCCAAGTTCATTCATCATTTCAATATCAAACTGGGTTCGCTGAGATATTCGCTGCTCTTCCACCAGCTTGTTGCTATCCATGAGCTGTTTTTTACGAGCGTCAAGATCAACCTTGATCTGCTCTACAGCTTCTAGAACACGTTCTCGAGGGGTCACATAGTGGGTCTTGGGATAAATCGTACAACGAGGCAAATCACGCTGTAACACAGCGCCTGTCAGCGGATCAAAGGCACTGATACAATCGACTTCTTCGTCAAACAGTTCGATACGGACAGCATCTTTCTCCGATTCTGCCGGAAAAATATCAATCACTTCTCCCCGAACACGGAATGTTCCTCGCTCGAAAGCAACATCATTGCGTTTGTATTGCAGCTCAGCCAGACGGCGTAAAATGTCACGCTGATCCAGCACATCGCCTCGGCGAACATGCAACATCATCTTAAGATAGGAGTCCGGATCACCAAGGCCATAAATCGCCGACACAGAAGCGATAATAATGACGTCGCGTCGTTCCATCAACGCCTTGGTCGCCGATAGCCGCATTTGCTCAATATGAGCGTTGACCGACGCATCCTTCTCTATAAAGGTGTCGGTTGTCGGAACATACGCTTCCGGCTGATAATAGTCATAATACGAAACAAAATACTCTACGGCATTGTCAGGAAAGAACTCTTTCATTTCACCATACAGTTGCGCCGCCAGTGTTTTGTTTGGTGCCATGATCAACGTCGGCCGATTAGCCTCTGCAATAACATTGGCAACGGTGAAAGTCTTCCCCGAGCCGGTCACCCCCAGCAACGTTTGGTGAGCAAGACCTGCATCCAACCCTTCCAGTAACTGATTGATCGCAGTAGGCTGATCGCCGGAAGGGGAAAAGCGGGACGATAGATTAAACGTTTTGCTCATGCTGAAGTTCCGTAGTAATGACCATAAGACATTTTGCTATTATGAATGGACATGTCAATAAACAAGCAAAAGACCGTACTATGAATTCTCTGCCGAAGACAAAAAAATCACAAAAAAGGCAAGTACAAGGATTGAACAATTTCATTCATAGGCGTATTATCACCGCCCACGGGCAAAAATGACTTTGTTCAGCTATGCTTCAGACAGCTTGCAACGAGCATATAAAATTCCTCTAAATCATTATCCGCAAGAGGGATCATCCACAGCTTTTCCAACAATTGATTCAAATCAATTCACAAGTAGAATTATATCTAACATTCTCTAAAGCATTTATTCTAATTGATTCATATATATTCAAGCTCTTTTTCCTATATCGCTATATTACAACTATTTATTGCCCCGCCCTCTAACCGCTCAAAATATAACCACCCCGCTATACCTATAGCCAAAGCAGGATTTCCCAAGTATCCATCAACATACTTATCCACAGTTTCCGTGGATAAGTCTCCTAAACCCTTGCAGTCTATAGGCTGACCAAAATCAAGTGAATTTTCTTCGTAATTTTAGATGTCAGTTTTGGAGGGAATGACTACTGATGTCTGCTAGACGAAATCAAAACGGCAGACCGAAGTCTGCCGTTATCTTATGCTAAGTGCTATCTAACAACGCAGCCTAACAGCTATGTTCCATCAGGAACTGAATATCTTGATGTGCTGAGTAGTAAACAGGCTCGCTGTCATAGCTAAAGAGTTTTAGATCTTTGCCATTTGCACAGTGGTAGCTTAATTTCCCATCATGCAGGTGAAGCCAGGTCCCTTCAGGGATACCCACTACAGGTTCGTGCTTGTTCACTTCCAGGAATTCTTGAATACGCTCATCTCGGGTTTCTCCGTTATGGCCTTCAACTTTCGCTTCCAAGTAGTGCGGATTAATTTGGAACGGCACCAAATTCAAAGAAGGTAATACAGCACCGGTAATAATCGGCATATCATTCGTCGTCCGGATAGTCGGGCATGTAATATTCGTACCGGCACTCCATCCTATATAAGGTACACCACTGTCAAGCACCGCCTTACGTATTGGGCCCACAAGACCTAGATCGTGTAATGTCTTGTTCAACACCCAGGTATTACCGCCGCTAACCAAAATACCATCAGCAGCTTTTAGTGCTGCAACCGGATCATCAGCTTGATGTAGGCCAGACACGTGGCAGTCAAGTCCAAGTGCATCAAATGTCTGTTGCACCATTGCCACCCGATCATCATGACTTGAACGAATAACGGCGTAAGGGATCAAAACCCAATTCCTGGCGCCAGTCCGTTTTACTTGCTCTACAATCGCTTCACTCGCAAAACCCATCACATGTTCGTTACCGGCAATTTTGCCGTTACTCAACATTAAAATATCCATCTTTAAATCCTTACGAGTATTCAATAACTGTCAGTACCAATGCCACTAGCATACTGCCAACCAGTGGTGCTAATTTTTGATTTTGCGCACATAGGCAATATAAAGAACTGCCAGCTCTGCAATTATTTAATATATATCCCCAAAATACAGCTCATCGGCAAAAGAATAAAAACAACACAATTACATTCGCAAGTAGCTGGATACAACAGGCAATCACAATTGTCATACATAAGCTCAACAAATACTCGGTATTCTGAAGCATGTGGATGCTGTTATCTCTTTGACGCCTTATCATCAAGCAATAACTGATGGAAAAATCAGCAATCTTAAAAAACCCTGCAAGACAGGAGTTGTTATAGCTTGTGCAAAGGAAGATAATATGCAGATCTCTAGAGCAATTATAATTAAGACGGTATGACTGAATACCTACTACTACTCGTAGGTACAGTGTTGGTTAACAACTTTGTACTGGTAAAATTTTTAGGCTTATGCCCGTTTATGGGTGTATCTAAGAAACTGGAAACAGCAATTGGCATGGGTTTGGCAACAACGTTTGTACTCACCCTGGCATCGGTGTGTGCCTATCTTGTCGAGGCATATATTCTCGTACCTCTTGGTATTCAATACCTCAGAACTCTCAGCTTTATCCTGGTGATTGCTGTCGTGGTTCAGTTTACCGAGATGGTGGTCCATAAAACCAGCCCGACTCTATATCGTCTACTGGGAATATTCCTGCCACTGATCACGACTAACTGTGCGGTTTTAGGTGTTGCACTCCTTAACATCAACGAACGACACAACTTCATTGAATCCGTAATTTATGGCTTCGGTGCTGCAGTTGGCTTTTCTTTGGTATTGGTACTATTTGCGTCTATGCGTGAGCGTATCGCAGCAGCAGATGTTCCTAGTCCATTTAAAGGAGCGTCTATCGCCATGATCACCGCCGGCCTGATGTCTCTTGCCTTTATGGGCTTTACTGGATTGGTGAAACTTTAAAATGAGCGGAATTTTAATTGCAGTTATTGCAATCGCAGTCCTTGCCGCGATTTTTGGCCTTGTGCTTGGCTTTGCCTCTATTCGCTTCAAAGTCGAAGCCGATCCAATTGTCGAGCAAATCGAAAGCATTTTGCCACAAACCCAATGTGGTCAATGTGGCTATCCTGGCTGCCGCCCCTACGCGGAAGCCATTGCAAACGGTGATGATATTAACAAATGCCCTCCTGGCGGCCAGCAAACAATAGAGAAACTGGCTGATCTTATGGGGGTAGATGTTCAGGATTCGGTTCATGACGACGACAAAGGCCTGAAAAAAGTTGCATTTATCCATGAAGATATGTGCATCGGCTGTACCAAATGCATCCAGGCATGCCCTGTTGATGCTATCGTCGGTGGCACCAAAGCCTTACATACTGTTATTAAAGATGAATGTACCGGTTGCGATCTCTGTGTCGCGCCTTGTCCGACCGACTGTATCGAAATGGTCCCGGTAGAAATGACCCCGGAAAGCTGGAAGTGGGAGCTCAACCAAATCCCCGTCGTCAATATTCCAACAGATACTATCGCCAACAAGGTAGAGTAACCATGCTGACAATCATCGAACAAATTAAACAGGGTCAGCTGTGGGATTTCCCGGGTGGAATTCATCCACCAGAGCAGAAAACCCTATCCAGCCATTCGAAAATCGCCGAGGCCCAGCTCCCATCTGAGCTAATATTGCCCCTGAAACAGCACATTGGTGCGGTGGGCGATATGCTGGTATCTGCCGGAGATAAGGTGCTCAAAGGCCAGGTACTGACACATGCTGACGTTGCAATGAGCGTACCTATCCATGCACCGACATCGGGTACTATCAAAGCCGTTAAACCTCATACTATCGCCCATCCTTCCGGCTTATCCGATCTCTGTATTATTATTGAGCCCGACGGCAATGATTGCTGGGGTAGGAAAACGACTATCACAGATTATCGTCATACCGAGCCGGCGGATCTTATTGATCATATCCGCCTGCACGGGATCTCGGGCATGGGGGGAGCTGGCTTTCCTACCGGGCGAAAACTGCAAAGTGGTTTGGGAAAAACAGACGTCCTGATCATCAATGCTGCGGAGTGCGAGCCTTATATCACAGCCGATGACAGGCTGATGCAGGACAACGCACTTGATGTCGTAGAAGGTATTCGGATCCTAAACCATATTCTTGCCCCTAAACTCACTATCATCGGTATTGAGGATAACAAGCCAGAAGCCATCGAAGCGCTGCAGCGCTGCATTTCTAAGGAGGACGGTATCGTTATTCGAGCCATTCCGACTAAGTATCCTTCTGGTGGCGAGAAACAATTAATCAAGGTTCTGACGGGCAAAGAGGTCCCGGCAAAAGGGATACCTGCTGATATTGGCATTATGATGCACAATGTCGGAACAACGCATGCGATTAAACGTGCCGTTATCGACGGAGAACCGCTGATCCAGCGTGTCGTTACCGTTACGGGCCAAACGTTCAAACAGCCAGGTAACACCTGGGCTTTACTAGGAACACCTGTCAACTTTCTACTGGAGCGTTTTAGCTATAAAGCCGATAAAAAGCTACCTCGTGTGATCATGGGTGGCCCGATGATGGGCTTTACCCTGCCTCATTGTGATGTTCCGATCACCAAAATCGCCAACTGTATTCTAGCCCCGACACGCAAGGAAATATCGCCGACCAACCATGAAATGTCCTGTATCCGCTGTACGGCGTGTGCTGAAGCATGCCCGGTATCACTGCTGCCGCAACAGCTACAGTGGTACGCAAAAGATCAGGATTTTGCCAAGTGTGAAGAATACAACCTGTTTGACTGTATTGAATGTGGTGCCTGTGCCTATGTCTGCCCAAGTGAAATCCCGTTAGTTCAATACTATCGCCAGGCCAAAGCTGAAATCCGTCTTCGCAAGCAAGATGAAATTAATGCTGAACGAGCTAAACAACGCTTTGAGGCCAAAAAGGCACGTTTGGAACGAGACAAGGCTGAACGTGAAAGCCGCTTTAAGAAAGCCGCCGATGATCGCCGCAAAGAGATGTCCTCCTCTGGTGGTGATGATGCCGTGGCAGCCGCTATTGCACGTGTAAAAGCCAAGCAGGCTGCTACTACCAACACAGAGGCCGAGACAAGCAAGAAGCCAGCTGTTGCTGCTGCTATCGCCCGAGCGAAAGCTAAACAAGCGGCTGCTCAATCCGATACCAGCCAAGAATCAGTCCCTGACAATACTGAGATGGCAAAACTTCGCGAAGAGCGCAAGCGTCAGGCCCGTGAACGCAAAGCAGCTAAGCAAGCAGAAAGTTCAGCGGTTCTAACCGAGCAAAGCGCGAGTGGTGATGCCAAGAAAAACGTTGATCCGAAGAAAGCCGCTGTCGCTGCTGCCATTGCTCGAGCCAAGGCTCGCAAGGCTGCTCAGGCATCCGAGCAAACAACAGTTGATAAAACTCAGGACAAACCAGCCAATACGGCAACTGAGGAAGACGTTGATCCGAAGAAAGCCGCAGTCGCTGCGGCCGTTGCTCGAGCCAAAGCTCGCAAGGCTGCTCAGGCATCCGAGCAAACAGCTGTTCAAGCTCAGGACGAACCAGCCAATACGGCAGCTGAGGAAAACGTTGATCCAAAGAAAGCCGCTGTCGCTGCTGCCGTTGCTCGAGCCAAAGCTCGCAAGGCTGCTCAGGCATCCGAGCAAACAGCTGTTCAAGCTCAGGACGAACCAGCCAATACGGCAACTGAGGAAAACGTTGATCCGAAGAAAGCCGCTGTCGCTGCTGCCGTTGCTCGTGCCAAGGCTCGCAAGGCTGCTCAGGCATCCGAGCAAACAACAGTTGATAAAGCTCAGGACAAACCAGCTAATACGGCAACTGAGGAAAACGTTGATCCGAAGAAAGCCGCTGTCGCTGCCGCCGTTGCTCGTGCCAAGGCTCGTAAAGCTGCCCAACAGGCAGCAAAAGATACACAACAGAATAGCGAGGAAAACTAACCGTGGCTTTTAATATTGCCAGTTCCCCCCATACACATAGCCGACGCAGTACCAGCGATATCATGCGGACTGTCATTCTCTGCTCGGCTTTTGGTATTGCCGCCCAATGGTTTTTCTTTGGCTGGGGTGTGCTGATCCAGGTTATTCTGGCTTCTACTGTCGCGATTGCTTCTGAAGCCGCGATACTGACATTACGTAAGCGCCCGGCATTCCCTTATCTACGTGATAACAGTGCCCTGCTTACCGGTATTTTAGTCGGGATTTCAATTCCGCCCTTAGCGCCTTGGTGGATCACGGTGATCGGGGTTGTCTTTGCTATTGTCATCGCCAAGCACTTATACGGCGGTCTTGGGCAGAACCTTTTCAACCCGGCGATGGTAGCGTATGTTGTCCTGCTGATTTCATTTCCGGTACAAATGACCACATGGCTGCCGCCATCGTCGATCATAGCCGAACCTGTTTCACTGCTTGATAGCCTATACACCGTCTTTACCGGCTTTACCCAGGACGGTTTCAGTGTTCACCAACTACGTATGTCCGTTGACGGGGTTACCATGGCTACGCCATTGGATACCTTGAAAACATCACTGACAACCGGTCATACCACAACCGAAACGCTAACGAATCCGATTTTTGGAATAATTGCCGGTGTAGGCTGGGAATGGGTAAATGCAGGCTTCCTGCTTGGAGGCTTATTACTGCTGAAAATGCGCATAATTCAATGGCAAATTCCTGCAAGCATGCTGGGTTCACTGTTTGTGATAAGTACCATCGTCTTCCTGTTCAACCCTGACGGGACGGCTTCACCTATCATCCACCTGTTCTCCGGCGCGACCATGCTAGGAGCATTCTTCATTGCAACCGATCCGGTATCAGCATCGACCACAGTTAAAGGACGCCTAATCTTTGGTGCATTGATAGGCATACTCGTTTATCTAATCCGCACCTGGGGAGGCTTCCCTGACGGTGTCGCATTCAGCGTCTTGCTGGCAAATATGTGTGTACCTTTAATCGACTATTACACACGTCCACGAACATACGGCCATTCATAGGAGCAAGCATGCTGATTGCAATGAAAAAAAACAGCGGAGTGCTGGCAGTATTTGCTTTGCTTGCTACGCTACTTGTGTCTGTCACACACTTGCTGACTGCCGGGAAAATTCAGGAACAGCAACAAAAAGAACTTCTTAAAGTTCTGAACCAGGTTATACCGGCTGAAAGCCATGACAACGAGCTTTATAAAAGCTGTACGCTTATTACCAGCGAGCAATACCTCGGAACACCAGCGCCTATGCCTGCGTATCTGGCAAAGAAAGAAGGCAAGGTTTCAGGTGTCGCCATTGAAGCTATTGCTCCCGGCGGTTACAACGGCGCAATTAAGGTGATTGTCGGCCTTGATACCTCAGGTGTTGTCACTGGCGTGCGCGTACTAAGTCACAATGAAACCCCCGGACTCGGCGATAAGATAGATACTCGAATAACCGACTGGATATACAGCTTTACCGGCAAAAAACTCCAGGGAGAGAAAGATGCCAACTGGGCTGTACGCAAAGACGGTGGCAACTTTGACCAATTTACCGGGGCAACCATTACTCCGCGCGCTGTAGTCGGTGCTGTAAAAAATGTGTCGCTGTATTACCAGCGCCACCAGCAAGAACTATTTAATCAACCTCTGAATTGTCAGGGCAACTCATGAGCATGAATAAAGAACTGATGAAAAATGGCCTGTGGACCAACAACCCGGCTATCGTTCAACTACTGGGGCTTTGCCCTCTTTTGGCAGTATCGGCAACCGTAACCAATGCCCTCGGTCTTGGGCTTGCAACAACTGCGGTGCTGATCGGCTCCAACCTAATCGTCTCTTTGGTACGCCAATGGGTACCATCGGAAGTCCGGATCCCGGTTTTCGTTATGATCATTGCGGCACTGGTTACCTGTGTCCAGCTATTGATGAACGCCTTCACCTACGGACTCTATCAATCACTGGGGATCTTCATTCCTCTGATTGTGACCAATTGCATCATTATTGGTCGAGCTGAATCTTTTGCCTCTAAAAACGATCCGATCCCCGCGGTATGGGATGGATTGTGGATGGGCATGGGATTAACTTCAACGCTAGTTGTGCTTGGCGCAATGCGTGAAATCTTGGGCAATGGTACCTTGTTCGATGGTGCAGATCGTCTGCTTGGAGACTGGGCGGCATCATTGCGTATCGAAGTCTTCAGCTTCGACAGCAACTTCTTGCTGGCCATGTTGCCACCCGGCGCCTTTATCGGCGTAGGGTTCATCATCGCACTCAAAAATGTTATTGATAAAAAACGCGAGCAGAAAACGGCTGATGCACAAGCCAAGCCGGCGATTGAACGTGCTCGGGTAACCTCGGCAAATTAAAAACACAATAATAAACCGCAGTTAGCTTTATTCATTAACAGGCAGCTCAACCTGTTTCTGGCCCTACACCAGATGGATAACTCGCTGCGGTATCAGCCAAGAATTATTAGGAAGCAAAATGAACAATGAAAAACGCGTTCAGATACTTGAACGCCTGCGGACTGAAAATCCCCACCCAGAAACCGAACTACACTGGAGCTCTCCTTTCGAACTGCTTATCGCTGTACTTCTATCTGCCCAGGCAACGGATGTCAGCGTCAACAAAGCAACAGACAAACTCTACCCGGTAGCCAATACTCCTAAAGCAATATTTAATCTAGGTGTTGAAGGGGTCAAAGAATATATCAAAACCATCGGCCTGTTTAACTCCAAGGCTGAAAACGTCATCAAAACGTGCAGAATCCTACTTGAACAGCATGGTGGGGAAGTACCTGAAAATAGAGAAGCCTTAGAAGCTCTACCTGGTGTCGGCCGCAAAACGGCAAATGTCGTCCTCAATACCGCCTTCGGCTGGCCGACCATTGCTGTCGATACCCATATCTTTCGTGTATCAAACCGAACCAAGCTCGCGATGGGCAAGAATGTTGATCAGGTCGAACAGAAACTACTGAAGGTCGTCCCTAAAGAGTTCAAGGTCGATGTGCACCACTGGCTGATCCTACACGGCCGCTATACCTGTGTTGCCCGCAAACCCCGTTGTGGCAGCTGTATTATTGAAGATCTTTGTGAGTACAAAGATAAAGTTTATCCAGACGAATAACACTGCCTAACAAATCAAATTAACGGCTGTCAATTTGAAGCCATTAATTTGATTATGCGTTCAAAATGACACATCAAATCAACTTATGAGTGAATTACGAGGCAATTGTCGCACAATATAATCCACCGCACGCACACCACATATAAAACCACGCGCATAAGTAATACAATTTGGGCCTGATATCTTTCTTTTCTTGTTCTACCTTCAGCGTAGATGAGCTTTAGTGGTAATATTATGTTCATTAACTTATCAATTTCCCAGCGCTTACTTTTTCCTAGCCTCGTAATTTCTCTGCTTATTCTGCTTGGGAGTTTTATCAGCACCAGACAGATCGAACAACAAAACCAAATTACCGGATTTATCTTTGAAAAAATAAGTCCAGCACTACTCCGCCATGAAGATGGAAACAAAGATATCTTTCAGGCTATGGATGCAATGAAAAGCTATGTCTTAGCCTCTTCAGATAAGCAGAGACAAAAAGCGAAGGAAAACTACGATAGCAATATTTTCAAAGCGGCCCCCCGTATTGGATTCGCAAAAGAAGTCGCTGCGATCCCTGGAACCTCTATCTCAATTAATGTTATAGAAGCAACACTTCGTAATATTGAACAATTAAAGCATGAGATGGACATCATCATGAATACTCCTCATGAACTGTCTGAAGAAGTATACCAACAAAGAATTGATCGAATTAACCAGACTCTGGATACCACGATTTCTTCAGCAAAAACTGTTCACAGAGAGCTATTAGACTCAGAGCAGGTGCTACTATCGCAGTCAGCGACAGAATCCGCTCAATCTTATTATTATATTCTGCTAATTGGCGTCTTAACCGCTTTCATCGTTATTTTAACCGCCGTAGGCATCGCTCGTTACCTCAGCAAGCGTATCAAGCTATTGAGCAATCAAGTAGTTGATCTAACAAAAGGTAATGGTGACCTGACAGTTCGCCTTGCCGTAACTGATAACGATGAACTGGGCCAACTTTGTCATACTTTTGATTATTTTATTGATTCGCTTCATCACACTTTAAAAAGTGTTGTAGATGAAAGCAAACAAGTTTCAGCAAATCTGATTGAACTACAACATCAGGCACATCAGACCAATACTTTAATGACAGTTCAGCAGAATGAAACTCAGAGTGTGGTGTTATCCGTTCAGGAATTTACCAACTCCGCTCAAGATGTCACAACCCAAGCACAAGATGCCAAAATGTATTCAGAACAAGCACAAGTACAGACAAGTCTCGGCAATAATGCGATTAACCTGACATTCAATGCGATTACCAAACTTGAACTGGATATAAACGAAACATCTTCAATGGTCAAGCAATTAGAAAATGACATCTCCGGTATAAATCATGTGATTGATGTTATTCGGACCATAGCAGAACAAACCAATTTGTTAGCTCTGAATGCCGCGATTGAATCTGCTCGTGCTGGAGAACAGGGTCGCGGATTTGCGGTTGTTGCTGATGAAGTTAGATGCCTGGCTTCTAAAACACAAGCTAGCACCCGTGAAATTGAATCGATGCTACACAGCCTTCAACTGTCGGCTTCGCAAGCAGTCGATAAAATGGCATCCAGCCAATCGTCATCAGAGATAACGCTCAATGAGGCACATAAAACAAAGGATGCCTTCCAGCACCTAGTAACTGTGATTGAAAAGATCAAAGAGAGCAATGAACAGATAGCGACCGCCGCCAACCAACAACATACTGTAAGTGATGAGATAAATGCCAATACACAACGTATCTCAGAGATGACCCTAGGGTCTTTAGAGCAAGCCATAGCTTCGGCAAATACTGCCGATAATTCTCAGGGGCAGATGCAAATCATGAAACAGCATTTAGAGCGCTTCAAAATCTAAACGCAATTGATCACCATTAACAATGCTCTATTATAATACCCACCCTGACTATAATTACGTACCACCGGAGGCACTATGGCAAACGGACGCATTCTTCATACTATGTTGCGCGTAGGCGATCTCGATCGCTCTATTCAGTTTTATACCGATATCATGGGCATGCAGCTACTTCGCAAACATGACAATGAGGCCTATCAATATACGCTTGCTTTTGTTGGCTATGGCGATGAATCAGAAGGAGCTGTCATCGAGCTAACCTATAATTGGGGCACCACAGACTATGAAATGGGAAATGCTTTTGGCCATATAGCTATTGGGGTTGCGGACATCTACGCAACCTGCGATGCCATTAAAACAGCTGGGGGCAACGTTACCCGGGAGCCTGGCCCAGTAAAAGGCGGAACAACACACATTGCATTCGTAACCGATCCGGATGGGTATAAAATCGAGCTGATCCAGCGCGGTTAACTTTCATTAGTTCAGCTATCACTGTAAGCAAAGCCTGTATCAGGCTTTGCTTACACAGACCCCAGTAGCAACTACTCTACTTTACCGAAATATTCCGTAACAGTGGCGCGATATTCATTGTCTTTATTCGGATCATTAAACTCAATTGAATAGAAAGGCATCACGCTGTCTTTCAACCTCTCAGCAATTAGCAGCTCTAGATTTTCAACACTTACCGTGCTGGTCACTTCATAAGTGTCTGCACGATTGAGTTCCATCTCATCAGCTTGATCTTGCGAGATCTGCTTCGCGGCAACCTCACTGGCTAAATCTTTCTCGACTTTACTTGCTTCGCTGCCTATTACCGAATCATCGGCAAAAACTAAGCCGGAACCGAACATTAGTATCAACAAAAGCTTCTTCATAACCACCGCCTTTTCTTAATATGTATTTTTATATTCCCCTCTCAATTTAGCTCTTTCGGTAGTTACTTCAGTTCCAAAAATAAGAAAGGCGAGTAGCACCACAAAACACAAGGTTGATAATGATATTAATTCTCATTAAGATAACTAAAAGCCAAAAGAGAACGATCATGTCATTCAATTTTCCTGAACTCCCGTACTCCTACCATGCACTCGAGCCATATATTGACGCCAAAACAATGGAGATACACCATAGCCGCCATCATAAAACCTATTTCGACAAGTTCATGACTGCGATTGCCAATACCGCGCTCGAACAACAATCCCTGCATGATATTTTTGCCACTGTGTCCCAGCAATCATCGGCAGTCAGAAATCACGGGGGTGGTTTTTTTAACCACAACCTTTACTGGCTGTGTATGTCGCCCAATGGAGGCGGACAACCTGGCGGCCTGCTAGCAGAAGCCATTAACTGCCACTTCGGCAGTTTTGCACATTTCAAAGCTGCTTTTTCCGATGCCGCTGCCAACCACTTTGGCTCAGGTTTTATCTGGCTTTCCGTCAATGATGGCCGGCTAGAAATATCCTCTACCAGCAATCAAGACAACCCTCTGATGGATGTCATCGACAACCGTGGTGAACCGATATTAGCGCTTGATGTCTGGGAACACGCTTACTACATCAGTTACCAAAATAAACGCCCTGACTATATTGAAGCCTGGTGGCATGTTGTCGACTGGCAGCAAATCGAATTACATTTTATCGAGGCATTACAGCAGCAGTAACTAAAGGAATAATCATGAATGTATCACGCTGGGAACGGCATACCTTGTTGGCAGCAGAAGCCGAGGAAAGTAATAAGCCAATGATGTCTGTGATCCACTACCAACTGGCTTTGGCTGAGTCACAGCAGTTAGAGCCCGTTCGCGGGACACGTGAAGAGCTAGAGGACTTATTGACTATCAAAGTCACGTCTTGCCACAATTTGGCTTCATTTTGGCGCAAGGCTGGGGACAACGAATATGAACTGAAGTACTTGCAGCTCGCCTCAGAACAAGTGATGGCACTTATTCCACAATGCCCGCGTAAAGAGTGTGATGCATTTGTTGATACATTGGGATGCTGTAAATCGGCCTTGGTCTCGTTTCTAAAACGCCATCCTAACCCAGCGGTTGCACGGCAACTCGAACATATCAGTGACAGTAACCAATGCGAGCTGATCGCCAAATTCCGCCTTCATTGATCGCAGAACGACTCATAAGTCGGAGACTCAAAAACAAAAAGCGAGATACCATCGATATCTCGCTTTTTGTTTTTGTCACCGTCAAAGAATACTCACTTACGCGCTAGATATTCATGTGCTAGATAATTGTTCGACCTAACGAAATCACAACACGACGGTTTTGGTTACGCCCGATAGGCGTTGAATTATCGGCAATAGGACGGCGCTTACCATAAGCCTCAACCTGAATCCGGTTTTTTGGCAGTCCCATTTCCATAAAGTACGCTTCCAGCTTCTTGGCCCGCCGCTCCGACAGAGCCTGGTTCACGTTCTTCCCTCCCCGAGAATCGGTATATGTCGCCACAAGCACTAAATCGACATCATCGCTATAGCGAACAAAGTCTGTGATCTGAGCCAAACGCTGGCGTGATGATTTATTCAGCTCGTCACTATCCTGATCATAATGCAGAATGGTAAAGGCGATATCGTCAAAACTGTATGGCAGCAAATTATCAAGGCACTGACTAAATTGCTGATAAGGTGACTGGAACGCAACAGCAGAAAGCCCGACTTCTATTCGCTTATTTCGATGTTGCCAATCCTGGTAGCTCAACGTCGGGTAGCGTCCGCTTTCAAGCTCAGCCAACATTGCCCAAGCCATCTGCCCACCGATATAGCCATCAAATTGTTTGAAGAATGTAATTTTGGTGATCGGCTCGGCCGCATCACCCGGCATCCAGCGCGGCGGCATCGACACTAAGCTCACATTTCGCGTTTCCCCCATTGGCCGGCGCATTTTAAGCTCAAAATCAAGATTGATTTTCTTGCTCGCACGGGAGGTAAACTGCGCTTCGCCAAAGTTTGGAATTGAATGGAGCATTCTACATTCCAATGGCGTATCAACGGCAACTTTCCAGCTCGATTGCGCTGGCGTGGCCACATATTGCTTATTTGCCATAACAGGGCTACTTGCTGTCGCAACGGCCAGCAATGCCCCTGCCAAGCACAATAATGTTGTTGTTTTGCCCATATTCCTACCACCGGCTCAATCGTAATGCTGACTATTGTATCGGATCTGACAGAAAAATCTTTAGTCACCTGCCGTGTTGTGAATTAGGGTTTAGCTCCAGTTATGAATCTGACATAATGCGCTCTTCATTTTTATCAACCACAGTGCTATGAGCCAAGATAACGAACTAAACACCTTAAAAAGTCGCTTTCGCGGCTACTTTCCCGTCGTCATTGATGTTGAAACTGCTGGCTTTAACGCCAAAACAGATGCCCTGCTCGAGATCTGCGCAGTCACCCTGCAAATGGATGAAGAAGGCTGGTTAAAGCCTGCTTCTACTATCCATTATCATGTGGTGCCGTTTGAAGGTGCCGTGATTCACAAAGAAGCATTGGAGTTCAACGGCATCCGTGATCCGTTCAGTCCGCTCCGAGGGGCTGTATCTGAAGAGACGGCACTGAAAGAGATCTATAAGCAAATCCGTAAGGAACAAAAAGCCGCAGGCTGTTCCCGTGCGATCATGGTCGCTCACAATGCAAATTTTGATCACAGCTTTGTTATGGCCGCCTCTGAACGAGCCAAGCTAAAACGCAATCCCTTCCACCCATTTGCAACATTCGACACGGCGGCTTTGAGTGGTTTGGCATTCGGACAAACGGTGTTGGCCAAGGCCTGTAGCACAGCCGGAATTCCATTTGATAACAAAGAAGCGCACTCCGCTCTCTACGACACCGAACGAACTGCAGAACTATTTTGCGAGATTGTTAACAAATGGAAGAAATTAGGTGGATGGCCACTTTTCGAACCTCAAACTGAAAATAGTGAAGAACCTCAAAATTAAAACACGCCGAACTCATCGGACCACTTAAAGCCCCGCACCCTGTGGGGTTTTAGAGTGATGTTTCCAAACGCTCAATTTATTTTTGTGAGACTGTTAACAAATGAAAACATTAGACAAATAACCACTTTCTGAACCTCAAACAGAAAAAAACACAGTGTCTCAAAAATTAAACACGCAAAACTCATCAGACCTCCTATGGGCCCAGTTATGCTGGGCTTTTAGAATCATGTTTCTAAACGGCCATTTTATTTAAAACATACGTTTAAAACATAATTATATTGCATACCATTCGATTGTCGATTTTCCACAAAAACAACGTGTTACAACGGGTTAACATTTTTATTTTTCATCCTTATACTGATTAATACTGTTTCATATCGTTTCAGATTGATTCTATGAAGGAATTCTCGCGTGCGCATAATCACCCTGTGTCATAACAACACAAAACCAACATGCCAGAGCAACATGCCTTGTTCTGAACGCGTTAAACATAGAGCCTGTTTTATCTGACTCGGCGTGGAACCGTATCTCACTTATTTGTTTTTCCTTCATGGAATGAAGAACAAGAACAAGAAGCAAAGATCAGAGAGGCAAATATAATAATGTCCAGAAAAATAACACTAACCGCCGTTGCCGTAACCGCGGCATTAATGTCTATCAATGTCAACGCTGCTGGCTTTCAGGTAAACGAACATTCTGCTTCTGGCTTAGGCAGAGCGTTCTCAGGGGAAGCCGCTGTCGCAGATAATGCGTCAGTATTAGCTCGCAACCCTGCCGCAATGACCCTTTTTAAAACCGCTGAGTTGTCTGGTGGATTAACCATTGTCGATCCTAATATCGAAGTTAGAGACAATGATTTCGGTCAAACGGCAAAAGATGTCGCACCTCTAGCTTTAGTACCCGCAGGTTATTATATTCATCCCGTCAACGATCGCTTCGCGGTCGGGCTGGCACTGTTTACCAGCTACGGTGTTGCAACTGAATACCCGGCAGATTTTAACGCAGGCTCCGCTGCCGGTGAGACCTCGCTGATAACACTGAACTTCAACCCCAATATTGCCTACCGCATTAATGAAAATTTCAGCATCGGCGGTGGTGTCAGCCTCGTCTACGGCGATGCCGAACTTACGCGCTTTTTGGGGTCACTCGCTACCGTTGCAGGTGGTGAACCTAGTGATCAAAGTATGAAAATGGAAGGGGATACCACAGGCTGGGGCTGGAACATCGGCGCACTCTATGAAATCAATGACAACCATCGTTTCGGGCTGAGCTATCGCTCGCAGGTTGACCTGGATTTTGAGGGCGATTTTACCGATTACACTGGCCTCATTACCGGTACAGCCAATAATACGGTTCCCGGTGACCTTTCTGTTGTTCTACCCGCTATTGCAGAATTCTCCGGCTACCACGCTCTGAATAACCAATGGGCTGTTCACTATAGTATTCAGTGGATTCAATACAGCAAATTTGAAGAACTGCGAGGTACCGGAGACCAATGTAACCCTGGCTATAATGGACAAGCCGGTGTTTGCCTTCTGAAAGAAGAAGATTATGACGATAATTCCCGTTACTCAATCGGGGCAACCTACACCCTCAATCCGGAATGGACCCTTCGTGCCGGTTTTGCCTTCGACGAGCAAGCAGGCAAATCAACCCTAAGTATTCCTGATACAGACCGTTACTGGTACTCAGCAGGAGCTACCTATGCCTACAGCAAAAGCATGTCATTTGATGTTGCCCTGACCTATCTAGACGGTAAAGAAACCACCTTTGTGGAAGATGGTACCTCATTCACCTCTTCCGGTGGTGCAATTATCAGCGCCGCGCAAATCAATTATAAATTCTAGGACTCTGTAGCCCCACAAAGCTGCAATATGATTTGAAGATAGGGATATAACATGAAAAAGAATATTCTAGCGATACTCATTGCATCAAGTATTGGCTTATATGGCTGCGGTAACGAAGGAGAAGTTACAGGCAAACCAACAATTGATCCAATCATCGAAAAGAGCCTGAAAGCAGAAACTAAGATCAAATTTGACTTAATTTCCAATCCAAGTGCTCCGGTTGTAATCAAACCGACCTACCTGGCCATGGATAAAAACGATGGAACCCTAGCCACCGAAAAATTAGCAAAAGATCCGACTAAATGGTCCGATCCGCTTGTGACTATGGGTAAGACCGACGGTTGGAGTACCAACCAACCAATAATCATCGACTTTACCGGCAATGATTTGGACAGCGCAACCGCCGCTGATGGATTTTACTTGCTAGAAACTGGCGATCCGACATCCAAAGATTATGCCAGCATACCCCCCAAGCGACTGACCCAGGCTAACGGTGATTTCAAAGTTTTTGCCTCAGGAAAAACCTTGACTGTATTGCTGACCAAGCCATTAAAACCGGCTAGCCAATATCAATTTGCTGTCACCTCTGATTTAAAAGATATCAAAGGCAACGAAGTCGGTATGACTAACAGCTATGCCGTTTTGAAATCAACGACAAAAGCGCCAGTCAAAGAACTCGAACCAGCACAGGATCTAACCCATGCTAGTGAGGCAACGTTTGCAGTAGCCGGGATTGATAAAAATAAGATCATCTTTACCAGCTGGTTTACTACCGCCTCGGCGGGTGACGTTCTGTTTGCAGGAAAAGCCGCAACAGCGCTTGCATTGAAAAACGGTGCAGCGAGTGTATGGCAGGGGTCCGCAATCGGTGATGTCTCCGCGACAGATTTAGCCAAGCTTTATACAATGACCCCCCCTACATCAGCGGGGAATACTGTCGGTGGAACGAACGAAGTCTATACCGGAAAAGTATATCTGCCTTACTTCCTCGAAACAGCGGCTGACAAGTTCTCGACCACTCCGTGGCAAAGCGGCATGCCAAGCTTGGCTGCCATCAAGAACCTGCTGGGAGACGAAACGGCAAGCAGCGCTGACAAAGCCATCGTAATGCAGAAGCTGACAACCTGGGGCATCACCCAGGACGACCTTGAAAATGTAGGCTCCGATCCGGCTGTGCAGCTAAAAGTCCTTCCTCTGTTAACAGGAAAGACGATCACCCTGTCCGACGGAAACCAGCTTGATAGCGATCGCCTAATAACACGCTACAGCCCGGTACCAAAACTCAAATCCGTGCAGGAAGTTGAGTACACCTTAGTCCTGCCACCGGCTGCCAGCGGTTGCCAAGCGAATGAAAAAAACACCGTCAGCATATACCAGCACGGGATCACGGCAAGCAAAGAAGAGCTGAAAACCAGTTCATTGCCAGATACCATCATCGACAGCACCTGTAACGCAATCTTTGCGATTGACCTGCCTTTACATGGAACACGTGGCGTAACAATTCCAGGAGTTGGAACGATTACAGCATCGACCAAGCCTGAAATCTTCCTAAACCTTGAAACATTACCGGTAGGACGAGACAACCTGCGCCAGAGCGTCATGGACCAAATCAACCTTCGTGTTGCTATCGGCAGATTATTTGCCTCCATTAAGCAAGGAAATGCGGATGCGATGGGAACATTTGGCTGGCTAAACCCAGACAAAGGCGTCAGTTACATCGGCCACTCTTTAGGTGCAATGACCGGGGTTGCTTTAGGCAACGTTGCCAACCGCCCACTCGGCACATCTGCTGCAGACCAGCAAAATGATGCGCTGTTCTTTAATATCAACAAGCTGGCACTTGCCAACCCTGGCGCCGGTATTCCATATCTTCTTTTGGAGTCCGGAAACTTCGGCAACTTTGTAAAAGGCAACCTGCTGGCAGGGGCCAAGCCTAGCTTCAAAGCATTTTGTAGTGCAAATGGTTGGGACTATAAAACCTGTTATGGAAATTATGAAGCGGCTCTGATTGGTAATGGTGATCCCACATCCATTGCAACCCTAACCGAGGTATATAAAAACTTCAGTGACTTTGCCTATGCCGCGCAAACGATTCTGGATACCATTGATCCTCTCAACCATGCTCCGCAGATCAGCAGCGGGCTGCCGGTCTACCTATCAATGGTGAAGGACGACAACACAATTCCAAATCAACTTACGTTCGGGAGTACAGTCCCTGGCACAACAATCAAAAAGCCTTACTCAAAATTTGGCGGAACCTTGCCATTGGCCGACGAAAGCCTACTAAACCTGACGGTCACCAATAGCAATGTATTGTCTTTGGTCAAACATGTTACCTACTTCACGGAAGGTGTTCATAACAGCCAGAAGCAAGATCGTGATGATTCTGGTGCAGACAATGCAACCGGCGAAATGCAAGATCACATTGCCAGCATGGCCAATGGTGACGGTACAAGCCTAACGGTCCCGAATAACAACTCAGTTCTTTCGGCAACCTTACCAGAATCCTCAACTAAGCAATTTGGTTTCTAACTTGGACCAAAAACAAAAAGGCTAGCCATCCGGCTAGCCTTTCCTTTATCCAATAGCGATCAAAAATCGCCTGTAAGTTACTTACAGATCATCGGTATGCTCAGACAGGTACTTCGCCACCCCTTGCGGTGATGCATCCATTCCTTCCTTGCCTTTTTCCCACTGCGCCGGGCACACTTCACCGTTCTTTTCATGGAACTGAAGCGCATCAACCATTCGCAGCATTTCATCGATATTACGGCCCAACGGCAAATCATTCACCACTTGGTGGCGAACCATACCTTCTTTGTCAATCAGGAATGAACCACGGAATGCCACACCGGCTTCAGGATGCTCCACATCATACGCCTTGCAGATCTCATGTTTGGTATCGGCAACCAAAGGATACTGAACCGGGCCAATACCGCCATCTTCCACCGCCGTATTGCGCCATGCGTTATGAGAGAACTGTGAATCAATCGAAACTCCGATCACCTCCACACCTTTGGCTTGGAAGTCAGCAAAACGCTTGTCGAAAGCAATCAGCTCAGAGGGACAAACAAAGGTAAAATCCAGCGGATAGAAGAAAATAACCGCCGCTTTCCCCTGCGTGTGCTGTTTCAAATTAAACTGCTCGACGATTTCGCCATTGCCGAGAACTGCTGCAGCAGTAAAGTCAGGGGCAGGACGGCCTACTAGTACACTCATAACAAACTCCATTTAGTGAATCCCCTACCAAGTGATGACAGGCAAGGCATTGCGTTCGATAATCAGCGCTAACATATTGTTATCGCTAACGGTTATACATAGTGTTCATTGCAGGAACAGTATAGGCACAGCTTTGCGACAAGGCTGAGACACCGTGCAGAAAAAATAAAATACCTTGCCAGCATCAAATTTTTCTCGACATGTCGTAAAATTTCAGCAAACTGAATGTTTTTGAGCGAAACAGCCAAAAATAATAATAACTTTACACATATGCCATAACACAACGGATGGATCTTAGTTTTATGAACCCAGTAGTTATTTCGGTATGCGTCATGCTTGTCCTTGCTTTAATGCGGGTCAATGTTGTCGTTGCGCTTACCTTCAGTGCCATTATAGGTGGCCTTATCGGCGGGATGCCCCTGGCAGAAACCGTTTCCGCATTTGAAGGCGGTTTAGGTGGCGGAGCCACTACCGCCCTGAGCTATGCCATGCTCGGTACGTTTGCCGTCGCAATTTCACGTTCAGGCATCACAGATGTACTGGCGCAAAAAGTGATCAAACGTATTAGCGGCCATGAAAACGCAGCGACTGCAACAGGTGTGAAATATTCCGTTCTTATCATTTTAGTGCTTCTTGCCATATCTTCTCAGAACGCAATCCCGGTTCATATCGCGTTTATTCCGATTGTGATCCCACCCCTGCTGCATGTATTTGCAAAATTGAAACTGGATCGTCGCCTGATTGCCTGTGTACTGACATTCGGTCTGGTAACACCGTATATGGTTCTGCCTGTCGGCTTTGGCGGTATTTTCCTCAACAATATCTTGCTGAAAAACTTACATGACAACGGCCTGGATGTAACGGCTGGTCAGGTTCCGTATGCAATGCTATTGCCAGCCCTTGGAATGATTTTCGGCCTACTTGTTGCTACTTTCTTTAGCTACCGCAAACCTCGTGAGTACTCTGAAGAGAAGATCCTTGCCAACGAGCCAGAGCATGCTGAAATCAACATGCAGCATGTCTATATTGCCATCGGTGCGATTGTTGCTGCTCTAGGTGCCCAGCTATACAGTGGCTCCATGATTATCGGCGGCCTGATTGGCTTCATGGTGTTCACATTTGGCGGCGTGATCAAATGGAAAGAGACCCATGATGTGTTCACCAAAGGTGTTCACATGATGGCAATGATTGGCTTCATCATGATCGCGGCGGCGGGCTTCGCCTCGGTAATGAAGGCTACTGGCGGTGTTGAAACACTGGTTAGCTCTTTGGCTGATGTCATTGGCGATAACAAACCATTGGCTGCGCTACTGATGCTGGTTGTCGGCCTGCTGGTCACCATGGGGATTGGCTCTTCATTTTCGACGATTCCAATTCTGGCAACTATCTATGTTCCGCTTTGCCTGACTTTCGGCTTCTCGCCACTGGCGACTGTCGCGCTCGTCGGTACTGCAGCAGCTCTGGGCGATGCGGGTTCTCCGGCGTCAGACTCAACACTGGGTCCAACGGCTGGTCTGAATGCCGACGGTCAGCATGAACACGTTTGGGAAACGGTCGTGCCGACTTTCATCCACTACAACCTGCCTCTGATTGCCTTCGGCTGGTTGGCCTCTATGATTCTGTAGTATAAGTAATACGAACCATATTAGATGCAATAATAAAAGACCGCGAATGCGGTCTTTTTTTGTTTCGTATCAGTTACATTCACTTCTGTTAATTAGCGCAAAACATAACCAATAAATTTCATATGCTATTTTTTCTAAACTATAGTTGATTCATACGGATACATGTTTTTTCGTGATGGAGCTCCTATATGGAAATACTTGCTCAATCCACTTACTTGATCGTCGATGACAGTAACATAATTCAAAGTGCTACCCGTGCATTGCTCATGAATCTCGGAGTACCGATGAATAATATAATTAGTACTGCCAGCGCCAAGGGAGCAATTACAGCCTGTAACAAACAAAAATTCGATATTCTGCTTATCGACCATAACCTTGGGACGGGCAGTACCGGATTGCACCTACTCGAATATTTACGTTACAAGGACATTCTCAAACAACAGACGCTGGTTTACATTGTTACCGGCAATGACAGCCAGGATGTTTTCCTCGGCTACTCCCAACTCGAGCCCGACGGTTACCTGATCAAGCCTATCCGTTCAGACGATATCATTAAGCGTGTTTCTTCCGGACTGTTAAGACGTGAGTTCTGCCAACGCCTTGAGCAGGCTTTCAATAAGAAAGGTCTAGCTGAAGTCAAACCACTCTTTGCCAGTGCGCCAGATACCATGGCACTGAAGAGCGGCATCATTCATATTGCCAATCTGCTTTGTAAAAACCAGCAATACGATGAAGCCCAGGCGATGCTGTCTGGCTTGCTCCAACTACATAATCACCTACCGGCAAGAATCAAACAGGTTGAGATATTACTGAATAAACAGCAATACAAGACAGCACTTCAGCAGGTCAATATGTTAATTGAAGAGAACAAGTTTAATGTTCGCCTTTTAAACCTCAAAACGGAAATCTGTATTGAAGCAGAACGGTGGCCTGACGCCGAACAAACTATTCAACGCGCATTGCAATTGCATAACAGTAGCGTCGAACAGACTCTCAACATCGCATGGCTGCATATTGCCGGTAATAATTTTGAAAAAGCCATCCCGCACTTGTTACAGGTTGCAAACCTACTGCCTCACTCCATGTGGGACACA
>Ga0209379_10000392_pt1 | contig 38987 bp, 29 predicted proteins | sample tdDd001_FD_187124 | JGI IMG/M metagenome (GOLD analysis project Ga0209379, IMG submission 187124) | Marine sediment microbial communities from the Atlantic coast under amendment with organic carbon and nitrate - tdDd00.1 (SPAdes)... | ecosystem: Environmental > Aquatic > Marine > Coastal >... | reverse complement strand
TGCACCCAACATCCAATGACCAACCAATATTCCAACTAATGATAAAGGAATGGAAATCATCATTACAAATGGTACTTTAAAGTTTTGGAACCAACCGATAATTAGCATGTAAATTACCAAAAGTACCACGGCAAAAGCTGTTCCCAAATCGCGGAATACTTCGTAAGTAATTTGCCATTCACCATCCCATTTCAAGCTGTAATTGTCCTCAAAAAATGGTTGCTCAGTATATTCTTCCATCAATTCATATCCTTCAGGAACCTGAACATCCGATAAGTGTTCTGAAATTTCCATGATACCATAAACCGGACTTTCCAATTTACCTGCAACATCAGCGGTTACATAAACCACACGTTTTTGGTTCTTTCTATATATGCTCTTTTCCTTAATTTTTTCTTTAATTTCAACAATATCTCCCAGTGGGATTAACTGACCACTTTGAGTTAGGATATTGATTTTCTTCAGATCACTTAAACTGCTTCTATCCTTCTCCTGTAAACGCAGATCAATTCCCACCTGCTCGTGTTCATGTTCCTGATACAATTGAGATACCTCATGACCACGAAGTGCCATATTTAAAGTATGTACAACCTGTTGAGTTGAAACTCCCGCCAACATTGCCTTTTCCTTATCCACATTAAACTGGAATTCGGTTTGGTCATCTTCTACCAACCAATCGATATCCACAACATCATCGGTTTGTCCAAAGATGGATTTTACTTGTTTTGCAACTTGAATTTGTCCTTCGGTATCAGGACCGTAAATTTCCGCCACAAGCGTAGACATAACCGGAGGTCCAGGAGGAACTTCAACCACTTTAACATTGGCATTGAATTTCTTTCCAATCTCCTGTAAACCTGGGCGAATCATTTTCGCTATATCATGGCTTTGTAAATCTCTATCCTTTTTATGTGTTAAATTCACCTGGATATCAGCTACATTTGAACCTCTTCGCAAATCGTAATGACGAACCAATCCATTAAAATTCATTGGAGCGGCAGTTCCAACATAGGTTTGGTAATCAATCACATTTTCCTGCTGAGCTATATAAGCAGCCAATTCTTTAGCAACGACTGCTGTTCTTTCCAAAGTTGTTCCTTCAGGCATATCAATCACCACCTGAAATTCATTCTTATTATCGAAAGGCAACATTTTAACAGCAACTGACTTAAAATAGATCAAAGTCATAGATGCCAATAACAAGACACTTACAAAACTGATGAATCCCCATCGCTTTAATCTCGACTCCAACATTGGTCTGATGGTAGCGCCATACATTTTGTAGATTACAGAATCTTCCAATTTAAATGCTTTCTCATTTTCATCCTCTTTCACATTAAATCGCAATAATCTATATGCCAAATATGGTGTAATGGTTAAGGCAACCAAAAGTGAAAAAATCATGGCAATAGAAGCACCAATTGGCATTGGACTCATGTAAGGTCCCATTAATCCGGAAACGAAAACCATTGGCAATACCGCTGCAATTACGGTAAATGTTGCCAAAATTGTAGGATTACCAACTTCGTCGATTGAACGTAATGCCGCCTGCATAAATGGCAATTGCTTCATTTTGAAATGCCTGTGCATATTCTCGGCAATGATTATGGAATCATCAACAACAATACCGGTTACAAATACCAATGCGAATAGTGTAATTCTATTTAATGTGTAATCGAGAAAATAATAGCTAAACATGGTTAGTGCAAAAGTGATTGGTACCGATAGGAATACAACCAATCCTCCACGCCATCCCATAGCAAGCATTACAACAAATGTTACAGCCACAATTGCTCCCAAAAGGTGCAATAAAAGTTCGGAAACCTTATCAGAGGCAGTTTCTCCATAATTTCGAGTCACATCAACATGCACATCCGAAGGAATTAGATCTTTCTGTAGTGTTTCAACTTTAGTCAATATCTGCTCTGCAACTTTCATCGCATCGGCACCTCTTCTTTTGGCAACAGATACGGTTACAGCAGGATATTCTCCCTTGAATTGTTCTTTAGCTTCATTTACTTTTCCGTATCCAAAGCTTACATATTGTGAAGATATTTCTGGTCCATCAATTACTTCAGCAACCTGCTTTAAATAAATAGGACTTCCCTTATAAACACCCACAACCAAATTGGAAATATCTTCGGCATTTTCGAGAAATTTTCCAGTCTCAACTAAGTATTCTGTATCATTACTATTGAAAGCTCCCGATCCTATTTGTTGATTTGAGATTTGAATTTGTTGAGAAATACTTAAAGCATCGATATTGTAACCAGCCATCTGCTCGCGGTTCAACACCACACGAACTTGTCGCGAACGTCCACCAATAACTTTTGTTTCTGACACTTCGCTTACTTTCTCAATCTCATTGTTCACTTCCTGAGCAATTCTCTTCAACTGAAAATCGTCGTAAGTCTCGCTCCAAAAAGTCAAACCAAGCACAGGAACATCGTCAATTGCCCTGGTTTTAATCAATGGCATAGATGTGCCTTTTGGCATCTCATCCATGTGTTTCATGATCTCATTGTACATTTTCACAAGAGATCTTTCCACATCTTCGCCTACATAAAACTGAACAATTAACATAGCTTGTCCCGGCATTGATGTAGAATAGACATACTCTACTCCCGGAATATTTGCTACCACCTTTTCCAATGGCTGCATCACACGCGATTCTATTTCTGAAGGACTAGCTCCCGGATACATTAAGAATATATCAGCAATGGGAACATCAATTTGTGGTTCCTCCTCTCGAGGCGTAAGATAGGCGCTATACACACCAATCACCATAAAGGCAGCCATTAATAAAGGAGTTAATTTTGAATTTATAAATAGTTGGGCTATACCACCCGCAAATCCTGTTTTCATCTATTTTTGTTTTTAGGAATTCATAAAGAGATCAATTCAAATTCGGATCATCATTAAACCGAAAATTAATTGTCTTTACTTTATAACTACACTTGCACCATCCCAAATTTTCCCCTTGTAGGAAACAATGTATTGCTCACCATCACTTAATCCCGATAGAACTTCAACCATATTATCGGTAGATTTTCCGGTACGAATCCAACGTAGCATTGCTGTTCCCGATTGACTTACAGTGTAAAGCCCTGTTAATTGTCCTTTTCTTACTAAAACATTCTTGGGAATCATGATGCTCGGCATTCCGCCCTTTTTAATCATTACATTTGCATACATTCCACTAAATAATTTCCTTTTCTGTTCTTTTGTAGGATTTAAAACTATTTTGGCTTCGAACTGATTTCCAGTGTACAAAGCGGAAGGGTTAACCTCAGTAACCATGCCTTCAATTTCAATATTGTTTAAAGCGCTAATTTTCACTTTTACAGCATCATTCTTTTCTATCTTCGAAATTTCAGTTTCAGGTATTCTGGCAATCACTTTATATTCTCCTGGCTTTTCAATAGCAACCAAAGGCATACCTGGCGAAGCCAAATCACCATCATTCATATATTTTCTAGTGATAATACCGCTGTAAGGAGCTTTAATCGCAGCATATTGTAGCATTTCATTAACTTCTTCTTCCATTTGCTTTACCGCTTCCAATTCAGCTTTTGCCATATTGTAATTGGTGCTTACATCATCCATTTCCTTTTGAGAAGCACTTTTTTGTTCAAACAAAACAGTAAAACGATCAAAATCCTTTTTTGCATTATTGTAAGCAGCTTCCGCTTTCAACATATTTGCTTTTACCTGTAATTTTTTAGCCTGAATATCTTTATCCTGAATTTGAACTAATAGCTGACCTTTTTTTACTTTTTGACCAGACTCCACATAAATTTTAGCAATTTGTCCCATAATTCGGGTACTTAAATTTGAATGTGTTTCTGCTTCAATTTTACCCGAAAAACTCAATATTTCAGGTTGGTTTTCCATTTTAACAGTTGCAACTAATACGGTAAGATCAGCCTTTGCGCTTTCATTGGCATTAGACTTCTCTCCGCACGACTGAAAGCCAACAGCAAGAATTGCCACAATTGCTATGATTAAATATTTGTTAAGTTTCATATCTGTAAGTTCTTTTGAGATTAGTTTTTATTATTGTAGATCTTTTTCAAGAAGTAGTTCTAATTGAAATACCGACACATGATATTTATATAAAGCACTTATATATTCCAGGTTTTTAAGCAATGAAACAGATTCTGCTTGAAGAACATCGGTAGTTTTCTCTAAACCTTGCTTGTAACGATCATTTCGAATCCTAAATGCTTCTTCGGCTTGAACTTTTGCCAGTTTACTTAAATTAATTCTATCATAAGCAACCTTAAGATTACGCTTCGCTCCTTTTATTTCCATGCTATTTCTAGACTCGTAATCGGCTAAGTCTAATTCTGCAATTTTTAATTCGGCTTTTGCCTTTTGAACTTTTCCAGCATTTTTATACCCACTAAATAAATTCCAGGAAAGACTGGCACCAATCATATAATTATTAGCTGATGTTCCCAATAGCTGATCATCGTTCCATTCGTAAGCACCAAATGCATTTAATCGAGGAAGAAATCTCATCTTTTCAGATTTCAACATATTTTCTCTTGCTTCCATTCCTTTCTTGTAAGCCATTAAATCCGAACGAACTCCTTCATTCTGGTTATTATTAAGGCTCTGAAGTATCGAAGGTTTTCTTTCTAATTTATCTACTGTAACAATCGACGTTTGAATATCAACACCCAACATGTAAGCTAAGAATTCACCCGCTTGCTTTCTATTATTTTCTGCATCAGCCAGCTGAGTATTTATTTCCAGAACTCTTACTTTGGCTGCCAGAACATCGGCATCTTTCACATAGCCTTGTTTCAAATTGTTTTCGGTAAGTTCTAATGCAGACTGTGCAGTTTCCAATGATTTTTTATAGACTTTTACCGCCTCATTCGCCAATTCCACCTGATAATATGCTTTTTTAACTTCGAAATTGGTGAAGTAGATCGTTCGTTCTGTTCTAAAATCTACAGCTTGTCTTTTTGCATTGGCTGCCTTTCTTCCATAAATCCCATCGAAATTGATTAATGGTTGCTCAATAGCAATCTTTGTATTGTAATTCTCAATGCGATCCGGATTATTTAATAACACAGGATTAAAATCAGCCTGTGTTGTTATTTCCTGCTTTAATTTAAATCCAAAAACTGTGAGTGGATCATTTGTTGTTATCGCGGTGTGTGAAAGATTAATAGTAGGTAAAAAAACAGAATTGCTTTGTCGGAACTCTGCTTTTGCTACTTGTCCTTGCTCCTTAGCCTTGTTTATTTGCCTATTATTTTCCGATGCCTTAAGCAAGGCATCTTTCAAACTTAATTTCAATTCTGTTTGCTGCCCCATAACTGGATTGTAATTTCCAACAAGCAGAATACTGATAATTAGATAGGTGAAGTTTCGCATGTTTTTTGTCTCTTTTTTTTGATTTCAGATCAAATCTATATTGTTTTTTCTATATATCCAAATATCTACATGTTTCGGATTTAAATTTAAATTTATAAGTTCTTATTAAAAAACAGATTAGTTACTGAAATTTAGGATATTAAAAATCAAAAAACAATAATTACTTTATATAATATATGCTAACTTAACATGAAATAAAAAAAGCTTTCCATAAATGGAAAGCTTTTTTCTCTTAAATTCGAATGAGATATTTTATTCTTTCAACTCGATAAGAAGGAGATTCAGAACTTTTAGTGCTGCCACACGAATGTTTCGTTCTCGAACTTTGTAAAGTGATAACTTTTGAGAAATTACTTTTGATTTAGATGCTAAAGCAATCCATACCGTTCCAACCGGTTTTTCTTCTGTACCTCCATCTGGTCCCGCAATTCCAGATGTTGCAAGTGCATAGTCCACATTTAAAGCCTTTCTCGCTCCTATTGCCATTTGTTCAACAACCTGTTGACTAACCGCACCAAAGTTGTTTAAATCCTCAACATTTACACCCAGAACTTTTTCCTTAATTTCATTGCAATAGGATACAATACTTCCTTTAAAATATTCTGAACTACCAGAATGTGAAGTTATCAAATGTGCGATATAGCCACCTGTGCAACTTTCAGCTGTACCCATTGTCAAACCTTTTTCTTTTAAAAGTTTGGCAACACTTTCCTCCATTGGAGTATCATCAAAACCAAAAATATTTTCAGGAATAATTTTCTCTAACAATTCAACTTGTTTGTTGATTGCAAGCTCCAAATCTTCTTTATTTTCACCTGTAACGCTTAATCGCAATCGAACTTGTCCTGGTGATGGTAAATATGCCAGTTTCATTCCTTTGGGAAGATTTCCCTCCCAATCTTCTAACATTTCAGCTAATAAGGATTCACCAATCCCTTGAGTCATAATTGTTCTATGAACAATTGCTGGAGTTGAATAGCACGTACGTAAAGCATTTAATACACCATTCTCCATAATTCCTTTCATTTCGAAAGGTACGCCTGGCATGGATATAACTACTTTGCCATCACGTTCGAACCACATGCATGGTGCCGAACCAAAATTATTATCAATAATTCTGGCTTGATCAGGAACAAGAGCCTGTTCCACATTAAAATGATTCATTGGAATACCATAACGCGACAATCTTTCCTGAATTTTTAGGTACAACTTATCATCTTGCACCAATTTCATCCCAAAATAATCACTCAATGTCTTTTTCGTAATATCATCATTGGTTGGTCCCAATCCTCCTGTCATTAACACCAATGAAACTCTCTTAAATGATTCTTCTATGGAATTAATAATATCATTTTTTTGATCTGAAATACTATTGATTCTGGAAACATCGATACCAATTTTATTCAGTTCTTTTGCCATCCATGCTGAATTGGTGTCTACGACTTGTCCAATTAGTATCTCATCACCAATGGTTATTATTTCTGCTTGCATGATACTTGAATTTCTAATAATAAAACTAATTATTTAGGATTCTTTTTTATAATTAATTGCTTTTAATCGTTGTAATAGTGTTGGGTGTGAGTAATAAAAGAAAACGTATGCTTTGTGCGGTGTTAAATTACTTAAGGAACTAATTGACAGTTTTATCAATGCATCACCCAATGCTTTTCCATTGTAATTTACATCAGCAAATTCATCGGCTTGATATTCATTATGTCTCGACCAAACATTCATAATCAATCCTAAAATTGTTGAAATTGGCGAATACAATATGCCAAAGGCTATTAAACCTAAATGAAAACCATGTACTTCGGATCCTAATGCTTCTGATAAAGCAGGATTACCAATAAAAATGGAAAAAATATAAAACATTAAACCGGTTTGCATCAAGGATAAAGCGATTCCACTTAAAGTATGTTTTTTCTGATAATGACCAATCTCGTGAGCCAAAACCGCTACAATTTCTTCTGTTGTGAGTTCATTAATTAAGGTATCAAATAAAACAATTCTCTTTTTAGCTCCTAATCCACTAAAATAGGCATTTCCTTTAGATGATCTCTTTGAACCATCCATTACAAAAACATTGTCCAGTTTAAAATCAGCCTTGTTAGCAAATTCTTCTATTGCCGATTTTAATTCTCCATCTTCCAAAGGAGTTTGCTTATTAAAAAAGGGTACAATCACAGAAGAGTAAAACATGGTCATAAAAATCATAAAACCTGCAAGAACAGACCACGCCATCCACCAAAAATTATCGGTAGTTTGCAGATATATCCATATCAATAATGCCAATAAACCTCCGCCAATTATTATTCCTAAAATACCGCCTTTAATTCTATCTAAAATGAAAGTTTTAATGGTGGTTCGATTGAAACCATACTTTTCTTCAATCACAAAGGTAGAGTAATAAGTAAAGGGCATTCCAACAATACTTGAAGCAAGCATAATTACACCAAAAAACAATAGTGCAATTAAAATTGGATGATCTGTAAATTGTCTTGCCAACTCATCAACCCAGGCAAAACCGCCTAAAACAATCATTAAAAAACTCCCTATAAAGCTTATAGTTGATGATAAAAAACTCAGTTTGTATTTTGCACGTTGATAATCTTGGGATTTTTTATATTTCTCTTGGTCGTATATACCTTCTAAAACTATAGGTAATTCTGGCGTCCAATTTCTAAGATTTAAAACATCCAATATCCTTTCTAAAAAGAAATCAAATGCAAGAATACTCAAAATTACATATAGTATAACTGTCGGTGTCATTGATATTTTTTTTAATGAATTAACAAAATTAAAAAACCCCTAAAAGAATCAACCTTTAGGGGGAATATTTTTATTGTTTTTATTATTTTTCACCAAAGAACTTGTCCAATCTGTAGTTATTTTGTGTTCGTTCTGTTAACAATTTGTAATACTCTTTTACTATTTTATATTCAGATGGTTTTTTCTCAAACTTACGATAAAAATTAATTGATTTTCTCATCCAATGATTAGCTTTTGAAAATTCTTCTTTTAATTCATATCCCATTGCCATATTGTAGGCAGCTCTTCCGGCAATTTTAACTTTTTCAGATTTTGATAATTTCTCCCAAAGCAACATAGATTGCTCTAAATCATCATTTTCAAGATAATATCGAGCCAAACCAAAATCCTTATCTCCTGCACTAAAGTACTTTCTGGAAATGGTATTCCAGGTCGGAGAAATCAACTCAGCATATTGTCTACCAATTTCGTACGAAACTTCCGACATTAACGTTATTCTTCTTGGTAACTTCTCCTCCACCAGAGTTTTATGCGATGTAGAATTCACTTCTGTAAATAAACTATCCGTAATTATACGTTCATCATGATATTTCTTTACCAATGGATCATAAATTCGCCAAATCGAGTAATAATTTATATCTGTTATTCCCCAATATTCCTCTTCTTCCAACACTTCGTACTTATTAAAAATTTGAATATCCTCCAAGCATATTAACACATCTGAACCTGTTAATTCACAAACACTATCAACTTGTGCCCATGACATTGGTTCAAAATTCCTATCCCCTACAATATATTTAGGAGGTAATTGTATAAAAGGGATTGTATCAACTTCCAAATATTCTGATAAATTTTCAGATAGACCTAAATGACAATTTTCTGCTTTGATACTATCATAATTTGTAGAATCGAAATAATTTAATGTGTTAAGTTTAAAATATTGCCCTAATGTATCAATATCAAAATTTGTGTTTCGGTCGACAAAACCATAAGTTTTTACATCGGGTGGGATAATAATATCAGGTGCTCTTAATGCTTCAAACTGATACAATGCCGTAGTTTGGCAGGATGATAATAAAAACAGAGAAAATACTACACAGTAATATCTCCAGAGTATTTTGCTTTTGTGAATAAAATAATTAGTCATTTGGCAGTTATATTCTTTAGATTTGGATTAGTTTCCTAACCAATATTTTCGCAAAAACCATTCCAAAATCATTATTATGACAATAAAACTTAATAAATATACTAAATCAACAGCATAGCCATAACTTACTTCTGTTGTAACTGTAGGTTTCGTTATTTTTTCGGATAACAGAAATTTCTTTAATTTTTCCAAATTAAGCAATGTAAAATACTCACCATTGGAACTTTTCGAAATTTGTTTTAATAATTTCCCATTTGCCTCCAAGTTCTTTGATTCAAGATTATTATCTCTTACGACGAATGCGCCATTTGCTTTTAATTCTTTTTCTAGACCAACAGTTTTAATCTGATATGTATATTTATCTTTCTCAAGAAAATTTAAAGATAAAGAATAAGCAAGATCATCTTTGTTAAAATTATAATTGTAATTTTTCCCTTTGCTATCTGTAAAAACAATATTTAAATCCGGTTTGTTCGTAATCTGATAACTTTTATTATACAATTCCGCATCAATTTTAATCACATCGCCTTTAATAAAATCTTTATCATGCTTCAAAATCAATTGATCTTTATTCACTTTAAGAGCCTGATATTGCACCATTCTATTTAAAAGCTCATTAAAAGAATCATTCGATTCATACATCTGAAATTCATACAGTTTCCATCGCCACAATCCCTCTCCAAAAATCCAAGCAATTTTTTGATCGTAGATAGAACTAAAAGAAATTAAAGGATATTTAGTACTAATTCCTTTCACTTTCTGATTTGCCAAAACTTGATTTTCCACATTAAAATTTACCATTCCAAATGGAGCTTGAAGTGGCGGCAATTTTTCAAAAATATTATCCTTAGAAATATCAGATTGGAACAAACTAAATAACTTATTTCCATCATAAACTGCATTCTGAACCAAGTCGCTATTTTGGGGAATGTTTACACCTAATTCCAATATATTTAATTCTGCTAAGCCTGAACTTCCTCCAATAATCATCAACAAAGGAATTTTTTGTTGAACCACTCTTTGAAACAAAGCAGCATAAGAATTTTCTGTAGATGGAATCTGATACATCACGCACAAATTCACATTTTTTAAATCAACATTTTTCTCCGATACATCAATTAATTCTGTATTGAAGTTTTTGTTTTCATCCAAAGCCGATTTTATAGCCGCAAGATCAGGATGATATTGATCAAAACAAATTGCTATTTTTCTTTTACTTTCCAATACTTCTACAACAAATTCGCTTGAGTTATTCTTTAATGTATACTCTTCGGAATCACTTATTACATTAACCACAAATCGTTGAATTCCTTTTTTATTAGCTTGTATAAAATAATCCTTTTCAATATAAAATGATGTTTTTTCAGAACTGATTTCATCCTGGATTAAAACTTTATTTTCTCTTTTAATCTCAATTTGAAAATTACCAGAAGTGATATTATTTGCTTTAATACCAACTCTAACCGGCATTTTATTATTTGTAAATGCAATTTTATTCGATTTTACAGAATAGATAGAGACATCACTTATTGCACTTGTATCACCCAATTGTATGGTATGTATAGGAATTCCTAGTTTATTTACCTCATAAGCTGGATTCTTTCCGGTATTGTACAATCCATCACTAGCTAAAAGAACCTGAATATTCTCATTTGCACCATAATTATCTTTTAAAAAAGTCAAGAATTCTGAAAAGTCTGTTTGCGAATCTTCGAACTGAAAAGTATCCAGGTTTTTTACATTTTCGCCAAATGTGAATTTATTGATTTTGTATTTCCCTTCTACATCCTTAAAAAAAGTTGTGATTTCATTGGGATACTGATTTAAATAATAAGAGGAATCTTTAGAAAAACGTATGGATGAAGAATTATCCTGAGCGAAAATAAGAATAGGTTTATTCTCTACTCTTTTATTGTATTTTACCCGTGGTCCTAAAAGAAGAAATAAGATTAAAAAATAGGCTGTAAACCTAAGACCTGACAGCATTAAAACTTGCAATCGAGACAAGTTATTATGATATTTATTTTTGTGAAAATACTGCCAATATACAAGTCCTAAGGAAACTAATATTATAGGCAATAACCACCATAAAGATTTTTGTGTTACAAGAGATACGTCCAATTCTAATATTTTTATTATTAAAACAAATGTAACAAACTATTCCTGTCGATTATTAAAATACAAACCGATATTTTATTAGAATTGTCATTTTTCAAAAGAGTACAAATTCAACTAAATAATATTCAATCATTTCATAAATCAATCTCAAATGCAATTTTTAAAATAGACTTTTTAAATGCAATAAGAATCTAGTCAATCTATTGATTTTAAAATGTGATTTCACCAATAATATTCCATTTAAATAGATTGAAATCACAAGATTTAGCACCAAAATCTATCTTGAATTAATCTAAAGAAGCAAGATAATTAAAGTTTTAAACTTCTTTAACACTTTTTCAGTCCATTTAACCCCAATCTCAGCTACATTTGTAATAGACAAAACAGAAAAGTGGTTTTTTCATAGAAGAGAATAGGGTTATAAAGTGAATAGAAAGAAGTCGGGGTGGTTCCCGACTTTTTTATTTAATAACCATCTGTTTTAAATCCTTCCATTTTAGCTCTGCAAACAGAATCCCACAGAAAATCAATAATCCTCCTATAATTGTTCTCTCAGTTAATGCTTCGTTTAAATAGAAATATGCGGTTATTGCAGCAAATAATGGTTCAAATGAAAATATAATGGAAGTTGTAATTTCTGATATGTATTTCTGATAATAGTTTTGCACCGTATACATAAATGCTGTTGCAAATAAAGCAGTAAACAAAATTGCCTGCCATAGTTTATATTGCGTTGGAACATATAAATCTCCATTTATTCCCGCATAAACAATGCATACAATTCCAACCAATAAAAATTGTAACAGCGATAACAAAACACCATCACATTTTTTGCTGTATTTCCCAACCATAATTATATAAATGGCAAATAAAATTGCAGATAAAAACACCCAGCTATCACCTATATTAAATTCTATTTTACTCCCTAATGTTAGCAAACTTAATCCTGAAGTTGCTAAAACAACAGCTATTAGAATATTAATTGAAGGTATTTGCTTCTGAATTATGGCTAAAATAATTGGCACAAAAACAACCGACAAGCCAGTAATAAAACCGCCTTTTGATGCACTGGTATATTGCAACCCAATGGTTTGAGCCAAAAAACTAAATAGAAGTGGGAGTGATAAAAGAGAAGCATTCTTAAAGGTTTCCCAATTGATTTTTCTAAGTCTTTTTATAAAAATAAGACCAAGTACAAGGCTTGCCAATAAAAAGCGATACCCAAGAAAGCCAGCAACACTAATTAATGATACGGCATCTTTAATAAACACAAATGTCATTCCCCAAAAAATGGTTCCTAACAGAAGTAGTAATATTGATTTGTTTTTTATACTCATATTTCAACTGATTTGATATTTACATGTAAATTATTCACATTTTAATTGAACTATACAATTAAGCATGTGAGACCGAATGCAATATCCACTCAGCAATCTACTTGTAAAAAACATCCAAAATAACTTGTTGAATTTGTCCCAAATCAGCTTCATAACTCATCAATTAATAAGTGAAGCTATGGTACACAGTGTAGATCTGTGATGAGCTAAGATGATATTCGAGGTCTTCCATAGCATGGAATATCATCAACTGTAATTCTTATAGATGCTCAATCTGTTGCGAAGATAATTTTTTTAATGAAATACTCAAATAATTTTGATTTATACTTACAAAAAATAAAACTCAATAAAATATCTACAATAAGTATCTTTCTAAATATCAAATCCCGGTCGTACAAAATCTCTTGAGTTAGGAAATACTTCTTCAACCAATGATCTCATACCAGAAAGTAATAATAACATTGGCAACATTCTGTCTTCCGATTCCGGAAATCGATTCAAATACAAGGTCCAGGCATCAATAGATTTATCAATGGATATTAATGCTACTTTTCCTGAAGCTATACTATCGTGTTTATAGAATTCATTTCCTGTTTCTTCGGTATTGGCACGACTTCTTAACGAACGAAATAATTTACTAGGAATAATGAACTGATACCAACGTATAATTTCTGACACATTAAAAACCATTCGCTCATCCTCATTCATTTCCTCTTCTTCCTTAAAATCAAAAAGTTCTTTCAAGCTATTCGATCCGACATATATCAATGTTTCGTAATCAGAAAACCATGCATCAACCAACTCTGAATATTTGTCTGCCTGTAGCATAATTTGACTCTTAAAAATCAACTCATCCTTTTCTTCCTCTTCTTCAGCATCAAAATCCAATGCCTTTTTGGGCAATTCCATACCCAAATCCTTAGCTGCTTGATTTAAAAGTTCCATACTCAATTCGAACATCTCATCAAGATTCTCCATTGCTGAAGAAGCTTCAGAGTCGGATTCTGTAGATTTAATATCAGGAACTCCCTCCTCCATCATCTTAAAATTAAGACAATTACCCGTAAAATCGCAGCGTTCACACCAACCATCACAATAGTTGTATATGCCTGGAATCAAATTCGGATTTTGAATAAGTGCAAAGAGTAAATCTTTATTCATGTAGTAGTTTTGATCTTAAACAATAGTATTCAGGAAAATTTTAGTTTATACGATATTTAGTTTTAATCAAAAAACAATTGACTTTTACTTCGTAAAAGTTTATGTTGCTGATAATAAATGTCCTATTGTATTAAACCTTGTCCTCCTAATTATTTAGATGCTTATTCAGCAATTATAAGCATTCTTGGTTATCAATCACATTGTACTAATTATTGTTCATTTAGTTTCATAAAATCAGTATGTTTTTTAAAAATCTTTTCCATCATAAAAGTACATCATCAGGCAATACTCTATTGTTCAGTATAATTATTGCAATTCTTGCTGGATTTTTAGTTGGTGGATTTTTACCAAATATTGCTTCCAAATTCTCAATATTTGGAGAAATATTCCTAAATATCCTAATGATGCTGGTTGTTCCCATGGTAATATTATCTATGCTCGTCGGAATTTCTAAACTCGATGATTTAAGAAATCTTGGTAGCATTGGCAGTAAAACTCTTCTTTATTATATGCTAACAACCGGAATTTCTGTCTGTATCGGAATTCTTTTGGTGAATCTTATTCAGCCTGGTACTCACATCAACCTACCTCTTCCTGATAGTGGAGTTAGTGTACTATCCAAAGATGCACAAATTTCAGAAACCTTAAAAGAATTAATTATTGGAAATCCTGAAAATGAACAACAAGGTATAGTTGCATACAACCTATTTTTAGCCATGGCTAAAATGGACATTCTTCCATTAATAATGTTCTCTCTCTTTTTTGGAGCAGCTTTGGCATCATTAGGCAAAAAAGCTAAAAGAACCATTGAATTTATATCCGTTTTAAACGATGGAATAATGAAATTGGTAAATTGGGTAATGTATCTTGCTCCTATCGGAATTTTTGGATTAATAACCGCCAGAATTGGCAAAGCAGGAGGTTATGAAGGCTTTTTACCCGAATTGCTTTCGCTTGGAAAATTTAGTCTTACTGTTTTATTAGGATTATCAATTCATGCTCTAGTAATTTTGTGTATTGCTCTCAAGATATTTGGAAAACGAAATCCCATTAAATATGCCAAAGGTGTTGCAACTGCGCTAATGAATGCATTTTCTACTGCCTCAAGTACCGCAACACTTCCACTTACATTGCAAGGTGTAAATCAACAAAATAGAATTTCCGAAAGAACCAGTAATTTTGTACTCCCTTTAGGTGCAACCATTAATATGGATGGTACTGCCCTATACGAAGCGGTTGCTGCCATATTTATTGCACAACTTTATGGATTGGATTTAAGTTTTGCACAACAGTCAGTAATATTCTTAACTGCCACATTAGCTGCAATAGGTGCTGCAGGAATTCCAGAAGCCGGACTAGTTACTATGGTTATAGTATTAAAAGCTGTTCACTTGCCAATAGAAGGCATTGGTTTAATACTATCTATCGATTGGTTGTTGGATAGATTCAGAACCACAGTAAATGTTTGGGGCGATAGCGTAGGTGCTGCAATTATCGAAAATTACACCAAAAAGAAAGCCACTTCGGATTGAAATGGCTTGATAGTAATAATTGAATTCTATTTATAGTTCTTCTATTTCAGACATGTATTCCGAAGTATGAACTAGTAACTTTTGCAATTCAACCAAAAGTTCTGTTTTATTCTCCTCTTCCATTCTACTCATTGGTGATCGAAATTCTTCCTTAACTTTTCCCATAAGGCTTAAACCTGTTTTTACAGGAATAGGATTGGATTCGATAAAACACAATTGAATAATTTTCAGATATTTTAAATGTAGGTCTCTTGCAGCTATTAAATCACCTTTTAAAGCAAAATTCATTAAATCATGAAATTCTTTTGGAAAGAGATTTGCAATCACAGAAATCACACCATCAGCACCTAAACATACAGCTGGAAAAGCCAAAGCATCATCTCCTGAGAAAACCATAAAATCTTTTGGTTTATCTCTTAAAATACAAGCCATTTGCTCTAAATTACCCGATGCTTCTTTTATTCCGGCGATATTATCAAATTTATTAGCCAACTCAATTACAACATCACAAGGGATATTGCAAGCCGTTCTGCCAGGAACATTATACATTATTACAGGTATGTCAATCGATGTCGCAATCTGCGAAAAATAGTCAATCAATCCTTTTCTTGTAGGTTTATTGTAGTATGGAGCAACGACAAGAACTGCATCAGCACCTAAAGATTCTGCCAAAAGTGAATTTTCAATAGCTGTAGCCGTGCAGTTAGAACCAGTTCCAACAATTACAGGCACCTGTTTATTCACTTTTTTCACCACAAATTGAATTACTTCAGCATACTCTTCTTTCGATAGAGTTGCTGCCTCACCTGTGGTGCCGCATACAACAATCCCGTTGGTTTCATTTTCTAAATGAAAATTAATTAAACCGTCGAATGATGCGTAATCAATACTTCCATCTGCATTAAAAGGTGTTACCACAGCAACAATTGATCCCTGCCAGTTTTTTCTCATTTTACTTCTTTTAATAATTCATAATATGAATTGAAATCTAAAATAACCCCAATAAACTCCTGATTTACATTACATCAATATACAAAACAAACAGAAGCTTATTGGTATTATTCCTTGATTAAAAATCCTACTTGGTTAATGTAGGGTTGTGGTTTACGGCTGCAAATATAGAATGGGAAGGGATATCAATAAAATTTTTAGAAAATTTATTCAAAAATTCTACATTCTGTTAGTTTTTCAACATATTTGTAGAGAAATTCAACAAACATTAAGAATAATGATAACAATTCCACAAGTTGTAGAAAAAATTGTAAGTGCTCAACCCTTTTTAGCAGAAGCTTTGGTTGAAGGTTTGATCAACGTTTCGTCATTGGCCCGCAAAATACAGAATCAAGTTGAACAAAGTGTAAAAAAACCTGTGAAAATTGGTGCAATTATAATGGCTCTAAATAGATTGGCTCCTAATCTTGAGGTAAAAATTAATCCTGGATTAAAAGAAGTAATCACAAATGTAGGTGACATAATTGTGAGATCTCATCTTGTTGATTTCACTTATAAAAACTCAAATACACTGATTGAAAAACACACAGAATTATTAAAATCTATTGGTCCAAACCAAGAGTTTTTTTACACAATGGTACAAGGTGTTTTTGAATCGAATCTGGTTGTTTCAAGTTCCTTACAGGAAAAGGTTGAAGAAGCTTTTTCGGGCGAATACCTGGTGTCTAGAAGTCAACAGCTATCGTCGGTAACCTTAAAGTTACCTGCTGCCAATAGCCAACAACTTGGTTTTTATTATTTTATTCTGAAAAATATTGCCTGGGCTGGCATAAACATACAAGAAGTAGTTTCTACAACAAACGAATTTACTTTAGTTGTTAACGATGCCGATATAGATAAGACATTTTCTGTTCTAAAAAATATGGGGAATCATTAGTAGATTCCCCTTTTATCTTATTTGCCAAAGCAACACTTCTTGAACTTTTTACCACTTCCACAAAAACAAGGCTCATTTCTGCCTGGTAAACTTTCTTTCGTTATTGTATTAGGAAACTCTCCCGAAACATAAACCCAACTTCCATTTTCCTTTATAAAATATGATTTTTCATGAATAAATTCACTTAAACGATTCTCAAAGAAATGAGCTTTAAATTCAACAATACCTTCAGTATCGGCTTTAGTACCCAACTTGGTTTTCAAAACCTCCAACCTAATCCATTTTACCGATTTAGCCCAATTGAGAATTCCTTCTCTATCTTCTGTTGGTCTTGTTTCCGAAGCATAGGTTTTTAGAATATAATCAATATCCGCTAGAACAAAGGCCGAATATCTGCTTCGCATTAGTTCTTCTGCCGTTTTAGCTTCTCGAGTACCATTATGAATTGCCCCACAGCACTCCTCGTACGTTAAACTATTACCACAATAACAAAATTCATCCATAGTTATTTAATTTTCAAATTTCGCAAAAAACTGATCCAGTTTATCGAAATCCTGCTCTCCAATTAAGCCTAAAAAATTGGCAAAATTAGGTGTAATACTTTCTAAAGATTCTTTGATCTTAAACATAGCATTAAATTCAGTAATGAACTCTGCGCGCATATCAAAAGAACTTACCAAAGTCTCGTAGAAAACTCTAAACAAACCAGCATCACTATACAAAACCTGATCATCGATAGAAATCACCTTAAGTAAATTCATTAAAAGTTTTTTATCTTTTAATTCGACAGCTACAGCCAACCCTTTGGTAAAGTTGGCAAATAACATCTGTAGGGACTCCTTATCGTTGTATTCAGGAATTGGAACTGGAGTAAACTTGCAGTTCTCATACACATTAATTGCATTCTCTTTATCTCCAGCTGTTAGATACATAAAAGCACGAACATTTATCAAACTCAATTGATAAAATTCCTGATATTTATCCTCTGGTAAATCAAGTAAAGCCTTATCTATAACCTCACCACCTTTAGCCATAGCTTCCTTAATCTTTTCCTCTCCTCTTTTAAAAGAATACTCGGCCATATATTGCAAAGCCCAATTCAATCCATACACCCATTTTCCAAGCTTAGAACATGATGAATATCCCTTTGCATATTCGTCACCTGCCTCGTTAAGTTCTCCAAATAAAGAGAATGCTCCGGCACGTAACTGTAAAATCTCTAAATAAAATTGAGCCTCCTCTTTTAGCTCCTCTACTCTATTGTCATTAAGAAATTGACGAATTATTTTTGGATCTTTTCCTTGAATTCCTTTGTTGTACAACTCAATTAAAGATTGGTATGTTTCCTTACTTGTCTGCATATTATATTGATTTATTTATTCTAATTAATTGAACAAATCCCAATGATACCACACTTAAAAATGCTCCAGCTAAAAATGGTATCTGAGGGTTTATCATCCATAAAATTCCGCCAATAACGGGAATTACCACTGCCGAAATATGATTAATTCCAAATCCTACAGCCATGGAAGGGGCAATATCTTTTTTATCTCCTGTTTTTTGAAAATAGGTATTAATTCCCATTGAAAATCCGAAAAAGATATGGTCTATAATGTATAAGGCAGCTATCACAATTCCATTATCGATAAAAGCATATCCCAAGAACACAAAAATCAGAAAAGAATACTCGGCTGATAGCATTTTCCGTTCACCAAATTTATTAATTCCTTTCGCAATATAAGGGGATATGAAATAGGTAATTATATTATTTACAACGAATAATACTGCAATATTACTTACAGTGTAATTGTATTTTTCTACCAACATAAACACTGCAAAAACTACAAATATTTGTCTTCTCGCACCACTTAAAAAGTTAAGTACATAAAACAACCAATATCTTTTTCGAAGCACCATTCCTTTATTCTGTGGAACGATATTTTTATCAACAGGATCCCAAAATAAAGCCCACACACCAAGAGCAAAAACAGCAACTCCAATTAGTATAAAGCTGGCTTGTAGCGATATGATTTGAGAAATACCGAAAATAAAGGCTCCCATACTAATGTTTGCAACTGCTGTCCAGCTTTTCTGTTTTGCAAAAACAAAAGGTGATTGTTCAATCGAAAAATATTGTAGCGTAAGTGATTTATTAGTTGTTTCGAAGTAATGAAAACCAACCGACATAATAAGAGTGGTAAATACCAAGCCCAAAAAACTTGGAAAAAATCCAGTAAGAGCAACTCCCAATCCAACAAACAATACAGAAATCGCAGATAATCGATGCTCTTTAATAATCAATAATAAATAGATAACCAGAAAAACTAAAAAACCGGGTATCTCACGTACTGACTGTATTACACCTACCTGAAAGCCATTAATACCAACCTGATCAACTGCAAAGTTGTTAAATAAAGTTCTCCATCCCTGATGTCCTGCCGTAGCTGCAATTACCAATAACATTAAGTACTGGTACATTATATTTTTTCTCAGCTCTCTAGTCATTCTCAAAATCTATTTTCATTAAGCCGCGAAGGTACAAAAATGTACGCAGAGAATAGTTTCTTTAGACGATGAAAAGATAATTTCACAGAAGGCTTTTGTCTTGATCATTAATTTCTCAATTTTGTACTCAAATCAATAAAAAACGAAAAGCATGGATTTTAAAACATTGATATCAAATCGTTATTCTGTACGATCCTATTTACAAAAAGAAGTTGAGGAAGAAAAACTAATTAAAATTCTTGAAGCTGGACAAATTGCTCCTTCTGCAGTAAATTTTCAGCCCTGGCATTTCATTGTAGTAAGTGAACCTGAGAATCGTGAAAAATTTTCTGAAATTTATCACCGTAATTGGTTTAAAGAAGCGCCTGTGTATATAATTGTTTGCGGTGATCACAAACAAGCTTGGAAAAGAAAAGAAGATGGGAAAGATCACACTGATGTTGACGCAGCCATTGCTATTGATCACATGACATTGCAAGCAGTTGAATTAGGTCTTGGTACTTGTTGGATTTGCAATTTTTTTGTAGATAAATGTAAAGAATTTTTCAATTTACCAAAACATATTGAACCAATTGCAATTCTTTCATTAGGATATCCAAATAATGATAAGATACCTGCAAAAAAAAGAAAATCACTGGAAGAAATTGTTCATTGGGAAAAGTTTTAATTTATGAGTAAAATTCCAGTAACTGTAATAACAGGCTTTTTAGGAGCAGGTAAAACCAGCTTACTCAACCATTTAATTGATATTTATCCTGAAAAGAAATTTGCCATTATCGAAAATGAATTTGGCGAAGAGAATATTGATTCCCAATTGGTTGAAAACATCCAAAACGAAGATATTTTTGAATTAAGTAATGGTTGTATCTGTTGCAATTTAAATCAGGAGTTGTTCCTTGTTTTACAAAAATTGATTGATTCTAATCATTCATTCAATCATTTGTTAATTGAAACAACAGGAATTGCTGATCCTGGAAGTATTTTGGCTTCATTCATTAGCGATCCGATTGTTAAAAAAGAATTTGAGCTCGATAGTGTAATTTGTCTGGTTGATGCCTCCGTTTCGAAAGTAGATCCAGAAAAGGATGATATCTTAAACAAGCAAATTGCCGTTGCTGATCTACTTTTAGTCAACAAAACCGATTTGGTAGATAAAAAGCACTTACTTGAGTTGAGAAATTCTATTCAAATGAAAAATAATTTTGCCCAAATTTTAAATTGTGTTCACTCCAAACCAGAATCAAAAAAAATATTGGATAGATACGCCTACAATCCTTCCAATATATTCCAGCATATTCTAGGAATTGAAAAAAGAGAATCATCGACTACTAACTCTCATGGAATTCAGAGTATGCTTTACACTTCAGTAAAGCCTTTGAATCAATTTAAAATTGGCATGTGGCTCGATGCATTCCTCCAATTCAATCAAGATACTATTTACAGGGTGAAAGGTATATTGAATATTTCGGATGTTGATAATCGAATAGTACTACAATCGGTGCACACGCAGATACAAGCAACAGTTGGAAAAGCTTGGCAAAAGGAAGAAATACGAGAAAGTAAAATTGTTATTATTGGAAAGGATTTAAATCAAGATGCAATTCGAAAGAATCTAGAAGAGCTTAGTAAATAAGAAAACGAGAGCCGCGGCTCTCGATTTCTTTATATATCATCCGGTTTCACTAATTCGTTCCAATTGATCAAAATCTATAACACTAAGCTTTCGTCCATCTAGTTTTATAATGCCCTCGTTATGGAATTCTTTTAATATTCGAATAGCACTATCTTTCGACATTCCAGTAAGATCTGCTACATCCTGTCTTGAAAGGTGCAAATTAAACTCAGCGCTTTCATAAACTTTACTCGTAAGATAAATCAATCCATCTGCTATTCTTCCATGCATTTGTTTTTGTGAAAGACTAACCATTTTTTCAAACGAATAAATGCCTTTTTGAGTACAATTTCTAATAAACTCTTCTGCAAACAAAGAATTGGATCTAATTAAATTCTTAAACGACTCGATATCAATAAAACACGCTGTACAATCATCTAATGCTGCAATAGAATAGTGATGTCTGTTATCAAAATACAATGATGCTTGACCAACAATCTCCCAGGGTTTTACAATTCTAATTATTAATTGTTTATCCTGAACGCCTTCAACATACAATTTTGCCAATCCTGTCGTTAATATTAATAAATGAGTAGCTGAGGTACCTTGTTTGAAAATTGTTTCGCCAGCTTTAAATTTAACTTCAAAACGGCTTTTATTTAATTCAATTAACTCATCATGTGAAAGCAAACTCAATTGGGGGATTCTCATATTGCAATCAACACAGTTTTTGCAATTATCAGATTTAGAAAATTTAGCCATAGTATTAGGTTAGAAATAGGGGTTTCAAAAATGGGTATTTAAAGCTATTTTAAAAAAAATTAAAATCAAATCATTTTTCACCCAAAATACTAGTGAATCATATGCTTCGTAATTAATATTTTCTATCAAACAACTATTAAATATAGAAAAAAGAGTGAGATAAGCCTAGTGAAACACTGATAAATGTCGATTTGAAAGAGACAAATTCCTTTTTTTCATAAAATAAATCTCGCCACGCCAGAATCGCTGCAGTGATTCCAAATTTTTACCTTTAGAATGAGGTGAAAAACCTTAAAGAACCTAATCAGTACTTAATCTAAAATCTAAATACTATGCAAAAGAGCAAATTAGTACACCTGTTACCGATTTTTGCGGCACTGCTCTGCTTTGTCTCCTGTGAGTACGATACAGTTGAATTCGATGAAATTGTAATTCCACCAGGTCAAGAGGTTACTTTTAGTAATGATATCCAACCAATATTCAATGCTAATTGTGTTGATTGTCATGATGGTGGAATTGATCCGGATTTAAGAGAAGCAAATGCATACACTGCTCTACAAAATGGTGGTTACATCAACACCGAAACACCTGCCGATAGCGAACTGTATAAGGTTTTACTGGAAGGATCTCATAGTACAAGGGCTTCTGCCACCGAAAAGCAGTTGATTCTTGAATGGATAACCCGAGGTGCTAACAACAACTAAAAATTAAGACTATGAATACAAAATATATCAGTAAAAGAGATAAATATTCCTTTTTATCGATTTTCCTTCCATGTCTATTAATATTGACTTTTATTATTGGAATGTCGATACCAACTCTTGCCCAAGAGGATGAATTCGCTAACGAACCTGTAAGTGGCACATTCGAATCAGGCTTATTAGGTGAAACACAAACTACTGAAACTCCATATGCAGGTGAATTTGGTTTGCATATCCAGCATCGTTTTGGTTTAATCGAAAATGGCTTGGAAGATGTTTTCGGCATATATTCTACATCTAATATCCGAATGGGGATTGATTACGGTGTTACCGAAAAATTCATGATTGGATATGGTTATACCAAAGAGTTCAAACTTCAGGAATTTCATGGTAAGTACAGAGTTTTCACACAAACAGAATCAAATTCTATTCCTGTGTCAGTCGCTTTGTATGGTAATTTAGCTATTAATTCTCAAGATAAGGTTGTTTTTGGAAATGATTATACATTCTCAGACAGATTAGCTTATTTCTCACAAATCATTGTTGCGCATAAATTCAACGATAACATTTCGCTGCAATTAGCTCCAAGTTTTACACACTTTAATAAAACAGATTCTTTGGTTGAACACGATAAATTTGCCATTTCATTAGCAGGTAGAGCTAAAGTTACTCCTTCCATGTCAGTATTTTTTGAATATGATCAGCCTTTAAACATTGATGATATGAGGGAATATGAATCGGATGATAACGATCCTGAAGCAAATCTATCTTTTGGTATAGAAATTGGTACTAGTACACATGTATTCCAAGTGTTTATGTCGAACTATGAGGGAATTACTCCGCAAAGGAATGCTTTATACAATAAAAATAAAATTAGTGACGGAGATTTTCTTGTTGGATTCAACATTTTAGTAAGATTTTAAAATCTCTCATAAAAAATTAAGCTTATGAAAACGATAAAAATTTTTACCTTAATTGCCATTGCAATAGTTGGTTTTGCATTTACAGTTCAACAAAAGAAGGCGGGACCATGGGAAGTTCCTGCAGAGTACAAGAGTATGGAAAACCCAATTGCAGATGATCAAGCCAGCATTAAAAAAGGTAAAATGGTTTACATGAAACATTGTCGCTCTTGTCACGGGAACCAAGGCTTAGGTGATGGACCAAAGGCAGCTCGCCTTAAAACTTTCCCAGGTGACTTCTCTTCAGCCGAATTTCACGCTCAAAAAGATGGCGAAATTTTGTACAAGTCAATCATTGGTAGAGATGAAATGCCTAATTATGAGAAAAAAATACCTAGCAAGAAAGACAGGTGGGCTGTTGTAAATTACATGCGCTCATTTAAAAAGTAAAATTATTTTAAGGATTAAAAAGGGTATAATTACATTGCATTATACCCTTTTTGTATCTTTTACCAGACCCGATTTATAATTAACCCAAGTAACAAAACCATTATGCTAAAACATTTAACGGTTTTTATCGGATTAATCTTCACCATTACCTTACTACATGCGCAAGATAATCCTTCTGCCGACACAAAAAAGAACCATGAATGCCTAAAGTGTCACGGAAACAGAACATACAAGTACATGAATGAGGATTTCGGAATGGAAATCAAAGAGTCGATGTGTGCGAACAGAATGATTGATACCATTGCCTATGCTCAATCTAATCATGGAATGTTTAAATGTACAGATTGTCATTCACCCGACTATGAAACTTTCCCACACGCAGGAAACCTTCGTATGGAGATGATGTATGCTTGTAATGATTGTCACGCAGGTGATCCAGAATATGAAAAATTTCATTTCGAAGCTATTGAAGAGGCATTTTATGAAAGTATGCATTACAACCGCTCCCCTGATGCTTTTACCTGTTGGAGTTGTCACAATCCACACTCGTATAAAACACAAGCAAGAGTTAGCGAAAAAATCTCTGAAACTGTCCTTTACGATAATAACATTTGTTTAAGTTGTCATGCTGATATCAGTAAATATGAGCTATTAACAGAAAGAGAAGATATTAATATTCTTAAAACACATGACTGGTTGCCAAACCAAGAGTTACACTTTAAAAATGTTAGGTGTATTGAATGTCACACCCAATTAAATGATAGTTTATTAGTTAGTCATGTTATAATACCTAAAGAAAATGCGATTCGGGAATGTACTTCATGCCATTCGGAAAATTCTCATTTAATGGCAAGTTTGTACAAATATAAGAGTCTCGAATCAAGAAAAAGTGGCGGATTTCTAAATGCCGTAATTCTAAACGATTCATATGTAATTGGTGCAAATAGAAATCAATATCTAAATATATTAAGTGTAATTCTTTTTGGGCTAGTATTAGTTGGAATATTTACACATAGTCTTTTCCGAATTTTTAAACGCAAATAATATGGCTGACGAAAAATTATATTTATATCCTATTTGGATTCGAATTTGGCACTGGTTGAATGCTATTCTATTCATTATTCTACTTTTAACCGGAATTAGCATGCAGTACTCAAATCCTGAAAATCCATTATTGATTCCATTTGAATTATCGGTGCAGCTTCATAATATTTGTGGTATTCTTATAAGCATAAACTATCTGTTATTTATCATCGGTAATTTGATCACTACAAATGGGAAACAATACAAAATGAAAACTAAGGGTTTATTTAAAAGATTGTTTGATCAATCCAATTTTTACCTGTTTGGAATGTTCAAAAAGCAAGAAGCTCCATTCCCTATTAGCGTTGAAAACAAATTCAATCCTCTTCAAAGGTTTATATACTCAACTGCGATGTATATTGGCTTTCCAATAATTATTGCAAGCGGCATAGCGATGTTATTTCCTGAAATAATTCTTCCGCAAATTTTTGGATTAAGTGGGTTATTAATAACCGCCCTTGTACATGTGATTATTGGATTTGTACTTTCCCTATTCTTATTTATTCACATATATGTGTGTACAATTGGAAGTTCAATCAGCAGTAACTTTAAAAGTATGATTACGGGTTGGCATTAATTCTACCTGTTTTTAAGATATGAAGACCGAACGACAAATTGTTCGGTCTTTTTTATTAAGGAACAACATAATCTCTTCAAAATGATTTCAATTCTGTTAATTAATTCTTAATAATATCAGAAACAACAACAATTCTTAAACTCCTCACGTACTAATAATCAACACATTTCAGTATCTTCTTAAAAATTTAACAAATAATTAGCTAATTTCTTTCACCCTTTTTATAATTTTGCCTGTCTATATATTAAATGCGCTAAATAATTAAGTGTCGAATAAGCAAATGAAACAACCGCTTAAAAATATTTTTTCTATGATTCTGTTGGTTTTTTACCTAACAGGAATATGCGGTATTCATTTCATTAAACATAGCTGTTTTTCATGTAATCATTCAGATCTTCACATCACACTTAGTGCTGATAATTTCGCAACAGAAAGCGAACATTGCTGTTGTGAGAGTCATGATCATTCTCGTGAATCGCATTTTGAATCAACTTCGAATACATCTCAAATATGCTGTGATTACGATTTTGTTTTTCTAAAAACTAATCCGACTACTACCATTAGTAAAAATAGTAAAGCTCCCAATATTTTGGAGTTAAATATATTTGTTACCGATAATTTTAAATTTCTTTCATTTTTAACTCCTGTAATTCCATCATTGGAATACATTGATTCTTATCCAGATTCTTCAGATAAAATCATGCAGGATTTCCTTTGTTGCTTCCTTTGTTGATATTCAATCAAATACTTTGATTCATGATTTCAATCAATATTGAAACCATTTAATATTCTTATAACAACAAACATTTATTCTGGAAATACTTATTAGACTAAAGATCAATATAACTTGGTCTTAAGGTTCTAATACTTTACAATTACTTTTTATGAAGATTAGAATTATTACGATAATCCTTTCTCTACTTCCCTGTATAAGTTTTGCAAAAGATATAAAAGGGAAAATTATAGAAAAACCAAATTCAGGAGAAATCATCCCTCTGGCAGGAGCTTCTGTGTTCTGGAAAAATACCAATATTGGTACTGCTGCCAATGCCGATGGTGTATTTAACTTGAGTGCAACCGCTAAATCAAACACATTGGTTGTGCAATTCGTTGGTTACGAAACCAAAGAAATCTTAATAAATGAGAGTAACAAAGATGAGATCCTGGTAGAATTAGTTCCAAACATTTCTTTAAATGAAGTAGTAATTTCTAAAAGGAAAGTAGGAACCGTGTTAGATCGGGACAATCCAATACAATCACAAAGTATTACGGGTGCAGAACTGTGTAAAGCTGCCTGTTGTAATCTTTCGGAAAGTTTTGAAACCAACGCTTCTGTTGACGTATCATATGCCGACGCAGCTACCGGTGCTAAATCGATTAAATTATTGGGACTCACCGGTAAATATATCGAAATGATGACTGAAAAAAACCCCAATTTTAAAGGCTTAGCTTCAGTCTATGGAATGGTATATGTTCCTGGTCCGTGGATGGAATCAATTCAAGTATCAAAAGGTGTAGGCTCGGTTATAAATGGATATGAATCTATCACCGGACAGATTAATATTGAATATCAAAAGCCACAAAAATCACCAAAATTCTATTTAAATACCTATGCAAATAGTATGGGAATGGCTGAGGCAAATATTATTACATCAGCCAAATTATCACCTAAATTGTCTACTTCTATATTGGCACATGTTCAGGATAATGATAAAGAAATTGACAAAAATCATGATGATTTCTTAGATGATCCAATGGTAACGCAATACAATTTTATCAACCGATGGAATTGGGATGCAAGTGAGTTTTTAAAAGTACAATTTGGTGCAAAATTTATTGATGAGAAGCGAATTGGAGGTCAAAAAGGGTTTGATGAAAGCAAACCTAATGATTCTAACAATGCCTATCGCATTGATATTGACACCAGAAGATACGAGGCTTTTGCTAAATTTGGTTATATCTTTCCAAATGATGATGATAAAAGTATTGCCTTGATTACCAACTTTGCCTCACACGAGCAAAATTCCTTTTATGGACTAAGGACTTATGATGCGGATCAGAAGTATTTCTATGCCAATTTATTGTTCCAATCATACATTGGTAATTTAAAACATAAATACACAGCAGGTTTATCCTTTGTATATGATGATTTTAAAGATCACCTTAGCGGCGATAATTTAGGTACTAACAGAACTGAGAAAGTGGGTGGAGCTTACGTGGAATACACCTGGTTACCTAACGATAAAATAACCTTACAAACAGGTTTAAGATATGATGATCACAATATTTACGATGGCTTTTTAACGCCTCGTGTTCATTTCAGATATCAATTTGCTCCTAAATCCACAATACGCCTTGCTGCCGGTAGCGGAAGAAGAACATCAAATCCGATTGCCGAAAACAGTTTCTTGTTAGCATCGAATCGTTCATTTGAAATTTTAGAAGATTTAAAACAGGAAAAAGCATGGAATTTTGGCTTAAGCATGACTCAATATTTTAATTTATTCGGAAAAGGTTTTACGCTTTCAGCAGATTTCTATCGAACTTCTTTTGAAAATCAAGTTATTGTTGATTTGGACCATAGTGTAAACACAGTACAATTCTATAATCTAGATGGTAAATCGTGGGCAAACAATTATCAGGTAGAATTAAAATTTGAACCGGTTGATAGGTTTGATGTAACAACGGCAATTCGATTTTCTGATGTAAAAGCAGATATTAATAATGAGTTTCAAAAAGTTCCGTATGTAAATCAATATAAAGGTTTAATCAATTTATCTTATGCCACAAACTTTAACAAATGGCAATTTGATTTTACAACGCAATTCAATGGTGATATGAGGATTCCTTCAACTCAGGAAAATCCAACACAACACCAGAGAAGGGAAAAGTCTCCAACTTATGCCCTGATGAATGCTCAGGTAACGAAAAGGTTCCGAATTTGGGAAATTTATCTAGGTGCTGAAAACCTTGGAAACTATACTCAGAAAGATCCAATTATTTCTGCAGACAATCCATTTAACGAAAATTTTGATGCCTCAATGATTTGGGGACCCATACAAGAACGTAAATTCTATGTTGGCGTACGATTTACAATTGACCGAGAATAAACAATACTAATACCTAAACCATAAAAAATTTAAACATGAAGAATTTAACACAAATTTTTAAAAGCACAATTTTAGCCCTTAGCATTATCTTACTTTCTAACGTTGCTTTTGCAGGAAACAAAGATGCCAAAAAAGTAGAATCTGTTGTATTTAAAGTAGAAATGGACTGCATGGGATGCGCTGGCAAAATTGAAAAAAACATTCCTTATGAAAAAGGAGTTAAAGAGTTAAAAGTTGATTTTAAGAATCAAAAAGTAACGATCAGCTATAAAACTGATAAGACTAATAAAGAGAATTTAAAAAAGGCTCTTGAAAAGTTAAAATTTAAAGTTAAGGAAGTAAAATCATAACTTATAAAAAATAGCAAAAGGGCTGTTGTATTGACAACAGCCCTTTTTGATATCTAGTAAATTGTTTTAGTTAATCAAATATAGCAATTGATTCTTCTAGTAACGCTTCTGTGTAACGTGGATTATGAACTCCTAAACTTTGGTCTTCCAATACAGTTTTGTAATTGTATAATGCACCTGCTTGTTCAGCTGGATAAGTTCCAAGAACAATAGCTCCGTCAACATCAAGCAAGCCAGCCGTTGTAAGTTCCGCTTTTAAATCATCCATCAAACCTTGGATTTTTGTTTGGAATCCATTATGGTCAAAAGTTGTCAGCGATGTGTGACAAGCTGTACAAGACTCAATTGTAGGAACCCAGTCGTGAGCTGCTACATCATCTTTATCTGCCATGTGACAAAGAACACAAGAACCAGCTGTTGCATGCGTAGATGTACCTGCGGTTGGATATTCTCCTGTTAAAGTTTCATAACCTGCGATACCCGCTACCATAGTTGCTTGAGGTGAATGATGAGGTCCATATCGAGAACTAGTAACTTCGAAATTACCATCACCGTCAGGTACAGTTGGTCCTGTTCTTGGTTGATGACAATTGGCACAAAGGTTACTACTATTGCCAAAATCAACTTCTGCATTCTTATCAATTAATAAGGCTACAGGGATATTTGTGCTTAATGCATAATCCTGACCATCTGTCTCAAAATCCAATGTACCATGAGTCGAATGGCAAGTATTGCAAGTTATATTTGTTGGAATCTCGAAATCTGCTGCTGTGGTATCTCTACCTGTCTTTTGAGTTTCTATAAATCCTTCGTGTGAGTGACATTTTGCACAATCATTTCTTGCACCAGCATAATCAGAAACCAATGGACTTCCTGGGTAGAAGTTTTGACTACCTCCATGAGTAGATGATTCGTATTGCGTAGTTATTAATGTTTGAACAGCATCATTGTGACAGGCTAAACAAGTAGTTGTTCCATCCGTTCCATTTGTACCATTTGTTCCATCGGTCCCATCAGCACCTGCTGGTCCCATTGGTCCCTCCTTTGTACAACCAACAATAATTAATGATATAGTGAATATTCCAATTCCTATAAGTTGAAAAAACAAGCGAGCTTTTTTCATAATCCAGAATATAAGGTTAATATTTGATAGTTACATTTTCATAGAAAGAGGAATTCCTCTTATACCTTTAAATATAGAAGAATGTAAAAAGCTTATCAATAATTACCTAGCGAGATATGTAAACGAGAATAAAGAGGTTTACGCCATTAAAAATACGATGATTTTGGTTTTAGAATCGATTTTTATCTATAATATATCGGCGTATGTCGTTAATTCTTATTCATGAAATATACCAATAGGAGCAGGAATAAGAAATACTTCTATATCTCTGGCTAGTTGATTACTAGCATCAAAACCATCATTAACAATAAAGCTAATTGTTCGATTGCCAGTAGTCCGTGAGCTGTCATTTTTAGTATTTCTATATTTAACCGTGATTAATGCATTCTGCATATTAGTAACACTTGAAGAACTCAATTGGATGGTTTGATCTGTTATTGTAGCAGTAACACCAGATACAGTTGAATAAATCAATTGATCTTCACCAGCAATAAAACCTCCTGAAATAGTTATTGTAGCTGTTAGCATATCATTGTCATCGTCAGCAACCGTAATTGAAGAACTTACTACTTCATCTCCATTACAGTATTCTATGTTGGTTGCTTCAATATTTGTTAATTCAGGAGCCGAATTTAACTTTCCAAATGTGAAATACTTATAGTCATCAAAATCAAAAGTTACTTCCCAATTGGCTCCATTAGAGATTAATGCTATTTTTTCAGTTGCGCTAGTGTTTGGAAATGATGCATCTGAACTTACAAAAAGTGTGGTAACTCCTGCGGCAACACTACCTTTTGGTATCTGAAGAGTAACAGTTCCAATAGTTCCCGTTTCAGATACTCTCCATATTCTGTTAATTCCATTATTGGTAACACCTAAATAATCTCCTGTCATATCGCCAGAAGCACCACCATTATTACTCCAGATTAAAAAAGAATTATCAGTCGAAATTGCTGTAGGATTATCTATATCTGTACCATTTGCGATTGTTACTATAGCTGTAGAATTAATACTCTTGGATTTAAATTGAGCCAAACTAGTATTTACATCCAAACCAATACCAGTAATATCATTGTTAAATAACGAATTATCATTTCCATTCCATACTACAGTTCCGTTTGACGACATATAATTTTGAGCACTACTTTGATCTAAAGTAATACCATATTTTAAAGCTAAATAAGTTTCAATCTTGTTTCGTTTATCTGTGTCCAGATACTCTTTTGCGTAAGAAATTTCTGCAAAATGTCCCTTGAAAAAATAATTATTACCTGATTGATTGTTAACATTGGGCTCAAAGTAGGAATCTCCAACCATACCTCCAACTCCAATATCTGCTCCGTGAGCATACAATCGACCTACACTAGAAATGGTCTGTTTTACAACTCCCGACTCAACTAGCTCAATAATTCCGCTTTCCGCATTGGTCCCTTTATAGTTAAATGTTAACAGATATGTTTTATTAGCAACAATACTTATTTTTTCTGAAAAATATCCCCAAGGTGAACCTGTTCCATCATTATTTAAATTCCAGGCACCAATATATAATTCTCCATTAAAAATATATGTATTAATACCACGAGCTGTTCCTCCTTCTTCATATAAAACCTGTCTGGTATTTATATCGCTACCCGCAGTAAATACAATACTAAAAGCCTTCTCTAAAGTAGAAGTCATATTATTCAGCTCATCTGAATCCGGAATGGTTAATACTCTATTTGTAGAGCCTGAATAGTCTAAAATAGGATTAAAATTTAACCTATTAGTTCGATAGATAGGCTGAGAAATACCAGACCTTTGAACAGCATTATTACCATTCAATTGATCAGACCATGTAGTAACTGCTACCCCATCCGTCGTTGTACTAGTTCCTGCATCAGCTTTAAGCCAGAATTCCAGATTTGCTTCTCCACCTCCGGGAGCTGGCTTTGGTTTTGTAGCTAAAGTAATATACTGATTATTTGTTACTGATACATTTGTAAAAGTAAGTACATCCTGACTAGCATTTAAACTTATACCTGTAACATGTTCAGTTGCACTTGTAAAATCCTCTGAAGAACTAATCAACAATGCAAAATCATTAACATTTGGAGAACTTATCCCCAAACTTGCCAAATCAAAACTCAATTCTACAGTTCCAGGATTACCAGACCTGGCTACTTTCCATATTCTTGCAATTCTCTCTCCTCTGCTTGATGGCACCTCCGTGCTTCTATCTGTTAGGGTAGCATTATCATTTCCAAATATCAAGTAAACCCTATCACTTAAGGTTGATTCAGCTTGAATATCAAGTGCTGCATCACCATTAATACTTTTTGATTGAGATTGATTTAAAAGAGAAATATTATCACGACCAATACCAAAAATATCGTTATTATAAGCGCTGTTTGATGCGGAATTCCAAACTGTACTGCCATCTGAATTGATGTAATTTTTATTCTCAAGGGTAATACCATATTTAATGGCTAAATAAGTTTCGATCTGATTTTGTTCCTGATTAGATAAACGGTCGTCATAGGAAATAATCTCAGCGATATCTCCATAATATCCTCTATTATTATAATATCCACCAGCATAAAATTTATTTGTGTGTGAACTTCCCCTTTCCTGATAGACAATATGCCACTCTCTATCATGCTGATATCCAGCAGAACCATTAATAAATGAATTTCCACCACTATTCCAATCATCATTATTATAACTTCCCCAATAATTACTGTCATCAGCTTTTCGAATTCCTTTATCACCTTCTAACCCAACAAGACCTGCAAGACTATTGGTAGAATTCGATTTTGTTACAACTACAATAGTTTGTGCCTCAACATTCTCATCTGACAAAAGATTACGATTCGTATTATTCATTCGAACCACTGCATTATAATTCAATAAATCTCCACTTGAATTTTCAAAAGATGCATTGGTATTTGCTCCCTGTATCTTTAAATAATTATTAAAAGCAGCTAAATTTTCCCATGATTTCAATTGTTGTCCATCTCCAATACTTCCAGATAAATTGTCATTTGGAAAAATGTAATTTGGATCTGCCATAAACCAAATTCTTAGACCATCCAAATGTCCTCCAGGACCTCTTACTGGATTAACTCCAGGCACTTCAGGATCAATAACAATATCTATCGGTTCATCCGTTCCCTCATTTCCAGAATGATTTCCTCCAGTATTATCTTCACCATCTGCACCATTACTACCTGAAGTATTCACTCCAGAAGGAAAAGCTATTGATGAATAGATCAGACCAGATCCACCACCACCACCACCACCATGAGCAGCACTTGAACCAACATTTCCACCATCACCACCATCAACAGTTAAATTTATCTGACAAGAATTAGGTTGATAATTTTGTGTGTGAATTAGTATAACTCCTCCAGCTCCGCCGCCGCCGCCGCCATCATTCCCAGAATTGCCTACAGAATTTCCTAAAGCTGAAATTACATGGTTCGCACTGCAATTTGTAGTTAAAGTATTTACAATTAATATAATTATACCACCACCATTACCACCATTAGTTCCAACGGAGTTATTTTGCTGACCACCACCTCCACCACCACCAAAGAATAATCTTTGACTAGTTTTATTATAAGTCATTGCATCTCCTGCTGTTCCTCCAGCATAATTAGATGAGGTACAATTCCAACCTATTCCACCTTGACCACCTTGTCCGTGGTTAGATCCTCCACCTCCACCGGCATTGTGAGTAGATCCTCCACCTCCACCATTGGCTATAGGACCTTGACCTCTCAAATTTGATGAATAAGTAGATATTCCTTCTCCTTTTTCTCCGTAGATACTACTGTTACTTCTATAAATTGTAGTACAACCATTTCCATTGTTACTACTTCTTGCACCACCAACGAACCCTTGACCATCAACACTAATATTTGCTCCCAATGTAAGAGTATTAGCTTGCAGTATTAACACACCTCCATAGCCATTGGATTGATTCCAAGCTTGAGATGTTAAAGTTCCATTCGTAGTTACATTATTATATTGTGGAATACTAATCAATTGAACCATTCCATTCGTAGAGTAGGAATTCACTACACTTGTAAAAGTAACAGTATTCCCACTTCTTGATTGCACAGTTGCTATTTCGTAACGACCTGCATTTCCTAAAGTGCTTACTTGTCCAAATGAAGAATTATTACCAGTATTAATGCTTGCACCTTTAGCCTGATAAATAAGTATTTTTTTCCCAGTATCAAAATCACTTAATGATGCTCCGGTTTTACCAGCAGGAGTCCCAATTGTAAATTGATTTCCTACAATATTTGTTACTCTAGCATAACTATTCACAATACCATTTATGGTTTGTGAATAAGTCAAGTTAACAACAAGTAATAAAATTATCAAAATAAAAAGTGAGGATATCTGGCTTAACTTCATACTTGCTATTGTTTATTTTTTATTAATCGGTAAATATATAAAATACCACTAATATTGTGTCCTTAATCGATTATAACTGACAGAAAAGACTAATTTTACTACGAAAAAAAAGAGGACATGTTATTAATAACATGTCCTCTTTTTTTATTTAAAATGATTTAATATTGAAGGATTTCTGTTTCATTACGAACAATCATACTACCATAATGGCTAAGTGCTCCTAAAACTTCCGCTCCCGGATATACCGTAACAGGTGCTATTTTCTCAACCCTGATCCGAATTTCTCTAACAAACTTTTCATCCTTAGCCATTCCTCCGGTTATAATTATTGCATCAACTTTTTCATTTCCAAAAACAGGATACATACCACCAATTGACCTTGCCACCTGATAAGCCATGGCTGAAAGCACATCTGCTGCCTTCTGATCACCAGCATCTCTCATTTTACAGACATCATATCCACTGTGGGTATTAAAATAAGCATATAAGCCTCCTTCTCCTGTTTGCATTTTCATCATCTCTTCCTGAGAATACTTACCTGAAAAACACATTTGAATCATTTCGCCCATTGGCAAACTACCACTTCTTATTGGTGAAAACGGTCCATCTCCATCATAAGCTTGATTGGAATCAACTACCTTCCCTTTTTGATGTGCACCAATACTAATACCGCCACCCAAATGAGCTATAATCAAATTCAATTCTTCATATTTTTTATATATGCTTCTTGCATATTTTCTTGCGCTTGTTTTTTGATCCAAAGCATGAAATATAGATTTCTTTCTGAACTCTGGGCGCCCGGTAATTCTAGCAATTTCTTCTAATTCATCTACTACAACCGGATCTGCTATATATGCCTCTGCACTTTCAATTTGAGCGGCAATTTTATTTGCCAATAAGCCTCCAAGATTAACAACATCGTTTCCAAATTCGCAATCGGAAAGATCATTAACCATAGATTCATTTACTTTATAAACACCAGATTTGACAGGCTTAAGCAAACCACCACGACCAATTACAACCTTAATATCTTCAAGTCTGATATCATTAGATTTCAACTCCTCTAAAATAATATTCGCCCGCCAATCATCTTGCTCACAAAAACATTTAAAACCTTCTAATTCTTCCGGTTTGTGATTAATTTTCTTCAAAAAAACGGTTGTATTCATCCGGTAAACAGCAATTCGGGTAAATTGCATGCGTGGATTCAAGGCTAGTATCAATTCTCTACTCATAGTGCAAGTATTTTGGGTTAAACTAATAGTTATTTCACTTTTATTTTAATCTATTCATTCAGAAGATATCTTGATATCACCAAGCGTTGTATCTCCGAGGTTCCTTCGCCTATTTGTAACAATCGCTGATCTCTGTAAAAACGTTCCACCGGATATTCCTTCATCAAGCCATATCCTCCATGAATTTGTACAGCTTCATCAGCAACCTCTTTAGCTATTTCAGAGCAATACAATTTCGACATTGCAGCCTCTTTAGCAAATGGTTTCCCATTATCTTTCAACCAACAGGCTTTATACAATAGATTTCGTGCCAACTCTATCTTTGTAGCCATATCAGCCAACTTAAAAGATATGCTCTGAAATTTTGCTATCGGTTTTCCAAATTGTTTTCTTTCTTTAGAATACTGAAGAGCCATTTCATAAGCACCTTGCGCCAATCCTAGTCCCATGGCTGCTATAGATAGACGACCAGAATCTAAGGTTTTTAACATGATTTTAGATCCCATTCCCCTTTCTCCCAGCAAACTGTCTTTTGGAATGCAGCAAGTATCAAAAAACATTTCTGCAGTATCGGAAGCTCGCCACATTAATTTGCCGTGCATGGCTTTCGACGACCAACCTGGGGTTCCCTTTTCTACAATAAAAGTGGAAAATTCCTTTTCTTCTCCATTTATAGCTGTCACAGCCTGAACCGTAACGCCAGAACACATTTCACTTGATCCATTGGTTATAAAAATTTTTGAACCATTGATCTCCCAGTTGCTACCCTTATCCTTAGCAAAGGTTTTTGATCCTCTTGAATCAGATCCTGCATCGGGTTCGGTTAAACCAAACGCCCACAATTGCTCTCCTGTGCATAAGCCAGGTAAATATTTCATTTTCTGTTCTTCGGTTCCGAACATATACAATGGACCAACTCCTAATGAATTGTGAGCGGCCAATGTAGCTGCATGTGATCCGTCAACCCTTGCCATTTCTTCAACAGCAATTATATAAGAAAGATAATCCGTAGCCTGTCCGCCATACTTTTCAGGAATAAACATCCCAAACAAACCCATTTCACCCATCTTTCGAGTTAAGTCTATCGAGAATTCTTCTTTCTCATCGAGCTCGTGTGCCAATGGTTTAATCTCCCGTTCAGCAAAATCGCGAACAGCTTTTCTTATGATATCATGTTCTTCGTTTAAATCGAAATTCATATGATCTAATAATCTTTAGTCAAGAGCTATCAAATATTGCTTTTCAATATTTAAATTCACTCACTTTTAAGTTAGCAATAATCCTGAACTATCCCAATCAAATCAGCTAGTTCAAGACATTATTTTTGCGCCTCAGCTTCCATTTTTGATGAAAGTAATTTTTCAGGTATCATGATTTCCTGATTCAAAAGTGCGGATGCAAATGTTTTTCCCTGAGCATCAATCATTAAAGATTTGGTACCACCTCCATCCAAAGATTCTTCTAAAAGGAAGTTAAGTGCCAACAAATTATCTATTTCAAATCGGGTAACTTTACCTTTGGTTAATCCTCCAAACATATTCTTTACCTTTTTCGCGCTTAAATCATGCTTTAAATATTGATAAATCTCTTCAGATCTTGCCAAAACACCAACATTTACCGTATCACCCTTATCACCAGAACGTGCCAAACAAATCTCTCGCAATGGAACTGTTATCAATCGATCATCCTCCCAGGCAGGATCAACAAAATCAGTATGTTCAGTAATGTCCATAAAGATCAATTCTTCTTCATTACCTAAAACAGAACCAATATCATGACTTTCAGTCACCACACCTTTCTCATTTAAAACATGAACTGCAGATACAATGCACTCCTTAGGAATTAATGTTGGCCAATAAGTAATTACCTGTTGCATTCTTGCTCTGCCTCCTATTACCGCAACTCCAGGAGGTCCGCTTAAAATTAAAGGTGCAATACTCATCGAGAAATTCTTAAGTTTACTTACATCAGTATCATAAACCGATAAACGCAATAAAACCTCATTTGGATCGATATCCTCAGCCAAATGCTGATGACAGGCGTTATACCCTACAAATTCGGTGTTCTTTTTCAGATATTGAGTATTCAAGCGCTCCCAAAAAATCGTTTCAAATTCCTGTGCTTTATTCAGAACACGTCCGCCACTAATTACAATAGAACTGGTAGCTTTGTAACCATCCTCGAATGCCATAGACACTTTCAGATATGGCGTAGATGGATATCCTTTTGCACCACTTACCAAAACCTTATTGGTATCCAGCTCCTCTAATTTTAAATGCGTAAAATCCGCAACCACGTCTGGACTAATGTACTGATCCGGATTTCCCATTTCGTAAACCAATTGTTCACGAATGGTATCAATGCTAATCAGCCCACCAGTATTCTCATGCTTGTAAACCGTGAATGCGCCAGATTGATCCATTTCAACTATCGGATAACCCATATTGTCCCAGCGAGGCACTTTTTGCCAGTCGGTAAAATTACCACCTGTTGATTGCGCACCACATTCAATAATATGCCCCGCAACCAATCCTGCTGCCAGCTTATCCCAATCATTCAATTTCCATCCCAATTCATGAATCATTGGCGCCATTGTAACCGAAGTATCAGTAACACGACCAGCTAGAATTAAATCGGCACCACTTTCCAAAGCTTTCAGCAATGGCGGTACACCCAAATACACATTTGCGCTTTGAATATTATCGATAATGGTATCAAAATCCTCACCTGAATCCATATTCTTAAAATTGGCTTGTCCAGGATAAAACTCACCTATCCGTTCTACGATATTATCACCATCGACCACGGCAATTTTAAGGGATACACCTTT
>Ga0209379_10000391_pt1 | contig 39054 bp, 30 predicted proteins | sample tdDd001_FD_187124 | JGI IMG/M metagenome (GOLD analysis project Ga0209379, IMG submission 187124) | Marine sediment microbial communities from the Atlantic coast under amendment with organic carbon and nitrate - tdDd00.1 (SPAdes)... | ecosystem: Environmental > Aquatic > Marine > Coastal >... | reverse complement strand
CTTCTTCAAGCGGTGATGGCATTTAGCATTCTGACATTTGAAGTGCCATTTGGTGTTCTTAGTGATCGAATCGGTTATAAAAAATCAATTATTCTGTCTCAAGTTGCCATGGTGTTTGCTAGACTCGTTTTCCTCTTTGGCCAAGGGTTTACATTTCTCTTAATGGATGTAGTCTTGTTGAGCATTTCCGGCGCTTTACTTTCGGGTGTGTTAGAAGCCTATGTATATGAGTCAAACAAATCAGCTTACGCAGACCAGATGACCAAAATTTATAATTTTGCATCACTTGGTTTTATATTGTCGAATGTACTATTTTTCTTTGTTGTGAAAAGTGGGCATTTCAGTTTAATTAGTATTACATGTTTATTTAATGTGGTGGCATTAATAATGAGTTTGAGCTTACCTGAAATAAAGCAGTCTGATGACAAGATACAAAGTGTGAATTCGTCTTTGAAGATGTTTGAAACCTTAAAATTGGTCTCTAAAAAAAGAACTTTCTGGGAGTGTAGTATTGCCAGTGGTATGACTGCTGTGGGTATGTCCGTGTTTAATATGTTATTTGTAGTTGTCCTATCTGACAAAGGCTTTAATGTTGAGTTTATGGGACTTGTTATATTAGCCTACTCAATATTTGAGTTAAGCATTAAGTATGCACCCGTGATCAAAGACAAGCTGGGCATAAAAAATTATATATCAAGTATAATGGCTCTAATAACTATAGCCTTTATTTTAATAGGGCTTGCACATTCGGTCCCACTGCTCCTTGTGACAGGTGGGTTTGTAATGATCCTATCGATACTTTTGTCTATTGAAGTCACAGATAGAAGCAATCAGTTTATTGACCAAGTCGGCGAGGAAGATAAACGAGCCAGTTTACTTTCAGTAGTTAACATGGCAGGAAGTGGTGTTGAGGCAATAATGTTTGTTGCCATTTCAAGTGGCAGAGTTATTGATGGTAGGATTTTTATAGTAGTGGGTGTCGGTTATGCCTTCCTTGCTATCTATAATAAATTTATGCAACCGCTAAGAAGCAATCAAGTAAGAGGCAATCAAGTAAAAAGCAATCAAGAGGTTTCAGAAAGAGTCAGCTAAAGAGTGTATAATTATTTTTATCAATAAGTTATGAGCATATATTCAAAATCTCAATGGGTAAAACGTTGACAAAAATTTAACTTAGGCGTAGAATACACTTGAAAGATCATTCAAGTGTTATGACAGAGGACCCAAACTTCATAGACAGGGTCTAGTATAGATGGAGGTCATTATGGCTAATCAAATTGAAATGTCACTGGTTGAAGAAAAACTAGAACGTGTACGTCCTATGTTACAAAGAGATGGCGGAGATGTTAAGCTGATTGATGTTACTGAAGAGGGTGTCGTTAAAGTGCAATTACAGGGTGCCTGTAGTGGATGTCCTGGTGCAACCATGACACTAAAACACTTAATTGAACAGTTTTTAATGCAAGAAATTCCTGAAATCAAGGAAGTTGTTGGTGTCTAGGTAAACCACACCTAGGTTAACTGTTTTAAATTAAATAAAAGTAGATTTAAAAGATAAAGCGATGACTGAGAGGGTTTACCGGCCTACATAAGTCATCGCTTTTTATTATAAGGACTCTAACTTACGTCCTTTTACAAGTAGCCAAATACCAAATCCAACTTCACCAATGGTCATGGGGAGCATGAGTCCAGTTTCAAGTAGGCCTGTAAAAGATGAAAGTTCTGGTGTGAAAGTATTTAGGACATTAATCACAATATAGCTACAACCTGCTAACATGAGTAAAATACTCCATAGTTTTGGAATCATCCTAGTTTTGTAAGCGGCACGTCCGGCAAATAATAAATGCATTCCAAATATAATGAGCCCAACAGACCAAATATATTCAAATGACATGATTTTAGACATGACTTGGGTCGGGTCTGGAAGTTCTAAACGGGCATAGGTGAATGCGATTTGCAACTGAACCACTGCATAAGCCAAGACCCCTGTGTAGATTAAACGTAATATGCCACTTTGCTTTGCAAGTTGTGGTGCAGCGGGTTTAAGGTAGATATAAAATCCATAACTAACCAGTAGATCTAAAATAACAATTAAGAACCATACCCCAATTTCTGCTTGGAATAATGCCTGGGCATTCAAAATGTTTGTGAGGGTTGTTTGACCGTCATTTGGAATGACGATGGATGAATGAACAAAACCGTATGCAAACATAGCCGCTATGGTCATAATTAGCAGTGAAACCCCTGAAAGGATAGCTGCAGACTTTAAAGATGTAGGATTTTTAGCAGTTTTATGTGTTGATGTTGTCATATGAATTCCTCCTTATATAGCTTTCTTATAGGACATAGTTTAGTGCAAATTATCTTTTACTGCATTGATTTAAGTCAATGCACCTAATGAAAAGTTTATTGGCGTGTGATTTATCAGCTTAAGGGTATTACATATAATGAAGGAGGGATCGGGATGAAAAAAATTCTGGTACCAGTTGATGGTATGGAAACCTGTCAAAAGACGTTTGAGACTGCAGTGAGTTTGGCAGACAAATTTGGAGCAGAGTTGGTGGTGCTTTATGTAAAACCTGTAATTGATCCGCTCTCTCATCCGAGTTATGTGGCACTTGAAGAACATAGCGATGTTCACATAGAGGACATTGCACGTGAGATTACAAAAATCGCAGCGGGGAAACTAGAAGGGCAGGGGCGGAAGGTAACATCAGTGATTGACAGTGGTGATCCAGCCTCAGCTATAATTGACGTAGCCTCCAAAGAAAATTGTGACATGATAGTTATGTGTACACATGGTATGGGCACGATTAAAAGATTCTTTTTAGGCAGTGTAACTAATAAGGTTGTACACCATGCTCAAGTGCCTGTTCTGGTGGTTAGATAAATCAAGTTCAATAAATTAAACCTAATAGACAACACAATCGTTGTCTTTTTTTTGTATAAGTACAACTAAACATATGGGAGTTGACCAGTGATATCTTTGGATTTAAATACATCTTGACTCTCCCCTATGGTGGAGGGTTTAAACTGAAGATAGAAAAGAGATCTTAAATAGATTTGAAGTAGAACTGGAGGTAAAGATGCAAGAAAAAGTGGATTTTAAAAAGAAGGACAAACACTTATACAAACCCTCATCCAAGACACCTGTGATACTTGATGTGCCAATGCTTCAATACATTATGATTGAAGGTGTAGGCGCACCACAGGGAGAAGTCTTTCAAAAGTCAGTTCAGGCACTATATAATATTGCTTACAAAATTCGAATGTCTCATAAAAAAGGACTACAGCCAGAGGGCTATTATGAGTTTGTGGTGCCACCCCTTGAAGGCATATGGGATGTGGTAGAAGGTACCCAGTATAATGTGAGTGATAAAAGTAATTTTAAATGGTCTTTAATGATTCGTCAGCCTGAGTTTGTAACACATGCATTTTTTGAGTCTATGAAAACACTGGCTATGCAGACCGGTGAGAACGACTACTTAAAAGATGTAAAGTTCGGTGAACAATCTGATGAACTTACGTGTCAAATGTTGCATATAGGTCCATTTGACTGTGAACCAGAGACCTTTGAGAAAATGGAAGTTTGGGTTAAGGACCAAGGATATAAAAGAATTTCAAAAACCCACAGGGAAATATATTTAAGTGACTTTAACCGTACAGCACCAGAAAAACTAAAAACCGTTTTGAGATTTAAAATAGAGAAGAAGTAATACATGGAATCCAGAGGGGGAGAGTATGTATCAGATTGGCGCTTTTTCAAGAGTGGTTGGATTGTCTGTAAAAACTTTAAGATATTATCATGATATTGGCTTGTTAGAACCCGCAGAAATCGATACTGATTCTGGCTATCGATACTATTCGGAAACAGAATTTTTTCGTGCCCAGCGGATCATATTCCTAAAAGAATTGAACTTTACCTTACCTGAAATCAGTGAAGTTTTGACACATTTAGATGATGATAGTGACTTACAAGCTTATCTTAAGGAAAAACAGGACCAACTGGATATGCAAATTAGAGAGTTAAAAAAAGTTCAGAACGCTATTCAAATGCACTTAGATAAGGAGGTCAAGTTTATGGATGAAAAAATCTATACGTTTGAGTTAATAACAGTCCCAGAACAACTTATAGCATCTATCCGGTATAAAGGGAAATATGATGAAGCGGGGAAATACATCTCCATTTTATTTAAAGCAGTGGGCGGAAATGCAAGAGGTCCAGTATTTGCTTTATATCATGATGCGTCGTATATGGAAGAAGGGGCAGACATTGAAATGTGTGTTCCCGTAAAAAAAGCCATTGAGAAAGGGGAGGTTACTTCAAGAATATTGGAAAGTGAAACCTACCTTACAACAATGCACATTGGCCCTTACGACAAATTAAATTATGCATATAAAGCGATGCAAGATGAAATGGACGCCAAAGGTCTGGAGTCTTCAATCCCGATTCGTGAAACATATGAAAAAGGACCAGGGATGCTGTTAAAAGGAAATCCAGAAAAGTACAAAACCGTATTACAGTTTCCTGTGAAAAATAAGAAGTAGGTTTAGAGTCGAATAATAGCAATGATTCAGCACAGAATAGGTTTATGTGTTTGAAAAGCCTGTCTAGATAAGGTGATAAATATAAAGACCCAAGTTGTAAGTATACGACTTGGGTCTTGTTGTACATGTACACCAAGGCTGATGCCTAGAAGTGTAGCTATATGATTCTATAAGATTTGCTTATGATTGTTATGCTTCCAGTAATTCTTCATTAGATTTTTCAGTAGACGTCTCTGAGTTCTTGTATTGACTCATAAGGTCTTGGTCAACCATTTTAAAGGTTTTCGTAAAACGCACCCCAATGGCTAATATAGCTTCCATAATAGCTGCAGCCAGCAGTACATACTGTGCAGTAATCACGGTTGCAGCAGCCGTACCAATTAATATGGACAAAACTGCAGCAGGTCCATTGATCATCTCTAACACACTAAATACTTTACCACGGTTCTCATCGGGCACTGTTTTTTGCAGTACCGAATTTAGAATAATCATGTGGGCGGCCCCAATACATCCTAAAATCATAAATAAGGCAATTGAAATTGGGAAAACCTTATTAAGTGTGAAAAGTCCAAGGGCAAGAGCATCTAAAATCAACACATTTAAAAAGAGCTTAAATGGATTGGGGTAATGTTTGACCTTCACACCGATAACAAAGCTACCTACAATTGAACCCACTCCGAGAGCAGACAATAATGTTCCCCATGCCATTTCAGATTGGTCTCCCATTTGGAGGGTTTCACGGATGAAAATATAAATAAGTGTGCCCTGCATGACCATTGTGAAGGTTAAAAAAGTTTCAATGAGTACCATCAGTCGAATTTTAGAATTGCTCCACATAATAGAGATACCGTCTTTAAACGCTTGCAGGTGCTGACTCTTATTGAGTGCTGAAGTCACTTTGTCTAAGTGTTTCTCTTTAAGAGTGATAGACAAAATAATAAGTCCTGATAACCAGAAAGTGGCTGCATCAATAACAAAAGCCCGTTCAACCCCGAGAAAACCAACTGTAGCTGCCCCAGTTGCTGACCCAATTATTTGGACAATACTATTGGATGACGACTTAAAGGAGTTGAGCAGTGGTATATCTTCTTTGTCGACCATATTAGGCTCCATAGCACTTTGTGCAGGACGACGGAATACATTGGCTGTGGCTTTTAAAAATGTAATCAAATATATAAGTTTTAAATCGTTAACAAAGAGAGCTGAAAGAATCGCAAGTCCACTGAATAAATCAGAAAAGAACATGATTTTTTTACGTGAGAATTTATCGATGACTATGCCTGCCAAGGCGCCAAAAATCATGGTTGGTATCAATTCAAACGTGGTTAAAAAGCCAATATCCGTAATTTTACCCCCTGAAATGATGTAGACTTTTCGAAGGAGTGCAAAGTAACTGATTTTGCTTCCAAAGTAAGAAATGATCCCGGCAAGGATAAGCTTCATAAAGGCTTTATTTTTTATAATAGTTTTGTACTCATTTAAATAAGATGTGACTGAATTTTTGATATTAAACATGCTATTGTCCTCCACTTTTGTCTTGTGTGCTGTGTTTTTAAGAATTATGGGCACAAAAAAACCACAGGTATATAAACACCTGCGGTCCATAGCATTTTAATATTTAACAAGGGGGCAAGTGTTTGATTTCATTATGTTGTTATTCATACGTTTGAAGTTTTGCCTGTTTAGTCTTAATTGGCACATACTCAAAGCCCCTTTCTCACTTAAGATAAGATTATTGTATAAGATTGTGTATCTTCGAATACAGAATAGCATACTAAATAACATAATACAATATAAAACGATAAAATAATTTTAACGATAAGGATATTAAATCCACTTGTTTTAACAAATAAATAAATGGATTTAAAGGTCATAACGTTTTCAAAATAATTCAATAATAAAAAAGCACAAACAGAACGGTTATGCGTCTTGTCTGTGCTTAACTTTAAGCATTTAAGTTAATATGGCAGTACCCATTTGGATTCTTTTGTAAGTACTTCTGATGATATTCTTCAGCCGGGTAGTATGATTTGAGGCTTTCAATTTCTGAAACTATGAGGTCGGAGTATTCAGGTCTTCGTTTGTCAAAATAGGCTTTTATAACCGCTTCATCTTCTGGGTCAATAAAATAAATGCCGTTGCGGTATTGGTCACCAACATCTGGACCTTGTCTGTTCCAAGCGGTAGGGTCAACTATCCTAAAAAACCTTTCCAGTAAGGTTTCAAGTGTTATTAGCTCGGGGTCATATTCAACCTTAACAACTTCAGCATGCCCAGTTAAGTGTGAACAAACATCTTCATAAGTTGGGTTATCTGTTTTGCCATTTGCATAACCAACTTCCGTATTTAAAACACCCTTTAGCTGACCATAATAGGCTTCTACACCCCAAAAACAGCCGCCTGCAATTACAATTTTCTTCATGTTCCCAGCTCCTTTCAGGTATATTCTTAAACCGATTTAGTTTAAGAACAAGTTACTCGTTAAGTTGATTGTACGCTGAAAGTTCATAGAAGTCAAAAGTATACCAGAAAAGTATACAATAAGTTTACAAATACCTTACAAGGCAATGTCTTCTTCATTGAACGTAATATTACAAGAAAAAAGAGCACAGTTAATCAAGGATGAACGTGTACTCCGACTTAAGTTAATGGGTTATCGAATAACTAATACGGGGATATGTGCATGGTGTACCACTTTGTTGGTAATAGAACCAAGTAAAAATCGCTTCATTGCACCCATTCCATGTGTGCACATCATAATTAAGTCACACTCATTTTTTTCAGCCACTTCTAAAATTGTTGCAGCTGGATTACCAGCTTCGCTAATGGTGATGACTTCAAATGGGACTTCCCCGAGGGCTTCTTTTGCATTTTCAAGTATTTGATGTGATTGTTTTTCAATCGAGTAAGAACATTCAAGTGGATAGGATGGATAATTATTGTACTCCGTTAATGTCGGTAGACCATAGACATTTAACAAGACAATTCGTGCGCCATATTTTTCACCGAAAGATTTGATGTATGCTGATATGTTTGCACAGGATTCAGAACCATCCACTGGAACTAGAATTTTTTTAAACATACCCTACACCTCCTATTCTATACCTACCCGAGGGGGTGTAGAAATATCGCCTACAATCTAAATGTTTTCAATTTGCCAGTCAATGGGTTTGTGGCCCATATCCTTGAGTAGGGTATTGGTCATTGAAAAGTGATGACATCCAAAGAACCCCCTATAAGCGGATAAAGGACTTGGGTGGGGGGCTTCGAGTATATGGTGGTGACTGTTGGTAATAAGTTTAGACTTTTTCTGTGCAGGACAGCCCCATAGTAAAAAGACAATGGGTTCTTCCCTTTGATTTAAAAGTCCAATAACGTGGTCTGTGAAAGTTTCCCACCCCATTTTTTTATGTGAATGTGCTTGGCCAGCGCGTACGGTTAGAACCGTATTTAATAACATGATGCCTTGTTTGGCCCATTTAACTAAATAACCATTGTTTGGAACCTTACAGCCCAAGTCCGAATGGAGTTCTTTATATATGTTCACTAGGGAAGGAGGTGTTTTCACACCAGGTTGGACAGAGAAACAAAGTCCGTGGGCTTGGCCTTGTCCATGGTAAGGATCTTGGCCTATGATAACCACCCGCACATCTTTATAAGCGGATAAATGAAAAGCATTAAAGATCTCATCGGCCTTGGGATAGATGGTCTGCGTGGTATATTCATTTTGTAGAAAATCACTTAGTTTTTTATAATACTCTTTTTCAAATTCTGGCTGGAGCAGACCAGCCCAGTCATTTTTAAAGTGTACTTGCATTTCAATTTTTGATTCCATAATGCCTCCTGTGGCTCATCTTCGTTTATTTGTATATTGAAAGGTCTTTTGCCATTTCCACAAAGGCCTGTAAAGCTGGGGAATGATACCTATTTTGATGGTATGCCATTTGGGCAAGGATTTTCTGGTCATCCTCTAGGTCTAAACTGTCTGCAACCAGTAAACCAGCTTCAATTTCGTCTTGAACGGTCATTTTAGGAACAAAAGTTACCCCCATGCCGTGAATAACAGATTGTTTAACAAGTTCAAGACTCCAAGCTTCGAGGGTATTTTCAAAGGCAGTCCCCCTAGAAGTGAGATAGTCTTCGAACATGTCCCTAAAGGTGCCCCCTTTTCGTGTATTGATAATACGAGAGACTTTTTTGCTCTGGGCATCTCTTTTTTCAACATAATCGGGTGTTGCAACAAAGACCATATCTACTTCTGCCAGAACAGAGACACTGAGTTCAGGAGATTCAATCTTTCTATCAATGAAGAATATAATATCCACTTCACCTGTTGATAGTTTTGGTTCAAGTTCTTTGAATCGTGCGTTGATTAATACAATTTCAACATCTGGATAAAGGTCTGAGTAGGCTTGAAATAAAGGGCCAAGTTTATACAAAGCAATAGACTCTTCTGTCCCAATGCGGATGGTTCCACGCGGTGACTGTCCAAATCCAGACAAGGACTCAATTTTTTGGTAGGTGCTTAATAAACGGTCCACCTGTTTTTCCAACTGTCTCCCTAAATCCGTTAAAATAACTTGGCGGCCTATTCGGTCAAAGACTTTCCCAGACAAATGATCTTCAATAGCCTGTATGTGGGCAGTAATCGTTGACTGAGCGTATCCAAGTTCTTCACTAGCCTTAGTAAAACTGCCTGTTTCTATGATTTTTTTAAAGGTAATAAAGTTTCGTATTTCCATAAGATCCTCCTGTATCGGTTCAATCATATTATATCGAAAAAACCGATGGATTTCATCGTTTATTTCAATTTTACAAATGTAGACCTAGGCGTTATTATATAGGTGTAAAGAAGATAACTGATAGTGGTTATCAACTAATCGATCTCACGTAAAGTGACTGGAGGCGAGATTATGGCTATTTTCAATCGAATCTTTGGTAAGAATACAATCAAGAATGCAAGTAAAACAGTTAGACTATTCCAAGCAGACGCAGCTGTTAAGGAATATGTAGAAAATCAGCGTATCGCAGCAGCTGACACAAGAATTTTACTTTAAATTTGAATATATATGATTGTACTACCCCCTTAAAGCAAAAGACGCAATGAAAACACCGCTTCCCCGAGCGGTGTTTTCTTCGTTTTTGGTTATATAACGCCAGTATATATAATGCTCAAATATACTTATCTTTCGGGTGATTCTTGTATAAATGGGTAACAAGGGAATAGACGAAATCAAGTAGAAACGGGGCGTGAGTATATGGAATCTAGTAACACTAATTTCAAACGTGTGAATCGGATTGGTATTTCAGTCTTGATACTGAGTATTCTTATTGCCATTTTGCTTATGTTAACCGTACTGGATACGATTAAAACCCGAACACTAGAGAATATAGAGTCTTCTTTACAATCAGTTCTTCGAACGGCTGAAGAGGGCATTAGTATTATGATTTTGGAAGAGTTAGATGACCTGTCATCCACAACTCAAGACAAGTTGTTACCTGTTTATATTGAAATGGCAAACAATACACAAAACAGTGATGAACTAAAGAAATACATAGACCGAAGTAAAGTGGAACTTTTATCGAGTGCCCATGCCATTGTTTCAAACGAATTAGAACTTATCTATACTAACACTTCAGCTGAATCTTTCGATTTGGAAAACGAAAGCCTTAGACGTGCTGTTCAAAGCTCTTTGACAGGACGTGCAAACTTTGTGCCCCCATTTAATAAAGACACTCCAACCATTTTTTATACAGTTCCCGTGTTTACCCCTAACAAAAAAGTAAGTGGTGTGCTTATTAAAGCAGAAGATCCAAAACGTAATTTTACACGAATTACACAGGCTGGTCGAATAGGAGACAGTGGTGAAACTTATGCCTTTGACAAAGAAGGATGGATGTTGACCCAGAGCCGTTTTGAGTCTGCTTTAGTTGAAATCGGTCTACTCGCCCCGAATACGAGCAGTATTTTGAACATCCAGTTGATTGATCCGGGTGTGGATTTAACACGCGCAAATAGATTGAACAGTAATGACGGGGAAGATCTTAGCTTAACGCTTATGGCCCAATCTGCTGTTCAAGGTTCTTTTGATGTAAATACCCAGGGTTACCGTGATTACCGCGGGGTAGAAGTTTTTGGTGCGTGGTTATGGAATGAAACGTATCAATTTGGACTCACCACAGAAATAGATGTAATGGATGGTCTTTCTTCTTATTACGCATTCCAACGTGGAATGATTTCAACTGTTTTGATTGCACTGGCTTTACTTACTTTTAGTACATTTATGAGTATTGCCATGGAAAGACGTTCGGCAAAACTTTTAAGAGAAACCAACCTTGTTTTAGAAGAGACAGTGGCAAATAGAACACAGGAACTTGAAAAAATAAACAGGAATTTCGAAGAAGCTATTAACGCATTAACCCATCCCTTTTATGTGATCGATGCAAATACCTATGAAATTTTAATTGCCAATAATAATGCCCGGAGTTTATCCAGTCAAAGTATTTCTACGTGTTACAAGTTAACTCACAGAAGAGATACACCGTGTGACAGTGGGTCTCATCCATGCCCACTTGAAGTAGTAAAGGCAACGAAAATGCCATATACCGTGGAACACGTTCACTTTGATGCAAAGGGTGAAGAGATATTTGTAGAAGTTCATGGATATCCTGTTTTTGACGATGCAGGTGAAGTGGTTCAAATGATCGAATATTCCCTTGATATTACCAAAAGAAAAGAGGCAGAGCTGGCGACAGCTAAGGCTTTAGAACAAGTTCAAATCTTGTATGACTCTTCCCTGGCATTAAGTCAAGCCATAGAATTAAAAGATGTACTTTCTTTAGTGCTGGATAAAATGAAGGCTGTTATCCCGTATGACAGTGCGTCCATATTAGAATACGATGATCAAAATGAAAATTTGAAGATAATATATTGTACTGGATTTAATAATCCAGATGAGATTATTGGCACCAGTTTCCATGTAAATGAAGACTCTTTTAACTATGAAATTATTCACAAAAGAGAGCCCAAAATAGTGGATGATGTGAGTAAGTTTGACGAGTTTGTAGACTTATCCACAGGACAATCCATAAAATCATGGTTGGGGATTCCACTCATTTATAAAGAACAAGTAATCGGAGAACTTACCTTAGATTCAAACATCCCTGATTATTACACACACACACTTGCAGACCTTGGTCTTGTCTTTGCGGCCCAAGCTGCAGTTGCCCTCGAAAATGCAAAGTACGTTGATGAACTAGAACGTTCTAAAGAACTTGCAGAGCAGGCAACCAAAGCCAAATCAGACTTTTTAGCAAACATGAGTCATGAAATTCGTACACCTATGAACGCCATTATTGGTTTAAACGAACTCTTAGAACGTACAAAACTCACAGCAAAACAAAATGACTATGTACTGAAAATTGGTTATGCAGCTAAAAGTTTATTAGGCATAATCAACGATATTTTGGACTTTTCAAAAATAGAAGCTGGAAAACTCGTAATCGAAAATATTGATTTCCGCCTAGACGATGTCATGGAAAATATCTCAAATGTACTGGGAATGAAAGCATTCAGCAAAAATATTGAACTTATTATCTGTAAAGATAGTAAAATTCCTGAATGGATTGTTGGCGACCCACTTAGAATTGGGCAAATCATCCTTAATCTTGCAAGTAACGCTGTTAAGTTCACAGACCATGGGGAAATTATTATACGCGCAAGAGTTAAAGAAGAAAGTGATGCCCACACCCTGTTAGAATTTGAAATCCGTGACACGGGTATTGGTATGACACACAGCCAAATAGAAAAACTCTTTAAAGCATTCACTCAAGCAGATGAGTCTACAACTAGAAAGTTTGGCGGAACGGGTCTAGGTCTATCTATTTCTAAGCGTCTTGCAACCATGATGGGTGGGGATATTACAGTTGAAAGTAAGTATGGTGAAGGAAGTGTGTTCACCGTAACTGTGAAATGTTTTGAAAGTACGGTTACAGAAATGACGGTTATGAGTATACCTGAAACCCTAAAACATATGCGTGTTTTGGTTGTTGATGATAATGAAGCAGCACGCGCTGTCTTAACCAATTACCTAGAAGATTTCGGTTATACAGTAAAAGAGCTTGCTTCAGGTGAAAAGGCTATAGAAGAATTTGAAAAAGGTGAAGTGTATGACTTGGTTTTATTGGACTGGAAAATGAAGCCTTTAAATGGCGTGGAAACATGGGCCCAAATAGACCAAATTAAAGATGTAAATCCCAAAGTCATTATGGTGACAGCTTACGCCCAAGAAGATGTAATAGAATCTGCTTACCAGGTAGGTATTCGCGATATATTAGATAAACCCGTTACACAATCTGGCTTATTTGATGCAATTATGAATGTATTTTCACATAACCGGAAAGTATATAAACAGTCAGATAATATTTATCCAGAGGGCTTTGAACAGATTCAGGGCGCCAAAGTATTAATTGTTGAAGATAATGAGATCAATCAACAGGTGATTCGAGAAATATTAGAACATGAGGGATTCTGGGTAACGGTTGTGGAAGATGGCAGTCAATCGATTGATATTTTAAAAGATAGTACCTTTGATATTGTGCTTATGGACTTACAAATGCCAGTGATGGATGGGTATGAAGCGTCAAAAATTATTCGAAAATCAAGAAATAGCGTAGAGTTACCTATTATTGCCTTAAGTGCTGATGCTATGTCAGGGACACGAGAAAAAGTTTTAAGTGTTGGTATGAACGATTATATAACCAAACCCATTAACAAAGGACAGCTCTTTGCTTCTATGGTTCAGTGGATTGCTTCTAAAGACAGGGCTAAATTCCACCAGAAAAAACGTGAAGAAGACACATCTATTGACCTCATGCAGGCAAGAGATATTCTTGCTTCCTTTAACATACAAGATGCGCTCAAACGATTAGGTGGGAACGCCAAGTTGTATTTGTCACTGTTAAAACGATTTGAAAAAAATCAAAGATCCTTTTATGAAGAGTTTACAGCCTTTGAAGAAGGTTCCATCGATAGAATTCGCAGGGCCCACACCCTAAAAGGTGTTGCCGGAAATATAGGCGCAAAGGCTTTGTATGAAAAATCTAAGGATTTGGAAAATGCAGTTCGTGAAGGCAGTCAATATGAAGACATTTTAGTTGATGTTGTGGCTATGTTAGGGGATGTATCAACAGAAATTAGTGAAGTGGTTAAGTACTTTGAAGAGGATGATTTAAAGAAGGTGGATGTAAAGCCAATTAAGTTGATTTCAGAAGATGAAATAAAGGAAAAACTAATAGCCTTAAAAGAACTATTAGATGTCTTTGATGCAGATGCCCAAGACCTGGTGGATACGGTGGTGGGATATAGTCAAACTAGTATCAAACAAGACCAACTTGCAAAACTGAAAGAAAACGTGGATGACTACGCATTTGATGACGCAGTGGAGACACTTGAGAAGATCTTCAAAGAGAAAGGATGGGGGTAAGACATGAAAATAAGATCAAAATTAGTGCTGATGACCTTACTCGCAGTGTTCCTTTTATTCCTTTCCTTTAGCACATTAATTAGACCACGGTATGAAAAACTTGTGACAGATGTTTATGTGACTAATTTAGAGCTCCAGTTAAAACACATTGATTTTTACATGGAAGAGTTCGTAAGTGATACTAAAGATGACGTTGAGTATTTAGCTAAAAGCAGTGAGCTTATTGAAAACAATAAAAACCTAACCAATTTCTTAAACGTGACACAAACAGGATTTGACTACAATCCATCAGCAGATGAACTACAGTTGGTGTCACTATTTGAGCAATATATAGAAGCCAATGAGCAAATTGAGTTTGTATATTTTGGTTCTGAAACAGGGGACTTTGTAATGAATGTTCCTATGATGGCTCCTGGAAGTCCCAAAGAGTCACTATTTGATTTTGATCCTCGCGGTCGTCCTTGGTACGTGAGCGCTCAACAAAATAAGGGAAAAGCTATCCTTACCAATCCATATACGGCCCCATCAGGTTATGAATTTTACTTAACTGCTGCTATTACAGTGGAAGATGAAGCGGGAAAGATGTTAGGTGTATTAGGTATAGATTTGAATATTAATAACTTAAGTCGCTACCTTATCAATGTAAGAAGTAATGAACCAGGTGTCTTTGGTATGGTTCAAGACTCAACAATGATCCAAATAGCAGGTAAAGAAATTACCCTGTCAGAAGTTAGAAGCTCACTTGTGGATGAGCTGGACTACACAAAAGCAGAGGGTTTAAAGTATCACACAACAGACATAAATGGAGAAAAAACTATACTGGTTGTGTTAGAAGATGAAAGCTTAGAATGGGACTACTTCATATCGGTTCCTAAATCGGTGATTGATGACCAAGTGGAACAATCTATAATGGCTGTTTACATTCCAGTTCTTGTCTTCTTTACCTTGTTCATGTTTGTTGTCATTCTCTTTGTTCAACGATTTATCTTAAAACCGGTTGTTCGACTTAAAGACACAGCTGCCTCGATCACAGAAACCGGAGACTTAGACATGTCCATAAAAGGATATGGAAAAGACGAACTGGGCCTTTTAGCAGATTCCTTTAATCAAATGATCCAGGAGTTAAAAAAGAATAAAGATACCTTAAAAGAGCAAATTGAAAATCGCACTCGAGAATTAAAAGAACAACAAATGTTCTTAGAAAGTTTGATTAACAACTCACCATCGATTGTATTTGTTAAAGACGTCAACTTTAAATATGTTTTGGTTAACAGTGCTTGGTGCAACATGTTTGGCTTAGATGCAGAAGATGTCTATGGCAAAAAATCAGAAGATGTGTTTGGCCATGATGAGTATACACATCCAAACGGGGATTTAGAAGTTATTAAAACGCGAGCTCCCCTTCAAATGGAAGAAGACTTGCTTTTGAACGGTGAGTATAGGGAGTTCTTAAGTACAAAATTCCCTCTATTTGATGAAACCGGTGAAGTGTACGCCGTATGTAATATAGCTACAGAAATTACGGATTACAAAAAGACACAAAGAGACCTAGCACGAAAGAAAGAGCAACTAAATGTCTTGTTTGACACAATGCCTATAGGGGTTTCAATGATCTCGTCTACGGGAGAAATCAAAGAAGCTAATAAAGTTTCAGAAGATATTTTGGGCATTTCTGCAGACGAACATAAACAACTTGAGCTGTCTTCTAAAGTATTCACGATTATCAGTTCGGACGGTGAAACCATGCCTGTTGAAGACTATCCAGCTTCAAGGGTAATACAAGGTGAAACCATGGTTTCTAATGTCGAAATGGGTGTGGTACAAGAGGACGAAAGTGTTGTATGGATAAGTACTACGGCAGCTGCCATAGATGATACATCCGGCGGTGGTGTAGTGGTAGTTTTTGAAGATATAACTGAAAAACGTAAAGCAGAACACGAGTTAATTAGGGCAAAAGACGAAGCGGAGCAGGCTGTTAAGATAAAGTCCGATTTCTTAGCGAATATGTCCCACGAAATTCGTACACCAATGAATGCAATTATTGGTCTTGGAGCCCTTTTAGAAAAAACAGGTTTAGACATAAAACAACACGACTATGTTGAGAAAATTAACCGGTCAGCTAAAAATCTTCTGGGAATAATAAATGACATCTTAGATTTTTCAAAAATTGAAGCAGGTAAGTTATCTATTGAATCCATTCATTTTAGCTTGGATGAAGTGTTAGGCAATATATCCAGTGTCATTGGTATGAAGTCCTTTGAAAAAGGCATTGAGTTTTTAATTATTAAAGAAAGTGATGTTCCGGATGCTTTAATTGGTGACTCACTACGACTTAATCAGGTTCTGCTCAATTTAACCAATAATGCAGTTAAGTTTACTGAATCAGGTGAAGTGAGTATTCGGGTTTCAAAAGTCAGTCAAACGGACACAGAGTTAACACTGAGATTTACTGTTAAAGACACAGGTATTGGGATGACAGAAGAACAAACAGCATCCTTGTTCCAAGCCTTTTCACAGGCAGACATGTCTATAACCAGAAAATATGGCGGCACCGGTCTTGGACTTGCTATTACTAAGAATTTAGTTGAGATGATGCAAGGGTCGGTTCGAGTGAACAGCGCGTTTGGACAAGGCTCGGAGTTCTATTTTGAAATACCGCTCAAGTATAATCCAAATGCTGTTAGACGGTCTAGAATTGTACCTGGTTTTATTAATGACTTACGAATTGCAGTTATAGAAGACAACGACACAGCCATTGAAGTTTATAAACACTATTTGAATCATTTGAAGTATGAAACGGCACTCTTTAAAGAGTCAGCAACCTTTATAGACGCTGTGAAAAATGGGGCCTATGACCTTGTCATTTTAGATTATAAACTCAAAAGCAAAGATGGTATTCAAGTCTGGAAACAACTTAAAGAAGAGTTGGGTGATGGTCTACCAAGTGCAATTTTAGTGACTGCATATGGTAAAGAGTATGTTATTGAAGAAGCTAAAGAAAGTGGCATTTCAGCCGTGCTCATGAAACCAATCACTCAGTCTAGTTTATTTGACGGCATTATTACAGCTGTTAAAGGTGAACACATCATAGAAGTGAATCATGATTTTAACAAACACATCGAAGATATGAAACCATATGCTGGGAATCGAATCCTTCTGGTTGAAGACAATCCAATTAACCAGCAGGTTGCTATTGAAAATTTAGAGGCCATAGGTTTTGCTCTGGATGTGGCTGAGAATGGCTTAGAAGCAGTTCAGATGGTGGATCACAGTTTAGACCTTTATGACTTGGTGCTTATGGATTTACAAATGCCTGTAATGGATGGATTTACAGCTACAGAGGAAATAAGAAAGCGGGTTTCTAAAGATAAACTTCCTATCATAGCACTATCTGCAGATGTAATGAAAGAGACATTAGAACGAATTGAAGAAATAGGCATACAAGACCATGTACCAAAACCCATTGATTTAAAAGAATTATACTCCAAAATGAAATCTTGGCTAAATCCAAAAGCATCATCTAAAGAAAACCTTGCCAAAACTCTAGTCCAACAAGCAAGTCAAATAGACTTTCATGGCTTGTTAACTGGTTTTAATGTGAACACAGCTTTGGCACGACTCGGAAATAACAGTCTTCTATACAAAAAACTTTTAACAGGTTTTTCTGATGCATATGCACTAGACCTAAAAGAGACCCTTAAGGGGATGGAACATGAAGAAGTAGTGCGGTATTTCCATACACTAAAAGGACTTGCAGGGAATATTGGTGCTGAAAAGTCGCAAGACCTAGCAAAAGATTTGGAAATGGCCATTAAAGATCATGTTGTGAGCCTAAGTGCAATTCAAGAAAATAGTCGATTTGCAGACTTGATTGAACAACTAGCACACGATGTGCAAGTGGTTAAAAAATGCCTAGCGAGCGCGGTTGAAGTAACAGAGACCTCTACTACAACAAGCCTTTCAGATTTGGAATATACTTCGAAACTTCAAAACTTGGTGGAACTATTAGATGAATATGATATGGATTCTGAAGCGGCCATGTTAGACGTTATACCTGAAGTCAGCCGTAGACAAGGAGACAATGTTTCAAGCAAAATTAAAAAAGCAGTTGAAGCCTATGAGTATGAAGAAGCATTAGACCATGTGAACTCAATACTCACAGACCTCCATGGTGCAGAGAAACCTTAATGGAAGGAGAAAAGAGCAATGAGGAAAATCTTAATAGTCGATGACAACACGCTCAATTTAGATATTCTGAGGGATGCGCTTAAGAGCACATACAAACTGTCCATGGCTAAAAACGGAAAAATTGCATTAAAGATTCTTGAAAAAAATATACCAGATTTAATACTATTAGACGTTATGATGCCTATTATGGATGGATACGAAACCTTCGAAAAAATTACTCAAGATGACAGGTTAAGAGGTATCCCTGTAGTGTTTTTAAGTGGGGTAGATGCCCTTGAACATGGCATTGAAAATTTAGATCCAAATAGATTTGTCCGACTGGTTCATAAACCATTTGATATACCTCAAGTCATGCAAATGATCCAGTCAGCACTGGAAGGAGAGGGTATAGGTGAGTGATAAATATTCAATTTTAGTCGTGGATGATATTAAAGACAATATTGATGTCTTATATTCCATTTTAAAAGACGCATATCAAATTAGGTTTTCACTTTCTGGCAGAAAAGCCCTTGAGCTGGCTAAGAAACATAAACCAGACCTTATACTTCTCGATGTTATGATGCCTGAAATGGATGGTTTTACTGTGTGTAAAGCTTTGAAAGATAATCCACTTACAAAAAACATCCCAGTCATTTTTGTAACAGCAAACAATGAAACGGTGGATGAAGTTAAGGGTTTTGATTTAGGCGCAGTAGATTATATCGCAAAACCTGTTACGCCTGCTATTGTTAAAGCTCGAGTAAAAACTCATTTGATGTTGGCCAGCCAGAAAAAAACACTGTTTTTAGAGGTAAAAGAAAAAACAGAGCAAATTTTTGACACACAAGTAGAAATTATTAACGTTCTTGGGCGTGCGGCTGAGTATAAAGACAATGAAACAGGTAAACACGTTCAAAGAGTTGGCGCTTTTGCTTATTTGATTGCGCGAGCTATGGGGGTTGACCAAGCTGAGTCGGAGTATTTAATGCTTGCGGCACCCATGCATGATGTTGGGAAAATCGGGGTTGCAGACAGTATACTAAAAAAACCTGGCAGGCTGAGTGACAGTGAACGGGTTCAAATGAATTTACATGCCATGTTTGGTGGATTGATCATAGGAGACCAAACATCTGAAGTATTAAGGTATGCACGGATTATTGCTGAGCAACACCATGAAAAATGGGATGGAAGCGGATATCCTAAAGGAATTAAAGGGGATGCCATCCACCTATATGCAAGAATTGTTGCTTTGGCGGATGTGTTTGACGCCTTGACCAGTAAACGGCCATATAAAGAGGCGTGGTCCATAGAAAAAACCCTAAATTTGATTGAAGAGGAAAGTGGCAAACACTTCGACCCAAGTGTGGTTCGTGTGTTTATTGATAACCTAGATGGTGTCTTAAAGATAAAAGAATCATATAAGGATGATGTGGATGTATAAAATATTAATCGTAGAAGATTCTCAAGAAAATATCGATGTTTTAAGTGGGGCTTTATCAGAGCAGTACAAAATGTTTGCAGTGAAGAACAGTACCAAAACAGTGGAAGTTGCTCGGAAAATACAACCAGATATTATTCTACTGGACATTATGATGCCTCATCTAGATGGGTATGCAGTGATTCAACTTTTAAAATCAGACCAGTATTTAAAAGATATACCCGTCATTTTTATTACTGCATTAACATCTTTAAAAGAAAAGACCATGGGTTTTGAGCTCGGGGCAGTCGACTATATTGTAAAACCCTTTGATATAGGAGAAGTAAATGCCAGGGTATCGACACATTTATCTTTAATGCAGACCCGTCGGGACTTGCGAGAAACCCTATCCAAAACACTGGTTGGTTCTATACAAGTCTTTTTAGAATTTGAGAAAAAAAGCAATGAACTGACCTACAAACTGTCCTTAAGTGCTAAGAAAAATGCACATGAAATGGCAGTGGCACTAGGCTATAAAGACTTATGGAAAGTGGACACAGCAACTTTGTTGTCCTTGGCTGGTTTGGTTTATCTAAAACCTGAGTCTTTAGATGCAATCCTGCGTGGGACGACCACAAGTCATAAGGACATTGAGTATTACAATAGCTTTTCGCAGTCGAGTGCAGACATGATAAACAAAATCCCACGTCTTGAAGACGTTGCTGAAATGGTGAGTCTAATGCAGAAACCGTTAGGAAGGTATGCTTTTGATCCTAACAATAGCATCATGGCTGGGGCACAAATAATAAAAGCAGCTTACCGGTATGAGGTAAGCCGCCATAAAAACTTACAAACTGAGTTTATTATTAAACAGATGAAATTGGAAAAAGAAAATTATCCAGGAGAAGTCATTGAAGCTTTAGAATGGGTCGTAGGTAAAGAAAATGCAGGGCGTTAAGGTTTCATTGAAACCATGTTGCGCCCAGATTTTTTCCCATTATGAAGTCGAATATCTGCTTTATTTATAATGTCTTCTATGCCTTTATCATCCCTAAGTTCAGTGAAATCATTTAAATCTGCAATGCCATAAGTCATTGTGATTCGGATTTTTAAGTCATTTATTCTGAAGATGTGGCTGTTAATGGTGTTTCGAATACGCATACAGGCTAAAAATGCTTCTTCTTTTGTATATCCTGTAAAGAGGGCAATGTATTCTTCTCCTCCATAACGTGCAACAATATCAGACAGTCTTAAACAACTTGAAATGAGCTGGGCCACTTCTTTTAGAATAAAGTCACCTATATCGTGACCATATTCGTCGTTTATACGTTTAAAATGGTCAATATCCATAAGGGCAACGGACAAGGTGCGGTCTTGCCTTTTAACAAGGTCCCATTCTTGACTAGCCCGTTCAATGAAATATCGTTTATTGTAAATGCCTGTGAGTTTGTCTGTTCTTGACTGACTTTCGAGGCTTTTTTCTTTTTGTGTATGCCTAAGAACGGCATCAATTCTAGCACGAAGGATTTTCTCATTGATTGGTTTTGTCACATAGTCATAAGCACCGGTGCTAAAGCCTTTCACAATGTCCTCATCTGTATTTCGTGCACTCACAAAAATAATGGGTAAGGTGTGAAACTGGTCAGATTTCGCAAGCTCCATGGCAACGGTAAGACCATCTTTTTCAGGCATAATAATATCGAGCAACAATAAATCGACAGTATGTTTCTCAAGGACCTCATACATTTGATGTGCTGAAGAAGCGGTATATACCTCAAAATCTGTGAGCATGGTTTCTATGACATATCTATTAATGTCACTATCGTCTACGACAAGAATTTTAAAATTATCCATGAGTTAATCCTTTCTTATGCTTCATCAGAGGCACTTGGATCAAAATAAACATCAATCATATCCATGAGTTTATCGGCTTTAAATGGTTTTGAAATGTAACCGTCAAAGCCACTACGAAGGAGTGTTTCTTCTTCCTCTTGAAGGGCTTTTGCTGTCAGGGCAACGATGGGAACATGATCAGGATCTTGTTCTGTGATATGATTTAGGGCTTCAATTCCATCCATTTCTGGCATCATGATATCCATGAGTACCAAATCTGGTTTTTCTTCTGTATACAATTGAAGTGCTTCTTTACCATTTTGAGCAAAGGTTAAAGTGTATTTCTTCTCTAAAATCATTCGGAGTAGTTCACGGCCCACCATTTCATCATCAGCAATAAGAATATGTTTACTGATGTTTGAATCCAGTGCTTTAATTTTACTTTCAATCAGTTCTGCAAGTGCATTTATATAGGTTGTGCCGTCAAATGGTGGCTCAATTACGATATATGGTACATCTAGACCCTCATACACTTGAGAATGCTGATCGATGATCAAATATGTTTGAATGGTCTCAGCACGTAGAATTTGGAATATATTAATGAGGGATTCAGGTGATGAATCTTGAATGGCGCCGTCAATAATAATAATGTCAGGATAAAAATCTTCTAACATTTCGATTGCTTGGGTACCTGTTTTTGCTTCAATATGTTGGATGTCATATTTTTTTACACAATTTTTTAGGTCTTGGTGTAAAGCGTCATTGTCACTGCAAAGTAAAACGGTTTTGTTGTTTAAGATGTTATGTTTTTCTGTATAGTTTATTTCGTTATAGGTAAAGACTTGTGTTGGCCTTGTATCCTCATTTGCATGGGTTAAAGCCTGTTTAAGTTTGGCAAGTGAGCTATGGAGCTGGTTTGGTGTTTTGGTTTGTTTAGTTCCAAATGGTTGGTATTGTTCTTTTGGTGTATGTTTTTCAAAGGGTTCTAAGAGTTCATTTTCATCAATACGTACTAAGAAACTCATACGCATTGTTGAACCATTTTGTCCGTCACTTATTGCTTTAAGTTCCCCACCCATCATATGGACAAGAGACTTTGCCATAAATAGGCCAAGCCCGGAATCGTCATATGACTTTGAAGAACCGGCTAATTTGTGGAAGCGGTCAAACACAAAGGGTTTTTCCTTTTCTGAGATGCCAGCACCTGTGTTGGTAAACTCAAACCATATGGAACTTTCTACAACATTCACTTTTAAAGTAACACTGCCTTTGCTGGTATAACCAGTAGAATACTTCATTAAATTTTCGATAACTTGTTCAAGCATTTTACGGTCTGAGTGTATAAACTCTGGAAGTTTAGATTCAGACACCATGTATAAATCGAGTGGGTCTTCACGGTTGGCTACGCGCACTTCCATAAGGCCTTTAAAAATATGTTCTGCATAATCAAGGAGACCTTTTAAGCGAACCGGTCGGGCGTTAAAACGCACATTACCTGACTCGATTTTTTCAAGATCTAAAATATCATTTATAAGGTCTAAGATCCGCAGTCCGCTTTTTTGGATCATAGTTAGCCCCCTAAGCTGGGAGTCGTCCAAATTAGCAGTTCGGTTTTTGAGAAGGGTATTGGATATACCTAACACTCCATTTAAAGGGGTTCTTAATTCGTGGCTTATATTAGTAAGGAACTCTGTTTTACTTTTATTGGCTTGTTTGGCCATTTCACCAGATTTCACCGCTTCAGCCTTTGTTAACTCAAGGGCTTTTGTTTTTTCTGTCACAAGGTTTTTGATCGTAATGGTGCGTGTTAAGGTCATATTGTAATAAGCTATTAAAACACTCATGACAAGGAGACCAATGCCTAAAAGTAAATAAGGGAATAGGGTTTTGTAAGTACTTATGAACATAGGTGTAGGAACAAAGGTTAATTGCCATGTACGGCTCCCAATTCTTAAGGTTTCAACTCTATGAAGGGTACCCGGTAGACTGGTGTAGTAAGCTTGGTTATAGTTGTCTTCATTTAATGCAGGATTGTGATAGTGGAGCTCTTCTGGCTGGTTTGGTTCAGTTATGTCTGTAACGTAAATGTCGATTAAGTCATTTTCGAAGCTTTCAATGGGAATGTCAATTAAGTCAGGCACAATAAATACACCCAGTGCAAAGCCTAAAATACTGTCCTTACGTTCTTGTAAGGTCATTGTTTCTGGGGTGCCTGTGTATATTGGGAAGAAAGTTAATATACCAGCTTGGGTTTCTTGGGCCTGAATTAAGTTTATTCGTCCTGTAGAGTGGGGTTGACCTGATTCAATGGCAAGGTTTAAGGTAGTTAGTCTTCTTGGATTAGATGAAAGGTCAAAACCCAGTGCAGCTTGATTGCCTTCGAAAGGTTCAACAAAATAAACAGGATAATACTCATCTTTGAGGGGTGCAGAAACCCGGTCTCCTTGATTATTAACAGCTGTAAAATCAAAATCAGAATAACCGTCTGAAAGGGCTTCTTGAATAAAACGGTTACGGTCACTACTAGGCACCCGCGGTACCCATTCTAAGGCTTGTATACCTGTGATCTGATCTAGAAATGGTGTGGTGAATGCAGTGAAGTCTTCTCTGCTTTGTATAGATAAAAGGTGGTTTTGCAAAGCAAGCATGGTGAGTTCTTTGTTTTCGATGGACCGCTCAATGGCGCTCATACGTTGAGAAACACCAAACTCAAAGTAACGTTCCAATTTATTGTTTTGGTTATTAAGCGTGTTAATAAAAATACCTGTATTCACAGCAAGTCCAATTATTATAGCAATTGAAAGTGCGACAAGTCTTTTAGTCTTATTATTACGTGTGCGTTTGTCGGTTGACTTAGCCATATGTCCTCCTAGGTCATAGTTTTGTCTATTTTTACCCTGATTTGATTGAATTACACGCTGATCCTTTTAAGATGTTAAGAGTAAATTACGCGCAGTACACATCAATAACATAAAAATTTTGAGTCCCGAAATATCCAGTGTGATGTTGAAATTTCAACATAAATCATGATTCTGACTGATGAACACTTGCTTGACAGTTCATATATTCGTGACTATGATATATCCGGAGTTATGCGTACATATAGAAGTGAAACCAGAAATACTTATGATTGTAGAAGAGATTTTAGATCATGAGTTGATCCGGATAATTAAGGAGACACGCATGAAAAAGACAGACTTAACACAAGGGTCCATACTAAAAGGACTTATTATGATGGCACTTCCTATAATGGGAACATCATTCTTACAAATGGCATATAACTTAACAGATATGATCTGGATAGGTCGTTTAGGCAGTAGAGCCGTTGCGGCTGTCGGAACAGCTGGATTTTTCACATGGTTGGGTTTTGCCTTAATTAGATTGACACAAATTGGCGTTGAGGTGTGGGTATCTCAATCGGTAGGACGTAAAGATGAAGTTGCAGCAAGAAAGTACGCTCGAAGTGCTGTACAAATGAACTTTGTACTGGCCTTATTGTTTAGTGCATTCATAATAGTATTTAGAAATCCACTAATAGGATTTTTTAATATTGACGATGCTTGGGTGAACAGTCAAGCTATAGATTACTTGGTTATTGTAGCAGCAGCTATGGTCTTCCAGTTTTCAAACCAAGTGTTCTCAGGGATATTTAATGGGTCTGGGGACAGTAAAACACCTTTCAAAATTAATACGATTGGTCTTATTGCCAACATGATACTCGATCCACTTCTTATTTTTGGAATTGGTGGTTTTGCAGGTATGGGAGTAAAGGGCGCAGCCCTTGCAACAGCCATATCACATATTGTTGTTTTTACGATATTCTGGATTACTATGCGTCATCAAGAACGCGATTTGTTCCATTTCCAGATCTTTAAAGCACCAGATTTTGATGCTATGAGAGAGATTTTTAAAACGGGTTTACCTGTAGGTGTTCAAAGTGGTGCCTTTACCATATTTGCTATGATTATTGGTCGTGTTATTGCTGCTTGGGGTCCAATACCTATTGCAGTTCAAAAGGTAGGATCACAAATAGAAGCCTTAAGCTGGATGACAGCAAGTGGTTTTTCAACAGCCTTGGGGACTTTTACGGGTCAGAACTATGGTGCTAAACAATGGGAACGCATTAAAAAAGGCTATTTTATTGCCTTACAGATTATGACTGTGGTTGGCATTATGGTCACAGCATTACTCATATTTGGTGCAGAACCCTTATTTAAGATATTCATTCAAGAGCCTGAGTCCGTAGCGGTTGGTGTGGTATACCTTAAAATCTTAGGTTTGTCCCAGCTCTTTATGTGTGTTGAAATTACAACATCAGGTGCTTTTAATGGACTTAATAAAACCCTACCGCCTTCCCTTGTAAGTATTATATTTACTGGATTACGTGTGCCTGGTGCAATCATTTTATCTCGTCCAGAGCTTTTAGGACTTGAAGGGGTATGGTGGAGTATTAGTATGTCCAGTGTACTTAAAGGGATTGTCCTTGTTGGTTGGTTCTCTACCTTACTTTTGACTTCAAGGTTAACGCCAGACTGGAAACAGAAATCCAAGTCTGATGTGTGTTGTGAGTCTTAATGGGCGTTCATTAAATCATTACTAAAAAGATAATAAAAATAATAAACCTTTGTTAGAGCGTTGTTTTACCTAGGTTGAGATTATATTTCAAACAGACATGTAAATGAAAATTATACATGTCTGTTTGCTTTTTTTGTTGGACTTGGGTAATGTATGGAATAAGAAAATTATTTTGACCGATAAGACAGGGGCGTGCTCTATGAAAAGAGTGGATCAGGTATATGAAGCAGTAAAACACCTTGAAAAACTGAATAATACAAGCCCAACGGCTGAAGATGTCGGGGCTTATTTACATCTGGATCGAACCAGTGCATCACGTTATTTAAATAAACTGGTGCGTTCAGGGAAAATCTTTAAAATAGATGGACGCCCTGTTGAGTTTTCAAGCTCTGAAAAGTCAATTCCAAAGGCTCGTGTAGATGAACGTGAACCCCAGAATACAAACATTAAAGCTGAAGACAATATTGTTGGATCTGACCGGAGTTTACAAGTACCTATGCAACAAGCTAAAGCTGCCATTTTATATCCACCTAGAGGTCTACACACCTTATTATTAGGGGAAACAGGCGTGGGTAAATCCATGTTTGCGGAGTTTATGTATAGATTCGCTGTCCAGTCCGGCATGATAAAAGAGACGGCGACTTTTATACGGTTTAATTGTGCAGATTATGCGGAGAATCCACAACTGGTTATGGCGCAGATATTTGGTGTGAAAAAAGGGGCATACACCGGTGCTGACAAAGATAAAGAAGGTCTTTTAATTCAAGCAGATGGTGGTGTTTTATTCTTAGATGAAGTACACCGTCTTTCTCCACAGGGACAAGAGATGCTCTTTACCTTTATTGACAAAGGGACTTTTAGACGACTTGGTGAAACAGAGGGGATTGAAACGGCTGATGTTCAAATCATTGCTGCAACCACAGAAGACCCGTCGTCTTTTTTACTCAGAACCTTTACAAGACGTATTCCAATGGTGATTACCCTACCAGCGCTTCGAGACCGATCTTTCGAAGAACGCATGGCACTTATTGATACCTTTTTAAAGCTTGAAGCTAAAAGAATAGGTAAAAGTGTTTATGTAAACAAAAACTCACTTATATCCTTTTTATTATATGACTGTCCCAATAATATTGGGCAACTCAGAAGTGATATTCAACTGGCCTGTGCCAAAGCATTTCTAAAATATAAGTCTAAAGATGAAAACTATATATTAATTACACAGTCGGACTTGCCACAACACGTAAAACGTGGTCATATGAAAATACAAGACCACAGGGAAGCCATAGATTATTTATTAAAGAGCAATGAAGATATTTTCAGGTATCATTCAGATGATCGAAATGCTCTGCAAATGGATGTACAAGTTGAGTCAGAACCCTTTTATGAGCAAATTGAAGAACGGGTAAGCAATTTAAAATCCACTGGTATGGATTCAAGACAAATTCATGAAATCCTTAATGGAGATATTGAATCTCATTTTAATAAACTTTTTGAGAGTCTTCCAAATCAACAAAGAAAAGAAGAAGTTGCCAAACTCGTAGATGCTAAGACCCTTGATTTTACAGAGTTGACTTTAAAACGAGCGGGACAAATGCTGGATAAGTCTTATGACGAATCGATTCTATTTTCTCTTGCCTTACACTTACATGGAAGTATTGATAGAATTCGTACGGGTCAAACCATCTTCCATCCTCAGCTCAATACCATTCGTGTTAATTATCCAGATGCATTTATGGCAGCCATGGATATTGCCAAAGAAATGGACCATGTTTTTAAGATTCAAACACCTCTAGATGAAATTGGGTATATAGCAATGTTCCTTGCAGCTGATCCTGAAGAAGTTCTAAACTCAGAAGAGCCAAAAGTAGGTATTGTTGTTTTAATGCATGGTCCAAGCACAGCGTCTAGTATGGTTCAAGTTGCAAATACCCTACTGGGTAAAGAACATGCTAGGGCTCTGGATATGCCTTTAAGTATGAAAGCTGAAGACATGTATGAAGTTGCGAAAGAAGAGGTTATAAAAGCGAATACGGGTCGTGGCGTCCTCCTAATGGTAGACATGGGGTCACTTGTTAACTTCGGGTCATTAATAGGGGATGAAACTGGAATTGGAGTGCGGACCATTGATATGACCTCAACGGCAATTGTCATTGAAGCCTGTCGTAAAGCGGTGCTGGGACGTGAGTTAGGCGAAATTCACCAGGCGTGTTCGTCCACACTCGGTAGGGCTGTTGAGCAGGCACCCATTGACAAAACAGACAGAACCGACCTTATTATAACCGCTTGTTTTACTGGAGAAGGTGCTTCAGAAAAACTGAGAAAAATTGTAGAACTTCATATTGGTGAAGGTTCTGATATCGGGGTTAAATCCCTTAACATTTTAAATAAAAAAGAGTTTATTAAGAAGTTAGATAAACTCAGACTAGAACATAGAATTCTTGCGGTGGTCAGTACCATTGACCTTAAGATTGAAAGATACCCCCTAATTCCAGCCGTTGAATTATTAACAGGCAAGGGGACAGAACTGCTTCAATCTATATTAGAACATGAAGTTGTTTATAAACAGATTGGCGGTTCACTCAAAAATCATTTACAACTCTTAGATGGTGAGGAAGCGGTGGAGCGAAGCCTTATAGCCCTTTCAGATTTAGAAGTTCAGCTTGGTATTCAGGTTAAACATGATGTGAAAACGGGAATTTTACTCCATATGGGCTTCATGTTAGATCGGGTCAAAGCAGGTGAACAACTAAGGTCTTTTGATAATTTAGACTTATATAAAGAGACGAATAAAAAGGCATTTGATCTTGTAAGACAAGGGCTTAGAAGTTTGGAAGAGGCTTTTGATTTATCTATTGATGAACATGAAGCGGCTTATATAACTAGAATGTTATTGGAAAACGAAGCAGATACTGTGTAATCTGTGCATAGTGTGTAATAGCGTGCAAATATTTTGCACGCTATTTTTATTGTGTGCATAGTTATCAGAGGTAAAAATGAGGGGTGGTGTAATTATAAGTTTAAATTACAAGCCACCTATATTAAGGGGTTCAGCTTTTAAGTGAATAAAAGGTGGCCTTTTTTTCTTGGATTTAAAAAGTTGGCACGGCTTATGCAATATATAAGTGTGAGATTGAAAGGAGACAGTGAAATGAAACAATCGAAAGTGACGGTAACAAGTGCATCAGGCCTACATGCGAGACCCGCGGGATTACTTTGTGGCTTGGCTCAAAAGTTTGGTGCTGAAATCTATATTGAAAAAGATGGAAAGAGCATCAACGGAAAAAGTATTATGGGTATTTTAAGTTTAGGGACATCTATGGGAGATGAGCTGATTATTTCCGCAGATGGTAGTGACGAACAAGAAGCTGTAACAGCAATTGTAGAATTGTTTGAAACAAAACTGGCACATGTGTAAAGATGATTAATATAAAAGCTGAATAGTGGAGGAGAGATTATGAATAAAATTATGCTTGTTTGTTCTGCTGGCATGTCAACAAGTATGCTGGTGACAAAAATGAAGCAAGCTGCTGAAAATCGTGGCCTAGAAGCTGAGATATTTGCCGTGGCTGAATCAGAAGCTAAAAACCATACAGATGTCCAAGTAGCACTGCTTGGCCCACAGGTTCGTTTTTTAAAAGGCAAGTTAGAAAGTATGCTTTCTGAGTTTGGTACACCTGTTGATATTATCGACACGGTTGCCTACGGCACTATGAATGGGGACAAAGTTCTTGACCAAGCTTTGGCCTTAATCAAAGCCTAACTTGAAAATAAGTATTACTAAGTAAAGTCGTTCATCAGATTTAGATTCAAGGCGTGGAGTATTGAATTTTAATATATGATTCCGATTCATGGTGGAATCTAGTCATCATCTATTATCTTAATTGAGGGGGAGTATTCGTGAAAAACCTAATTAACTTTCTTGAAAAGTACTTCGTCCCTGTAGCAGCCAAAGTAGGCTCACAGAGACACCTAGTGGCAATTCGTGACGGTTTTGTTGCACTTATGCCACTGATCATTGCTGGTTCATTTGCAGTATTAATCAACAACCTACCAATCCCGGCTTACCAAGACTTTATGACAAACCTTTATCCTGGTTGGAAAGGCTTTGGTGGTAACATTTGGTGGGGTTCATTTGCAGTTATATCCCTCTTCTTGGTATTTTCAATAGCTTACAACCTTGCCAAAGGTTATGACTCAAACGGTTTATCGGCGGGTCTTATTGCCTTAGCAAACTTTGCTATTTTGATTCCACAAGCACCATCTGTAACGAGCCCAGCTGGTGAAACATTTAATGCATGGGGGAACATAAACTGGGGATATGTGAATGCCCAAGGGATGTTCGTGGCCATATTGGTAGCCCTGATTTCTACAGAGATTTTTGTTAAGTTGTCTAAGTCCGACAAGTTGGTTATTAAGATGCCTGAAGGTGTTCCACCGGCAGTTGCTAGATCATTTGCATCTTTAATTCCAGGTATGATTGCACTTTCAGTATTTGCAGTTTCTGCAATTGTTATCAACACAGCAACAGGATCAGACTTATTCGCAATTATTACTAAGTTTGTATCGGCACCTCTAACAAGTGTTGCGGATTCAATGGGTTCAGCTATGTTGATCGTATTTATGAACCAACTTCTATGGTTCTTTGGTCTACATGGTTCTAACATTATTGGTGGTATTATCGAACCAATTCTTCTGCCTTTAATCCAAACTAATATGGAAGCCGTTGCGGCGGGTGCTGCACCTGTACACATCGTTACAAAACCATTCCTTGATGCATTTGTATATATGGGTGGTTCAGGTACTACAATCGCTCTGTTACTTGCAATCTTCATCACATCAAAAAGAAAGCAAATGCGTGAAATCGCAAACCTTGGTTTTGCACCGGGCCTATTTAACATCAATGAACCTGTTATGTTTGGTCTACCAATTGTTCTGAATCCACTACTTATGATTCCATTTATCTTTGGTCCTGTCATTTTAGCTGGTTTCAGTTATGCAGTAATTGCAGCAGGCATTTTCCCTAAAACAATCGCACTAATGCCTTGGACAACACCGCCAATAATCGGTGGATTCCTTGCAACAGGTTCAATCATGGGGTCAGTACTTCAGCTGATTAACCTTGGACTTGCGCTGGCATTTTATATTCCATTCATCTTGATTGGTGAGAAGCTACAAGAGAAGGACTCTGAAAAAAAGATTGATGCTGCTTAAGCCCCCGTTTAAGCAGTGCAAACAATAAATGAAATGCAATAAAGTCCTCTATATGGGTTGCCGGTCATTGACCGGCATCCTCAAATGGAGTCTGTTGGTCCTAAAGAGGTATGAGGGACTCCATTTGAGGGTGTTAACTATGAAGCAGGAGGCGCAACATGTCTAATTTGAAAATAGCTGTTATTGGTGGTGGAAGTTCATATACACCAGAACTCATAGATGGATTTATCAAAAGATTTCAGTCACTACCCGTTTCTGAACTTTACTTATGTGATATTGAAAGTGGACAAGATAAATTAGAAATTATTTTAGATTTAGCAAAAAGAATGATAAAACGAGCAGGTTTAACCATCAAGGTTTATGCCACACTTAATCGAGATGAGGCACTTGAAAATGCCGACTTTGTTCTGACACAGTTACGCGTAGGTGGTTTGGAAGCCAGAGCCAAAGACGAGCGAATCCCCTTAAAATATGGACTCATTGGTCAAGAAACTACAGGTGCAGGTGGCTTTGCTAAAGGACTAAGAACCATACCAGTTATTCTGGATATTTGTAGGGATATGGAACGTTTATGTAATGATGCATGGTTAATAAATTTCACAAACCCTGCGGGAATGGTTACAGAGGCAGTCCTCAAACATACATCAATAAAAACATTAGGTCTTTGTAATGTACCTATTGGAATGACTAAGAATATAGCCAAGATGTTAGATGTCGACAGTCAGGATTTATATATTGAATACGCCGGACTCAACCATTTGGTTTGGGCTAGGAAGATGTGGTTACACGGGCAAACCATCCAAAATGAAGTCTTTGACCTCATTGCAGAGGGTGAAAGTATGACTATGAAAAACATCCCTGACTTAAAATGGGATGGTGATTTTTTAAGAGGACTGAGTTTACTCCCTTGTCCGTACCACAGATATTACTATTTAACTCAGGACATGTTAGAAGATGAACTGGAAGCTTCTAAAGACGGGAAGACGCGGGCACAGGCGGTCATGGAAATTGAAAAAACTCTGTTTGAAAAGTACAAAGACCCTGATTTAGATGAAAAACCAGAGGCATTAGAGCAAAGAGGGGGCGCTTGGTACTCAGATGCAGCGGTGTCTCTTATTCAATCCATATACTGCGATTTGAGAGATATTCATACCGTTAATATACGAAATAATGGAACCATTAAAGAACTGCCTGAGGACGCTGTTATTGAAGTGAATGCAGTTGTTGGAAAACATGGTGCACTGCCAATGGCTGTGGGGAAACTTCCACTACATGCAACAGCATTAATGCAGGCGGTTAAGGCGTATGAAGAGTTAACCATCCAAGCTGTCGTAGAAGAAAATCCTAAGCTTGGGATACAAGCATTAGCGGTTCATCCCCTAGTAGGGTCTGTAGAACAAGCAAAGAATGTATTTAACGATATAGTAAATGAAAATAGCAAGTACCTTAGTTACTTGATGAAGTAAACGGATAGAAAAGGAGTATTATTATGAACATGGAAATGATCGTATTTTCGTTGATAGCCAATAGTGGGGAAGGCCGTAGCCTGAGTATGGAAGCTATTTCACAGGCTAAAAAAGGTGACTTTGAAGGTGCTAAAAAACTTATTGATCAAGCAGATGAAAAAATTGCAGAAGCCCATAAATCACAAACAACATTAATTCAATCTGAAGCAGATGGGGAAAAAACAGAAATGAGTCTTCTACTCATTCATGCCCAAGATCATTTAATGAATGCGATTACAATTTCTCAAATGGCTAAGGAGTTCATTGACTTGTATCAAAAAATGTCGGGTGGTGAAGCATCATGCATAGGTGCTTAGGCATTTCAGTTTATCCTGACCAAACATCTTTAGAAGATACAATTTCTTATGTCCAAATGGCACACAAGTATGGCTTTACTAGAGTATTTACCTGTCTCATTTCTGTGACTGAAGGTGAAGGACATTTAGAAGATTTTAAAGCGGTGGTAAAAGCGGCTTCTGACTTAGGTATGATGGTCATTGCAGATGTGAGTCCACATGTGTTTGAGGAACTTGGTATTGAGTATACCGACTTACAATTTTTCAAGGACATGGGTTTGTCAGGCATACGCCTTGATCTTGGTTTTTCTGGCAATGAAGAAAGTTTTATGACATTTAATGATCAAGACTTAATGATTGAAATTAACATGAGCAACGGAACCAAATATTTAGAAAATATTCTAAGTTACAAACCCAATGTTCAAAGATTGATCGGATGTCATAATTTCTATCCACATAAATACACGGGTTTAAGCCGGAAACACTTTTTAGAGTGTTCAAAGCAGTTTAAGTCCCAAGGAATTCGTACGGCAGCATTTGTAGATGCGACATCTGCTAATTTTGGACCTTGGCCTGTACGAGAAGGATTGTGCACCTTAGAAGCTCACAGGGGTATGGCTATTGAAACGCAGGCTAAAGATCTTTTCAATACAGGCTTCATTGACGATGTGATAGTAGCCAATGCTTTTGCATCTGAAGACCAGTTAAAGTCACTTGGCAGCCTTAATCCATATATGTTGTCGTTAAAAGTGGAACTACATGAAGAAACACCTGAACTTATGGAAAAAATAGTTGCGGATGAAGCCCATTTTAACCGAGGGGACGTGTCGGAGTACATGATTCGATCAACTCAAAGTAGGGTCAAATATAAAGATGAACATTTTGAAGCTTTTAATACACCTGATATTAAACGCGGTGATATTTTAATTGAAAGCTCGTTATACGCACGGTATGCGGGTGAACTTCAGATTGCTCTTAAAGATATGAAAAACAGTGGTCGAACCAATGTTGTTGGCCATGTTTGTGAATCTGAACATTACTTGTTAGACCAAATTGAACCTTGGCAAAAATTTAAGTTTGATCTAACTAAATAAATGTAAGAGAAATGAGGCAATATGATTCAACGGACTGTGACAATTACCAATAAATTTGGTCTGCATGCGCGACCAGCCAGTCGTTTTGTTGAAATTGCAGACACATTTGAAGCAGATATATATATTAAAAAAATAGGTCAGAAGGCAAATGCAAGATCCATATTAGATGTGATGTCTATTGCAGCAGGTGCTGGAGAAATTATAATCGTTGCAGATGGTATAGATGAGAAAGAAGCCATAGAAAGTCTTATTAATGGATTAGACGATATTGAAGGAAATGAGTAATTGAGGTGACAATATGAAGGGTATTCCTGCATCTCCTGGAATAGCTATAGGACGTGTGTTCAAAATAGATCAAGACATAAGTTCAAACACGTCGTATGAAGTTGGGACAAGGGAAAACGAACTTGAAAAACTAAATGTTGCTATAGAAACATCGGTTCAGCAAGTTGAAGAGATTAAAAACAGTACGTTAAACAAACTCGGTGCCCATGAGGCACAGATTTTTGAATCACATTTAATGATCCTGATGGACCCAGAACTCATAACACATATTAAAGATGGCATAAACACACACGGTAATACACCAGAGGCAATAGAGTCATCTACACAGTTTTTCGTAAGTATGTTTGAGGCAATGGATAATCCATACATGCAGGAGCGTGCTGCGGATATTCGAGATGTACTGGGACGCGTTAAAAAGAACGTATTAGGTATAATGACTGGTGGTATACAAGATATAAATGAACCCGTAATTGTACTCACCCATGACTTAACTCCGTCTGACACTGCACAAATGTCGAAGACCTATGTGAAAGGTTTCGTCACTCAAATTGGTGGTGCAACTTCCCATTCTGCCATAATGGCTAGGACAATGGAAATACCCGCAGTTGTGGGTATTTCTAATAGCATGGGTCAAATTTCACATGGAGATTTGATTATTGTTGATGGCATAAATGGACTGGTTATTCAAAGTCCAAATGAAGACCAACTTGAAAAATACACAAAAGCTTTAGACGCCTTTGAAACTGAGAAAGCCAGCCTAAAAGTCGTAATAGGAAAAGAGTCCGTATCCCTATGTGGTCGCAAGGTGGAACTTGCATGTAATATAGGCGCACCAACAGACGTAGCTACAGTAAAGACAAACGATGGAGAAGGTGTTGGTTTATTTAGAAGTGAATTCTTATATATGGACCGTGAGGCTTTACCTACCGAAGAAGAACAGTTTGAGGCCTACAAACAAGCTGTTGAAGGTTTAAATGAAAAGCCGGTGATTATTAGAACCTTAGACGTGGGTGGTGACAAGAACTTACCTTATTTAGGTATGCCTAAAGAAATGAACCCATTTTTAGGTTATAGGGCCATACGGTACTGTTTAGATGAAGAGGAAGTTTTCCAGACCCAACTCCGGGCTATATTACGGGCCAGTGCATTTGGAAAAGCAAAAATTATGTTCCCTATGATCTCTACTATAGATGAAATTAGGGCTGCAAAAGAACATGTGTATAAATCAATGCAGGTGTTAGAACAGGCCGGCATAGCTTATGATAAAAATATAGAAATTGGTATTATGATAGAGATACCTGCTGCAGCATTACTTTCGGATCTATTGGCCGAAGAAGTAGATTTCTTTAGTATAGGGACCAATGACTTGGTTCAGTATACCCTTGCCGTGGACAGGATGAATGAACAGATATCAGACCTTTACACACCTTATCATCCTTCTGTTTTACGCCTTGTTAAAATGGTTATTGAAAATGGTCATAAGGCAGGGATATGGGTCGGCATGTGCGGTGAAGCTGCTGGAATAGAATCTTTAGTACCCCTGTGGTTTGCCATGGGTTTAGATGAATTTAGTGTTAGCCCTTCATCCGTACTACGGGTACGTAAGCAGATTAGAGATTTAGACTCAAAAAAGCTAATGACTTTAGTAAAAGAAACACTAAGCCAAGAAAATGCACAATCGGTTAAAAATTATTTAGATAACCACAAGACTTTCAATGCATGAAAGACACATTTTCCCTTTAACAAAGCACTTCCTGTATAGGAAGTGCTTTGTGTTTGTTGAAATAAAATATAATACATACCTTAAAAGCCATTAATTGATTCAGTTTATAGCTTTTAGATGTTTTTGCGTAACATGTTTGAGAACTTATCTACCCCACCTATTAAGACCAAATAACAGATTAAATATAGGGTTATTTCTGAGTATTTAAACCAGCTCATACTCAATTTAAAAGCTTGTCCCAGTCCACCAGCACCAACAAATCCAACAATAATACTTGTACGTATTATGACTTCCCACCTATACAAAATATAAGTAATAAATTTTGGAAGTGTTAAAGGCAATATGCCGTAAAACAAGGTTTGAGGGGCAGAAGCACCACTGGTTTTTAAAGCTTCAAGTGGGGCTTGGTCCATGTTTTCTACAACTTCTGCACAAAGTTTACCCAGAATCCCGAAATTATGAACGCCTAAAGCTAGAATACCTGGTAGTGGACCTGGTTTGAATAAGAAAACAAACATCATAGCCCAAACGAGTTCTGGTATGGCTCTAGAGAAGATGAAAACACCTCGTAACAAGTAATATAAAAGAAAATTCAATTTACCTCTTCTGCCTTGGCTATTTTGATTCATTTTATACTTAGAACCAGGTAGGGCAAAAAACAAAGCTAGAAGACCTGCAAATAGTATTGCAAGTATACTCATTTGAAGGGTTTCGAGCGACAAGACAAGTGCCTTATGCCATGCCTGCCAAGATAAAAAAGCAGGCGTTTGATCCCCGACCCCTAAAAGTCCACTTAGGAATTTAAAGGTGTATTTTAAATTTTTCTCGTTAAACAAGTCTGTAAGGTGTACGCCTTCAGTGATGTGGATATATAACCAAGCCAGTGCTGTTGCTAAAGCTGCACCGAAAATAGAAATTCTTTGAATAGACCAGTGTTTATGTAGCTTCAGAGATGGAGAAAGTCGCAACTTGTTGCTCCAAAGTTCAATACATAATATGAGTAAGATTAATGCATAAAGATAGGTGAAGGCTTCGGTATACTCTAAATCGTTTAAACTAAGTTGGATTTCATAACCTAAGCCACCTAAACCAACAAAACTCATAACCGTTGATGCCCTGACAGCACATTCAAAACGGTACATGGCGTAACTTACCATGTTGGGTATGGCATAGGGTAAGTAAACATAAAAAAGTTTCTGAAGTGGAGAGGCTCCAACAAGGGACAATGCATTAGTTGGTGCTTTAGGAACGTCCTGCAACATGTTTGAAAAAATACGGCCTAAGGTTCCGCCATAAGGTATGGCAAGGGCTAATATAGCAGACAGGGGATGTAAACCAAATGCCGCCACGAAAAGCCACGCCCAGACGAGTTCGTGTATGGAACGCATGAATAATAGTAAGTGGCGCGTTCCTTTAACCAGTAGCTTAAAGCGGTTATTCTCAAAGAGAACGCCTGAAGCAATAAGCCCAAGAATAAAGGCGAACAAAAGAGAAAGACTCATACCGGTAAGAGCATAACTCAAGGTTATTCCCACTGCTTTAAAGGCGCGTGTTAATATTTCCTTGTTTAAAGCAGGGTGCAGTAGTGCTTTGATTAACTGGTCAGCCGTATGTGCTCCTCCTGCGTGGATTAAGTTACTGTTCCACTGAACAGAAGAAAACCCCCATAAAATTAGTAGCAAAGATAGACTCATATTTAAGGCACGTGTCTTATCTTGTTGAGTAAGCGGTCCGTTACTAAACATGAGGGTGCTCCAATCTGTATAGGAGTTGGAGGTCTTTTTCACTAAGTTGGACAGAGGGTTTGTCTAAACAAATGGCCCCATCTTTGATACCGATAATTCTCGAAAAATATTTTTTTGCTAATTCTATAGAGTGTAGACTGGCAACCAGTGTTTGCTCTCCTTCATGTGTTAGTTCAACCAATAATTTGATAATTTGGTCAGCACGAGCCGGGTCAAGTGAAGCAACGGGTTCGTCTGCTAAAACAACTTTAGGATGCTGCACAAAAAGTCTGGCAAGAGCAACACGTTGTTGCTCTCCACCAGACAGGTTTGATGTCAGTTCAAAAAGTTTGTTTTCAATCCCAACCCTAGCCAGTGCCTCGCGGGCGTCATTAAGGGCAAAGGGGTGTATTAAGGAGAGTAATGATTTTATTAACCCCCATCTGCCTAAGTGGCCTGAAAGAACATTGTGGACTACTTTTAAAGGTCCTACTAAATCGAACTGTTGTCTAATAATACCTACACTTTCAGCACGTTGTTTTGTCGATAAACTTAAAATGTTTTCATTATTTAGACTGTATAGACCTGTGTCACTTTGTATTGCTCCAGATAATATGCTGAGCAGCGTTGATTTTCCAGCCCCACTGGGCCCGATGAGTGCAACCCTCTCCCCTTTATGGATGATAAGGTTTGTAGACGTCAAAGCATGTGTGTCTCCATAAGATTTCGATATATTATCTAGTTGAATGGTTCTTGTTGGTATCATGATCATCACTTTTTCTTATACTGTGTTCTATTCTTATAATTTAAGTTAGTTTAAAATGCCCAGTGCCTCTGCAACACCTTTGATTGCGTCGTAATTTGCATTGTTTGTTTCAATAAACTTCTCATCTTTAAAAAGTTCCATAATTTCAGGGTTGGCTTGTCCAAAAGATAGGAGCGCAGCTTTTACAGACGCTTTAGCTTCTGGTCCAAACTTGTCGTCTACATTGTTAATCGTCCAGTTATAATCGTAGTAAGCTGGCGTTGTGTAGAAAACATCCACTTTAGAAAGGTCAACTTTTCCGTCTTCAACAGCAGCTTCCCAAACGGCTTCATTTAATGCACCTACTTCAAAGGCGCCCGATTCAACGAGTTTCCAAGTTTTATCGTGGGACCCTGAATAGTTAACTGTGCCATTTAGTTCACTAG
>Ga0209379_10000390_pt1 | contig 39245 bp, 36 predicted proteins | sample tdDd001_FD_187124 | JGI IMG/M metagenome (GOLD analysis project Ga0209379, IMG submission 187124) | Marine sediment microbial communities from the Atlantic coast under amendment with organic carbon and nitrate - tdDd00.1 (SPAdes)... | ecosystem: Environmental > Aquatic > Marine > Coastal >... | reverse complement strand
TCGTTTGAGCATTGCTGCCAATAAAATCATGGATGATGTGAAACTAGGTGACAGTATCGCAACTAACGGTATTTGTTTAACGGTAGTCGATTTTGACTCGAATGGTTTTTCAGCCGATGTGATGCCAGAAACCATGAAGCGTTCGAATTTCCACATGCAAAAAGAAGGCTCGCGTGTTAATCTTGAAAGAGCACTTCGAGTTGGCGACAGAATGGGTGGTCATATGGTGAGCGGTCATATCGACGGCATTGGTGAAATTCTTTCGCAGACTAAGGACGATAATGCCATTTGGGTGAGTATATCAGCTCCAAAAAATATCCTAAAATATGTGATCGAAAAAGGATCCATTGCTATAGATGGCATCAGCTTGACTGTAGCCTACGTTGATGACAAACAATTTAAAGTTTCAATTATTCCATTAACTCAGGATGATACAACTCTAGTTTCTAAGAAAATTGGAAGTCTGGTAAATCTGGAGTGCGACATGACAGCGAAGTATATCGAGAAATTCATGTTTCATAAAGAAGACGAAAAGAAAGAAAGCAATATCAGTATGGATTTCCTTAAGGAGAATGGCTTTTTTTAAATACAAAAATAAGATCTAGCGAAAGCTAGTTTATGATATAATCAAATTACAATACAGCAATATAACTCTATACAAGATGAAATTTAATACCATTGAAGAAGCGATTGAAGATATCAAAGCCGGGAAAATGATTGTGGTGGTTGATGATGAAGATCGTGAGAATGAAGGTGATTTGTTAATGGCAGCTGAAATGGTAACGCCAGAAGCAATTAATTTTATGGCTCGCCAGGCTGGTGGTCTAATTTGTATGCCAATTATTCAAGAGCGTTTAGACGAGTTGGATATAGACATGATGGTACAAAAAAATACCGATGCAAAACAAACGGCTTTTACCGTAAGTATCGATGCTGCCGATTGTACAACAGGTATTTCAGCTCACGAAAGAGCACATACCATTAAATTGGTTGTCGATCCTAAAGCAAAAGCTGAAGATTTTACTCGCCCAGGTCATATTTTCCCATTGGTTGCTCGTAAAAATGGTGTTTTGGTTCGTGCTGGTCACACCGAAGCCGCTGTCGATTTGGCTCGTATGGCAGGATTGCACCCATCTGGTGTTATTTGCGAAATTATGAACGAAGATGGAACCATGGCTCGTGTGCCTCAACTTCGTGAGTATATTAAGAAGCATAATCTTAAAATGATCACCATTGCTGATTTGATCGAGTATCGTCGTCAGACTGAGTCGATGATTGAGAAAATTACCGAAACAGCAATGCCAACTAAACATGGTGAATTTAAAGCTCACGGTTACGTAAACAAAATTACAGGAGAGCATCATATTGCTTTAGTTAAAGGAGATGTGAAAGCGACAGATGAGGTATTAGTTCGTGTTCATTCAGAATGTTTAACAGGCGATGCTTTTGGTTCTATGCGTTGCGATTGTGGCGATCAGCTGCAAGAAGCGATGCGACGTATCGAAGAAGAAGGCCAAGGTGTTTTATTGTATATGCGCCAAGAAGGTCGTGGTATCGGTCTTATGAATAAGTTAAAAGCCTATAATCTTCAAGATCAGGGAATGGATACGGTTGAAGCCAACATTGCTTTAGGTTTCAAAGCAGATCTTCGTGATTATGGTATCGGAGCAGCTATTCTGTCAGACTTAGGTATTAAGAAATTAAGATTAATGACCAACAATCCACTAAAAATAGCTGGTTTAAAAGGTTATAATCTTGAGGTAGTAGGTCGTGAAGAAATTGAAATGACTTGCCACGAACAAAACGAATTTTACATGCATACCAAGATGGAAAAGATGGGACACATCTTACATCAGGATGTAAAATGGAATCAAGTAAATAAATAAAAACAAAATAGAATTTTAGATATGAGCTTGGAACATTCCAGCCACGTATCTCAAATCTCAAATCTCAAGAAAATGAATACAATTGAAGGAAAGTTAATTGCTGAAGGATTAAAGTTTGGTATTGTTGCTGGACGATTCAACGAATTTATTGGAGGTAAACTTCTTGAAGGTGCAATGGATGCCATTAAGCGTCATGGTGCTTCAACCGATGATGTAGATGTAGCTTGGGTTCCAGGTGCTTTCGAAATTCCATTGGTTGCTAAAAAATTGGCTAAGTCGGGAAAATACGATGCCGTAATCTGTTTAGGTGCTGTAATCAAAGGATCTACTCCACACTTCGAATATGTTTCTGGTGAGGTGACAAAAGGTGTGGCATCTGTATCTCTTGATCAGGAAGTGCCAGTAATCTTTGGTGTTTTAACAACCGACAGTATCGAGCAAGCTATCGAGCGTGCAGGAACAAAAGCAGGGAACAAAGGTTTCGAAGCTGCCGTATCTGCAATCGAGATGGCTAACTTGCTTAAGCAGCTTTAATAAAAAGCTTTTTTATCTGAATCACACATAAAACAAGAGCACTTGATCATTCAAGTGCTCTTGTTCTATAAATGCCTTACTGTTTCCAATATGGAATTTAAGGTTTAGGGCGCAACCTTCGTGCCTCAGGTCGGGCTTTCCGTTTCAAGTCCTCGCTCGTTCCTCGCTGTGGGCTATCCACTCCAATCCCTTGCGCAAGGCTTTTCATCGCCTCGAAATTCATCTTTTGTTATTCTTAGTTATTTTTCGTTGCTTTTTTATGATTTCAACAATTTTTTTTCCATTGAATGATTCTAATCCTTCACCAATTTTAATGTGACTTTTGCCATATTCAAAATGAACAGTCATAGGATTTAAGTCATATTCTCTCAGGCTTTCTGGGTGATGTCTCATTCCAAGGATTGTAACGTGTCCATAAGATCGGTATGATTCTGCTTTTTCATTAGATTTGCTTATAGGCTTGTGAATCTTATTAAGCTCATATCTCACAGTTTTGTATTTCTTTAGTAAGAATGATTCAATTAATAAAAATTCAGAAGTTATAGTAATGCGCTTGAAACCAATTAATTTATTCAACCAAGGCAAGAAAAATATAATTGCCAATAGACTTCCAACTATTCCAATTATAATTTCAGTGAATCCTTTGTCAGAAAACAATGGGACACATGCAATTACTATTAGTCCAGGGAAAAAGATTATTTCCAAAAATTCTTTTTTATACCTTACTTCTTCAGAATATATTTCCATTAATTACAGTTTATTAAAATATTATCTAGAAGTACAGGTGCTACTTCTAATAATTAAGCAGAACAAGTGTCTAAGCTCTGTCAACTAATCTGCTATTTGATGGTTTTCAATAGAGAAATCGACCATGCTTTCTAAAACCTGATCGGCAATAATGAATCGTTTTAGGTTGTTGGCTTTGGTATCAGGAATGGCCACACATTTCATATTAGCCGCAAGTGCCGCAATCACACCATGAAACGAATCTTCCAAAACCAAACATTCCGAAGGCAGTACATTTAGCATTTTGGCTGTCGAAATAAAAATTTGAGGATGAGGCTTACCGTATTCTTCAAACTGAGCTGAATGAACAACTTCGAAATAAGATTCAATTTCGAGCTTCTTCAGTACTGCTTTTATAATTCTCAAATTGGAGGACGAAGCTAAGCCTATTTTAAAGTTTTGCTTTTGTAATACGTCTAAAGTCTTTTTAACGCCAGGTAAAGCAAGGCCTCTTTCCAGTACCAGATTGATAACACCATCAACAATTTCTTCTGCCGTTTCAGCTTGTGTTTTATCTTGATGGGGAAACCTGGAGTAGATAGTAGCTACGACTTCGTCAACTCGTTTGCCCATGAAACTTTCAAAGTCATCTGTATGTAAATGAATACCTCGTTTAGAAAATAAATTCTTTTGGCTCATGCGCCAAAAAGGTTCTGAGTCAATCAATAACCCATCCATATCGAAAATTACAGCTTTAATCATTCTATTTGTGTTGATTCTAATTGCACGTAAAAATAGCACTAAAATTCATGACATGAGCTTAAGTATTTATGAATTGATTATCTTGCATACTTTTCATCCATAAACTAACTTTTCTATTTAACTGAGACAGAAAGTACGTCGTTAATCTATGTTAAAACAGAAGGCTTGAAAGAAGAAAAGAAGAGAATTTTTTATTTTTGTTTAAATCATTTATACTTTTTATGGACATTGTAGTTGAACACCTTACTAAGCGTTATGGACCTCAAAAAGCGGTTGATAACATATCTTTTAGAGTGAAAGCTGGTGAAGTTTTAGGTTTCTTAGGTCCCAATGGAGCTGGAAAAACAACTACAATGAAAGCCCTTTCCTGTTTTATATTACCCGATGAAGGCGATGTGAAAATAGGTGGCTTTTCCGTTCGTGAGCATCCTGAAGAAATCAAAAAACATATTGGTTATTTGCCTGAGAACAATCCATTGTATCAGGATATGAATATTATTGAGTTTCTTGAGTTTATAGCTAAAATACATGAAATACCAAAGCATCTTATCCAAGAACGATTGCTTGATATGGTCAAGGTTTGCGGTTTAGAAGGAGAAAAGCATAAATTAATAAAAGAATTATCGAAGGGATATCAGCAACGAGTTGGTTTGGCACAAGCTTTAATTCACGATCCTGATATTCTAATTCTCGACGAGCCAACTACAGGTCTTGATCCCAATCAAATTGTTGAAATTCGAAAGTTGATTAAACGAATTGGTAAAGAAAAAACGGTTATTCTTAGCTCGCACATCCTTGCCGAAGTAGAAGCAACTTGCGATCGAATCATGATTATAAACAATGGACGCGTTGTGGTTGATGGTACCGCCGAGGAAATGAGAAAGCAGGCTCGAGGAAACGAAATCTTAAGGCTTGGTGTAGCAGGTGGTGATATCAATGATATCTTCGAAAAGGTTATGGATATTGAAAGTGTTGAAACAGTCGATTTTATTGATTTTGAATGTCAAATTCTTGAAGTTCAATCCTATTCTAACGCATCGTCAGTGAAAGCTATATTTGATACATGTGTCGCAAACAATTATTATATTACAGAACTGACACCTATCGAAACTAAACTAGAAGATATTTTTAGGGAGCTTACTACCCATTAATTTCTTTAGGAATATTGTGTGAATTATAAAATCTAAGCTAAAATATGAATCAAGTTTATCAAATAGCTAGGCGCGAGTTGTCTGGTTTTTTCGACTCTTTAATGGGCTATGTTTTAATCATCATGTTTTTAGGTTTTAGTGGATTCTTTACCTGGATATATGGTGATGATATATTTTTTATTGGTGAAGCAAACCTAAATATTTTCTTTAAGGTTGCTTACTGGTCATTGTTCTTTTTTATCCCATCTCTTACAATGAGATCCCTAACCGGGGAATTAAAAGGGGGTACACTTGAATTATTGCTAACAAAACCGATTAGCTATTGGCAGCTAATAATGGGGAAATTCACTTCAACCTTTGTGTTAATCTCAATGGCTTTAGCTCCAAGTATTATTTACTACATCAGCTTATGGTCTATTGGTTCTGTTGATCATCCTGCCATTATTCTAGGTTATATTGGGTTGTTGCTTATGAGTATGAGTTATATCGCACTTGGCATTTTTTGTTCGAGCATCAGCGATAGTCCTATTATTGCACTCTTGAGTACATTATTTATTGGTATCTTCTTTCATCAAATTTTTGAAACCGTTGCGAGTTCTAGTTTAGGTGTTACAGGAAGTATTTTTAGTTCTTTAAGTATGTTTACACACTTCGAATCCATCTCTAGAGGAATATTTGATCTTCAAGATTTTATTTATTTCTTTTCATTGATCATTTTTGGTTTATATGCCTCTAAAGAAATCTTGGTATCCCGTAATTTGAAAGCTTAATTGAATATATAGATGAGATTTAAAGATAACGTAATTGCCCGTCTGGTTTTAGTCCTGTCATGTTTGATTTTTTTGAACGTCCTGTCAGCCTATCTATTCTTACGTGTAGATTTTACTGCGGATAAACGCTATACGCTTGACAAGGTAACAAAACGCATTTTGAGTGAGGTTGAAGAACCGATTATTATCACCATGTATGTATCTGAAGATTTACCACCTGATATCAATAGAACCATACGGGATTTTAAACATTTAATGACCGAATACAACGCTCATAGCACAAAGCGAATTGAAATTGAGGAAGTTAATCCCAATGCGAGTGAGGAGCTGGAAATGAAAGCTATAGAGGTTGGTATACATCCTGTTCCTTTAGAAGTTAGAGAGAAGGATCAAGTGAAAGTTCAGAAAGTTTTTTTAGGCCTCGTTATTCAAGTTGGCAATAAATCAGAAACGATACCACTTATACAACCTGGAATTGCGATGGAGTACAATCTGTCAACGCTGATTAAACGTTTAACGATTCAGGATAAGGCCAAAATTGGTTATGTTGTTGGGCATGGAGAGCCAGTCTTGGGTACTTTAGATCAGATGATGAAAGAACTTTCCGTCTTGTACGATCTTAAAGAAATTAACTTGAATAGGAGAATGGATTTGAGTGACTACAAGGCTATCATAATATTGTCACCATTTGAACCCATATCGAAGAGGGAATTTAAACGCTTGGATAATTATTTAAGTACTGGCGGAAGTATTTTTGTTGGTATCGATAGAGTTAATGGTATCCTGAATCATGGTATTGGAGTTGGTTTAAATACAAACCTTGAAACCTGGCTCGAAGAAAAAGGGATTTTAGTAGAAGATGCTTTTATTGTTGACAGAAAATGTAGTACAGTAACCGTGCAAGAAAAAAGTTACTTCTCTTATCCGCAACAAGTCAACTTTCCGTTTTTACCACTGATAACAGAGTTTTCCGACCATAGTATTACTGATGGGATAGAAGCGATGATTTTGCAATTTGCTAGTCCTATGAAATATGTTGGTGATTCAACTTTGGTCTATAACGAATTAGCATGGACATCGGATGTGTCTGGAAAGCTGAAAGTACCTGTAAGTTTTAATATTGGACAAATATGGCGACCTAAAGATTTCTTATTTCCAAGACAGGTTGTTGCTGCCGCTATTCATGGCCCTATAGTAAGTGATCAGGAAGCGAGGCTTTGCGTAATAGGTGATGGAAACTTTATTGTGAATGGTGTAGGAGAGCAGCGAATTACGATTCAGCCAGATAATATTAATTTTATTGCAAATGCGATCGATTGGTTAAGTGATGATACAGGTTTGATGAGTTTAAGGACTAAAGGAGTGCAGTCTCGACCATTAAATGAATTGTCTGATTCTAAGGTGTTGTTTATAAAATATTTCAATTTTTTATTTCCTCTTCTGATAGTAGTTATTCATGGTCTATTTCAATTTCGTCGAAAGAAATTAAAGCGTACGCGATTGATGAAACCTGGAGTCGTGAGGTAGTTTCTGTTAATTTTTACCCTTAAGGATTGCGAATAATTAAGCTTTGTTGTGATTTTCTCATTCAGCAGTTTCAACTATTTTGTAGTATCTTTATCGTTTAGGAAAAGAAAAAACACGGAATATGGATTTTGAACATATTAAGAAAAAACTTGAACAATATAAAAGTGAGGGCAAGCGTATGTTCGCAAGCTCTTCATTTCAATCACACAGTATCGTTTTATTACATATTATAAGCCGAATTGATAAGGAGATACCCATTTACTTTATCAATACAGGTTTTTTGTTTCCTGAGACGATAGCCTATAAGGATCAATTGGCCAAGGAATTTGGCTTGAAAATTATCAATACTAAATCTGATGTTCCAAAATCTTTACAGAAAGATGCGAATGGGAACTTTCTTTTTACTTCAGATCCTGACCATTGCTGCCATATTAATAAAGTGCAGCCTCTTGATGGTGTTTTGGCTGATAATGATGTTTGGATTAATGGTGTAAGAGCGGATCAATCTGCAGTGCGTAAAGCGATGGAAATTGAACAAGCAGCACCACATGATGTCATTCGGTTTCACCCTATGCTCGATTGGAGCAAGAAGGATATCTATCAATATTTAAAGGAATGGGATTTGCCACGTCATCCGCTTGAAGCGCAAGGCTACGACAGTATAGGTTGTGAGCCTTGTACAAGAAAGATGATGATGGATGATGATAGGGGAAGTAGATGGTTTGGTATGAAAAAAACCGAGTGTGGATTGAATACCGATTTGGTTGTAAAAAAGAAATAGTTAATTAGACTGAAAACCCAAGATATGAAAGTATTAATAACAGGTGGTGCAGGGTATATTGGTACAGAGCTTTGTATCAAGCTTGATAAAAATCCTAAAGTTAAGGAGATTGTTGTTTTAGATAATCTTAGCAGAGGGAATTATAATCTGTTTTTGCATTCACAGATAAAGCCGGGTAAGCTTAAGTTTGTAAAAGCAGAATTACTTGACTCAAGAAGTTTGGATGAAGTTGTTAAAGGTGTTGATGTAGTGTATCATTTAGCTGCTGAGAATTCTGATAACGAAAAGCTGCATCATTTGCATGAGCAGGTAAACAACTGGGGAACGGCCGAATTAACTTATGCTATAGAGGAAAGTGATGTCAAACAAGTGATCTATTTAAGCTCGGTAGCTGTATATGGTAATTCAGAGAAAGAAAATAACTCACAAGTCATTGTAGAGCCTAATACGTCATTGGGGAGTTCAAAAAGGAGAGGTGAACAGCATATAGAACGTCTGGGAACAAAAATTAAAACACATATTCTACGTGTTGGAGAGGTGTTTGGTTATGGTGCTAGTTTGAATATGGATGGTGTTTTGAACTCATACATGTTCGATTCACATTTTGTGGGACGTATTTCGGTTCAAGGAAATGGCAAGCAGGAGCAGTCTTTTATTTCATTGAATAAAACGAGTGAGATTCTGTCGAACTTGCTTGATCATGAGCTAGAAGGTGGTATTTACAATTTGGTAGACGATCAAAAATCGGTATTGGATTTGATTGATGCATTAAAGGAATTGAATCCGGATATGGAAATGGTATTTACGAATAATCACCTTGAATTACCAAACCAAATTGCTAAGGCTGACGATGCAATATTAGCACTATATACAAGTCCTGAGATTAGTTTCGAAGAAGAATTGAAAGACTTTAAAGAACACTTGCAAGCATCAAGTTTGTAATCGTGTTTCTATGATAATATTTGAAAGCCACGCATGATAAATGTGTGGCTTTTTTAATACCAGTAGTTCTCTATATCGTTCCATGAATATACCAATAGCATTTGCTTGCCGCACACTGCAGGAAGCTTTCGCCGCTTGGTGTTTTGTTCCTGCACACTGCAGGAAACCTTCGCCGCTTGGCGTTTTGTTCCTGCACGCTGCAGGAAGCTTTCGCCACTTGGCGTTTTGTTCTCGCACACTGCAGGAAGCTTTCGCCACTTGGCGTTTTGTTCTCGCACACTGCAGGAAACTTTCGCCGCTTGGCGTTTTGTTCCTGCACATTGCAGGAAGCCTTCGCTGATTGGCGTTTTGTTCTTGCATACTGCAGGAAGCTTTCGCCGCTTGGTGTTTTGTTCCTGCACATTGCAGGAAGCCTTCGCTGATTGGCGTTTTGTTCCTGCATGGGAAATTTAATTTTTTTTTCTTATCCCCATATCCTCACATTTGCTCATCGTCACATCATCAAATTACATTGGATCAACATCAAACTGAACCATCACCATCTTAAATCGATCGATTGCTTTTAGATTATTGGCTTCTCTATTTAGAATCCATTTGGCCTTGGCAGGAGAACTTTTCTTTTCAATCTTTAATAGAATATGGACAATATAGTAGTTCTGTATGCGATTAATAATTGGAGCCTGAGGACCAAAAATACGAATGCCAAATATTTTTCGTAAGGATTGTGCAAGAGTATTGGCTGCCTGTGTAAGTATTCCGTTGTTCTTATGTTTGAGGGTGATATTAATCAATCTGTAGAAAGGAGGGTAAATGAATTCTTCTCTTTCGCTGATTTGATTTTTGTACATACCCACATAGTCGTTGCGAATAACTGATTGAATAATGGTATGTTTGGGTTCGTGAGTTTGTATAATAACTTTTCCCTGTTTGTTTTTTCTACCTGCACGTCCGGCAACCTGAGCCATTAGTTGATAGCTACGTTCGTGAGCTCTAAAGTCAGGGAAATTGAGCATCGAATCGGCATTCAGGATACCAACTAAGGAAACATGATCGAAGTCTAATCCTTTTGAAACCATCTGCGTTCCAACAAGTATGTCCAGCTCTTGGTTTTCGAATTTATAAATCAGCTTTTCGTAAGCGGTTTTGCTACGAGTGGTATCTAAATCCATCCGTGCAATTCTAGCTTGTGGAAAAAAGCCTCTAAGTTCATCTTCAATTTTCTCAGTACCGAAACCTTTATCGACCATATTTGTCGATTCACATTGTTTACAGCTTTGTGGCGGTTGCGTGCTGTGTCCACAATAGTGACAAGTTAGTTGGTTGTTGTATTGATGATAAGTTAAGCTAACCGAACAATTCTCGCAATGGGGAACCCAACCGCATGATTTACATTCCAAGAATGGAGCATAACCTCTTCGGTTCTGAAAAAGAATAACCTGTTCTTTATTCTCTAGAGTGGTCGTTATTTCCTCATATAATTCAGGTGTAAAAATAGATCTCATTCTCTTTTTACGTTTGGCTTCTTTTAAATCGGCAAGCTGAATTTCAGGCATCTTAATATCCTGAAAACGATGCATCAATTCAACCAAAGCATATTTTCCTTGTTTACAATTGGCATAGGTTTCAACCGCAGGCGTTGCTGTTCCCAACAGGGTTTTAGCTTTATGTAGATGTGCTAAAAATAAGGCAGCATCGCGAGCATGATAACGGGGAGCAGGATCAAATTGCTTGTAGGTGTTTTCATGTTCTTCATCGATAATAATCAACCCTAAATTGTTGAAAGGAAGGAAGATTGATGAACGTACACCTAAAATGACTTGGTAAGATTTTACTGGATTATTTTGTTGAATATTATTATAAACTTCGACACGTTCCGCATCGTTAAACTTTGAATGATAGACGCCAACTTTGTTGCCAAATACACTTTTTAATCGACTTATAATTTGAGTTGTTAAGGCTATCTCGGGTAATAAGTATAAAACTTGTTTACCTTGCTTGATTTGTTCCTGAATTAAATGAATGTAAATTTCAGTCTTTCCACTGGAAGTAACACCGTGTAGAAGTGTTGTGTTTTTAGTTTTAAAACCTTCGCGAATCTCCGAAATGGCCTGAGCTTGATGTTGGTTTAATACCTTTAAGGGACTAACATCCGAATCAGAGAAATCGAGTCTATCCGTTGTTTCAAAGTAGAATTCAAGAATTTGCTTATCAACCAAAGCTTTTAGAATAGACGAACTGGTGTTGGTGTTCAGTATTAATTCCGAGGCACTTACTTTTTCTGGCGCTTCAGCAATACCATGTTTCGAAAGGTTTAGATATGCAAAAAGAAGTTCTTGTTGTTTTTTGGCTCGTTTAAGGCTGTTAAGTTTTTCTCCAAGTTCACTTTCGCCTATCGCTTGTTGAAGACGAACATATTTAATTTGCTTTTCTTTATAAGAGCTTAAAACTCGTTCTTCAATTTCGATAGCACCCTTCTCGAGAAGTTTTTTTACCTGGGGTAAGGCATTTTTTAAGCCACTCGCTTGATTCAGTGTTTGAATGCTGACATCCTTTGAACTTTTAAGGACATTAAGAATCAACTCTTCTGTTTTTGAGAGCTGTTTATCTGCTGTAAAATCTTTACGATATGAAATCTTCGTTTGACTTTCGAGCTTTAAACCTGCAGGTATTGCAGCTTTATAGACATCACCTAAATTGCTTTGGTAATAATCTGAGATCCAATCCCAAAATGAAAATTGTAGTTGATTAATGATTGGCAAATCATCGAGGCAGGCATGAATGTCTTTTACTTCGTAATCCTCAGGGGGATTCTTATGAATTGCTTTGACAATGCCCGAATAGATCTTTTTGCTTCCGAAAGAAACAACCACTCTTTTGCCAATGGCGACTTCATTCTGTAATTCCCAAGGAATTGAGTAAGTGAATAATCCAGCCAGTGGAAGAGGTAAAATAAGATCTGCAAAAAGGGAGCCTGCGTTCATAAATCTGACATTTTTTTCAAAGTTATGTCTTGTGATGAATATCTCAAGACTTGAGGGGGAAAACTTTCAAAAAAAGATACAGATGACGCAGCGGCCTTTTGCAGAAATAAAATGTCAATTAGATTGATAAAACATCATTAATTGTAATTAATGAATCTTTCACCTTTTTCTTATTTTTAATGGTTTTATTGAATGGAACGTGAGAAACTTCACCGTTTACCATTCCTACCATAATACTCTTCTGATCGTCTAGTAAAGCATCTACAGCAGCAACTCCAAGAGTACTCGCTGTCACACGGTCGAATGCTGATGGTGCACCACCACGTTGCATGTGTCCTAATACCGATACTCTAATGTCGTATTCAGGATGTTTCTTCTCGATTTCACCAGCAATGGTATAAGCTCCACCTGATTTATCACCTTCGGCAACAATTACAATACCAGAGTTCTTATGACCTTTATAACCTTGAGCCAAATATTTTTCAAGATCTTTGGTGTGAGTTTGGCGCTCAGGAATAAGAATAGCTTCTGCACCTGTTGCAATACCACTTCTTAGAGCTAAAAATCCAGCATCACGTCCCATGACTTCAATAAAGAATAAACGGTTGTGCGCACTGGCTGTATCGCGAATCTTATCAACAGCATCAATAACGGTGTTTAAAGCTGTATCGAAACCAATTGTGTAATCCGTACCGTAAAGGTCGTTATCAATGGTTCCAGGGATACCTACTACTGGCACATCGTGTTCTTGTGTAAAAAGACGAGCTCCAGAGAATGTACCATCTCCACCAATCACTACAAGTGCATCAATTTTCGCAGCAAGCATTTGCTCGTGCGCTTTCTTTCTTCCCTCAACCGATCTAAATTCCTGACTTCTTGCAGAACCTAGAACAGTTCCTCCTTTTTGGATAATGTTACTTACATCATATGATTTCATATTCACGAAATCAGCTTTGATCAAACCTTCGTAACCTCTATTAACTCCAACAACTTCTAGTTTGTTAAAAATGGCTGTTCTCACGACGGCGCGGATGGCGGCGTTCATACCTGGCGCATCCCCTCCTGATGTAAGCACACCTATCTTTTTAATTCTCGACATGCTAATAATTTATTTAATTTCTAATTTGATGTTTTTTGCTATTTGTTTCATCAGCCAACTTGGCGTAGAGGTTGCCCCACTTATTCCAATCGAATTGGCTTTAGAAAACCAGGTCATTTCAATCTCATCGGGATGAGACACAAAATAACTTTGGGTGTTCTCTTGTTTGCATACATCAAACAAGAGCTTGCCGTTTGAACTTTTCTTTCCACTTACAAAAACAACCACATCGTGTTTCTTTGCAAATTCACGAATATCTGGCATTCTGTTAGATACTTTTCGGCAAATAGTATCATTTATTTTTAATTCATTCTGACATTTTAATTTCAGAACTTGTGATATTTCTTTAAAACCAGAAATCGTTTTGGTCGTCTGTGAAAATAGAACCACAGGCTTATTCCAATCGATATCCTTTAAATCTTCAACACGTTCAACAACTATGGCACGACCTTCGGTTTGTCCAACCAAACCATTAACTTCAGCATGCCCTTTTTTTCCGTATATCAAAATTTGACCTTCGTTCTCTTTTGTCTCTTTATAGGTTTTCTTTATTCTTTTCTGAAGATTTAAAACCACAGGACAAGACGCATCGATCACCTCAATATTGTTTTCCTTTGCTTTAATATAGCTAGCAGGAGGTTCACCATGAGCTCTGAATAAAACTTTCTTGTTTTTAAGTTCTTCAAACTCATCATGGTTTATGGTGTTTAAACCCTGATCTTTTAAACGATCAACCTCAATATTATTGTGTACAATATCCCCAATGCAAAAAAGGCTATTATCTTTTGCGAGAATTTCTTCAGCCTTTTTTATGGCGTTTACCACTCCAAAACAAAAGCCCGAATTGGGATCAATTTCAATAATCATATTTTTTTGAGATAAGCTTATAGAATTGAGATTTTAATCTCGTTGTTCTATTTATTGAACTTCTGACATTCGAGTAACAATCCATTCCAACTGCTCTTCCTTAGTCATATGACTGTTATTTAAAACAATAGCATCATCTGCTTTTCGCAACGGACTTTCATCTCTGTTCTCATCGATAAAATCTCTTTTTTTCACATTCTCACGAATGGCATCCAAAGAAATGTCATCACCCTTATCTTTTAATTCTTTATATCTTCTGATGGCTCGCACTTCAACATCAGCAGTCATGAAAATTTTCAAATCTGCATTTGGAAATACAACAGTTCCAATATCACGACCATCCATAATAACCGCACCAGCTTCGCTAAGTTTACGCTGAAGGCTAACCATTTTTTCACGAACAAACTTAATTGTTGCGATCAAACTCACATTGTTAGAAACCTCTAAACTTCTAATTTCATCCTCAACCAATTCACCATTCATAAAGGTTTCGTGGCGTTTCAGATCATTGTTATAGCTAAATGTGATATTGATGTCGTTAATTAGATGAGCTAATTTATTTTCATCAAGCTGCTCACCATTTATCAAGTTATTTCGCATGGCAAAAAGAGTAATGACACGATACATGGCTCCACTGTCAATGTAAGTGTAGTCAATTTTTTTAGCTAAATCTTTTGCCACGGTACTCTTCCCGCAAGAAGAATGCCCATCAACTGCTATAATTAGTTTTCGATTTGTTGTATTCATTGTGTTTTGTTGTCGATATATTTTGTGATATCTCGAACAAAAGTATAAAGAAAATCCTTGAAAAGACTAGAATTTAGGGGCTAAATTGATACAGGACACTCTTGTTTTTCTCTGTAAACGATTGCATTAAGGATTTTGTGGTATGATATTTTGACAAAGGATATAATTATCTTGAATTGAAGGAGATGAAGAGAAATGAGTCTGTTTCATTCTACATGAAAAATAAAGAAGCCACTGGCTGTAGAAAAGTGAGACTCTGGGCATTAAGATTTTGACAAAAAATGCCCAGAATTAATAGGTTTTTAAAATTTATCTTTCTGTAATTTTAAACGATCAACAACTTCGTAAACAGCAGGACAGTAGTGTGTGTTTTTAAGCGTTAAATTTAAAATCTGATAAAAACGTTTTCGGTCTGTATGAGGATATTCTCGGCATGCTCTGGGTCTTTGCTCGTATACCATACAATAGTTATCGGGCATTAAGAAAGGACAAGGTGCTTCCTTGAAAACATAGTCATTTTCGTTATCCAAATTTAAGTATTGATCTATGAAAGCAGAAGGTTTCATTCTTAGCTGCTTTGCCATGCGTTCAATATCCTTATCTATTATAATTGGGCTGATACTTTTACAGCAATTGGCACATTCCAAACAGTCGATTTCTTCGAAAACCTCGGTGTGAAGAGTATGAGTGATATCGTCGAGCTGTTTTGGCTTTTTCTTCTTTAGTTTAGCAAAGAACGTTTTGGTTTCAGCTTCTGTATTTCTTGCCTTTACCTTTAGGGCATCTATATCGATTTTATATGTTGTCATAATCTATGCTGCTTTACTTTTAAATTTTATTTGCGACAGAAATAAACCGCCTATTACCACTATCATACCTGCAATTTTTTGAAAACTGAGAATTTCGTCTATTACAAAATAGGCGAATATAGCTGTGAATACCGGTATAACATTAATAAAAATATTACTCTTTGTAATGCCTAAAAAGTTTAAGCCATATGTGAAGCAAATAAAGGCTAATGTCGATGCAAAAACAGCTAATAACACCAAGGCGCTTATCACTTCTTGGCTTGGAACAGCTTGTAAGAAATGGCGCCAATCTAAAATTAAAAATAGAGGTAGAAAGTATAGTAAACCGATGCTGTTCTGATAAGTAATAAGTGTGATTGGATTGTATTTTGCTGCAAGCTTTTTTAGCACGACCGAATAGCCTACAGCTGCGCCAACAGCAACAAATAAACAGAACAAGCCAATGGGAGCTACAACTAATGAAAAACTCTTGTTGAAAATGATAATGGCTACACCAATAATGGAAATCAAGATGCCAAGAATATTCATTTTCCCTAATTTCTCTTTATAAAAATAATAAGCAGCTATTGTTGAAAACATAGGAATGGTTGAAATAACAACAGCACCGATGGTTGATGATACATATTTTAAACCAAAACTTTCGCCTAAGAAATAAAGAAAGGGCTCGAAAAAGGCTAAAGCTAGTATGCTTAAACGATCTTTTTTATCAATGGAACTTATTTTTTTGAATCCTTTCCCAATAAGAAATAATAGAACAGAGGAAATGACAAGACGAAGAAATACTGTTGTGATTGGGTTGTAAATCAGATAAACGATTTTGACCCATACAAAGGAGAAACTCCAAAATAGCATGGCCAGAATTAGGCTACCATAAATGAGTAAGTTTTTTTTATTCATGTTTTATGCTGATTTATTTAGGATTGCAAAAGTAATGAAAAGGATGGAAGATTGATCTGAAAATTAGGGCATAAAAAAACGCAGAAACTTAATAAAAAGTATCTGCGTTTTGCATTGGGGTGGAAGACCGGATTCGAACCGGCGACTTCTGGAACCACAAACCAGCGCTCTAACCAACTGAGCTACAACCACCATTTGTTCCCTTTTGCGATGCAAAGATATGAAAAACTAGACTTAACTTCCAAACCTATTTGTAAAAAAAATGCAAAAAAGATTTACGAAACACCTGTTGTTGTTGCTTTGCAATTAGTTAGACATATATTTTTTTTTCAGATAATTATTTGTTTTCCTTTGTAGAACGAAAAACATGGCTTTTTCTGTAGAATAATAGACTAAACAGACGAATTATGGAGTTTTTTATAGACGATGAAAATATAGAAAAGCAATTTCAAGAATTGTTTAAGGAGGTTCTTAATCTTAGAAATGGTGAAGTTCATTCCGAAATGAAAAAATATGGTTTGAATTACAATAAAGCTTTGGGGGCATCAGTTGTAAATCTGAGAGAATTGGCAAAACGTTATGAGTCGAATCATTTGCTTGCTCAAAAATTGTGGGGAAAAGGATTTCGTGAGAGCCGTATTTTAGCTAGTTTGTTGGAAAAACCCGATGAAGCTAGCAAACAGCAGGTGCAAAGATGGATTGATGAATCGGATACTAACGAATTACTAGAGCAGATTTGTATGAATTTATTGGTTGCATTGCCTTCTTTAGATATCAATATGTCATCATGGATGAAAGAGGGTAATGAAAAGGGGCAACTTTGTTCTACGATGACAATTGGGCGTTTGGCTTTGGTCGACAAAGAAAGAGAGTCAGATATTTTTGAAAACTACATCAGCTTGTTACCAAAACAGCTGGATCATTCTTATTTGATAAAGCAATTACCAAGAGCCTTGGGAAAAATAGCACGCAGAAATGAAGCTTTAAGTAAGCTTGTGTTTGAAAAAGTGGATGAATTGAAATTAATTGATGATAAGTGGCTTGATATTTATGAGGAATTGCAAGCAGAATTTCCTGATATTAAAAAAGATTAAATACTGAATTATAATAATCGAATTGTGAAATATTCCCTAAATTTGAAGTTCAGAAAAAAAGAGGTATCGTTTTGCGTACAGAAGGGATACTTAACGATTTACCTAATTGTGTAATGAAAGATCACGGAACTCAATGAATTCGTGTCAGAAAATATAAAATAAGATATTATGAGTTTTACAAAAAGTTCAAATCCTGCATTTACAGATAAAATTTTTGCGAAAGCAAGCTATGGAACCCACGAGGAGATAATGACGGTAAGTGGAACAGTAAATAAGATTGCTTTAATGCTACTTTTAGTTGTTTCGGCAGCTAGCTACACTTGGGGTATGTATTTTGAATCTGCTCAAACGGGTGGTTTATCTACTGCGATAATGCCATGGATGATTGGTGGTGGTATTGGAGGTCTCGTTTTAGCATTAATTACTATTTTTAAGCCTGTATGGTCTCCTTACACAGCTCCGGTTTATGCAATTTGCGAAGGCTTATTGTTAGGCGGTTTGTCAGCATCCTTTAATGCGATATATCCTGGAATTGTGATGCAGGCTGTAGGATTAACATTTGCCATTTTATTCACGATGCTTTTCGCCTATAAATCGGGAATAATAAAGGTAACTCAGAAATTCAGAACAGGTATAATTGCTGCTACTGGAGGTATTTTCCTTTTTTACATGGCAACATGGATTTTAAGCATGTTTGGGGTGAATATGGGTTTTGCATTAGGAAACAGTTTAGTTAGTATTGGAATAAGCTTATTCGTTGTAGTTATTGCTTCATTGAACTTGGTTTTAGATTTTGATTTTATTGAAAGAGGTGCTCAGAGTGGAGCTCCAAAATATATGGAATGGTATGGTGCGTTCGGTATCATGGTTACTTTAATCTGGTTATACCTTGAAATTTTAAGGTTATTAGCTAAGATTTCGAGTCGTGATTAATACCTTGTAGTCCAATCTTTTTTCAATCAGAAACATCTAAAGTAGCAAATGAATATAATTGAAGTTGTAAGTAAAAGTCAAAAACAATCATTTTTAGATATTGCCCGTACCCTTTACAAGAATGATCCAAATTTTGCCTGTCCTTTGGATGGGGAGATAAATGGGATTTTTGATCCTAAAGAGAATTCATTCTTTAAGCATGGAGAAGCTATTCGTTGGATTTTAACGGATGATACAGGTAAAGTGATTGGACGAATTGCAGCTTTTATCAACACCAATAAAGCTTATAGCTATGACCAACCAACAGGTGGCTGTGGCTTTTTTGAATGTGTAGAGGATAAAGATGCAGCTTTCATCCTTTTCGATACCGCGAAGAGTTGGTTGAAGGAAAGAGGAATGGAAGCCATGGATGGACCAGTTAACTTCGGTGAGAATGATAATCATTGGGGTTTATTAGTTGATGGGTTTATGCCTCAGGGCTTTGGAATGCCCTATCACAAAAAGTATTATCAAGCCTTTTTTGAATCATACGGTTTCAAGGTTTTCTTTGAACAATACAGTTACCATTTAGATAGAACAAAACCTTTTCCAGAACGATTTTGGAAAATAGCGGAATGGATCGCTAAAAAACCAGGTTTTGATTTTGAGCATTTCAAATTCTCTGATTCAGAAAAATACATTCAGGATATTATCGAGGTGTATAATGAAGCTTGGAAGTTTCACGATAATTTTACACCTATCGATATTGAAGATATTCGAAAAATAGCACGTGAAGGTAAAGGTGTTCTCGAGGAAGAGTTTATCTGGTTTGCCTATCACGAGGGAAAACCGATTGGCTTTTTTGTAGCTATGCCTGATATTAATCAGATTCTGATAAAAATGAATGGGAAACTTGACTTTTGGAATAAGTTGAAGTTTTTCTATCTTTTGAAACGTAAAACAATTACGCGTGCTCGTATTACAATAATGGGAGTGGTGCCAAAATATCAACGATTTGGAATCGAATCGGCCATTTTTTGGCATATGGACAAGGCCATAAAGGCAAAGAAACAATATACCGAAGTTGAGTTGTCGTGGGTTGGGGATTTTAACCCTAAAATGATATCGATTTATGAGTCGGTTGGAGGGGTTAGAATGAAGAAACATCACACCTATCGTTACCTTTTTGACCCTAAAGCACCCTTTAAAAGAACACCTATTATCCCTCTGGAAAACAGAGGAACTAAGGCTTCTAAAGAATAAATACAATAAAAGTTAGAATCTTTAGCCATTTCTTTGCAAAATAAATTACAATATATACCTTTGCAGTCCATTGGAAGAAGATTATAAGAAATTTTAAAGAGAATAAAATGAAACAAGGAATACATCCGAAAAACTACCGTCTTGTAGCTTTTAAAGACATGTCTAATGAGACTGTTTTTATCACTAAGTCAACTGCAAATACTAAGGAGACTATCGAGATTGACAATGTTGAGTACCCATTAGTAAAGCTTGAGATCTCTAACACTTCTCACCCTTTCTATACTGGTAAGATGACTCTAATTGATACTGCTGGACGTATCGATAAGTTTAAAAACAAATACAAGAAACACATGAAGAAATAATCTTATGTGTTTTTAGAATATTAAAAAAAGCTCCGATTTATCGGAGCTTTTTTTATTTTTGATATACCAAACGAAAACATACACACTATGAACTATATTCTTTTTGATAATGAGAGCTGGCAAAACTTCTTGCCTTTAACCTTTACACGTCCAATATCTGAAATCAGATTAGGTATTTTGAGAATATCTGAAAAGTGGAATAAATTCCTTTCGGAAGAGGCTAGTTACTTGACTCAGGACTATCTTTCGAAGAAATATCCTATGAAAAAGGCTAAGGAAAATACGCTGATAAACTCTTGTGTTCTTCCCAATAAAGATTTAGTTGAGGCAATTCAATCATTATCAAAAGGTCAAATTTTAATTCATGAAGGTATTTTAATTGCCGCATTAGTTAGCGAAGAAGACTTAGCCAATTTTGATCTCTCTTCGCCAAAATATAGTGAAAAAATAAATTTCGACGGTGATTTGGTTCGTATCGAAAAGGCTTACGATATTTTTCAATTAAATGACAAAGCACTTCGTGATGATTTTGAATTGTTAACTCAAGGAAGAAAGTCACAGCCAATTAGTAAAACGGTAAATGTTTTGGGTGAGGAGAATATCTTTCTTGAAGAAGGAGCCAAGGTTGAGTTCGCCACTTTGAATGCAAATGAAGGTCCTATTTATATTGGCAAAGATGCTGAAATAATGGAAGGTTCTTTGGTGCGCGGGCCTTTGGCTATGTGCGAGCATTCTGCTTTAAAATTAGGTGCAAAAGTTTATGGAGCGACAACATTAGGACCTTACTGTAAGTCTGGAGGAGAATTAAGTAATGTTGTCTTTATTGGATATTCTAATAAAGCCCATGATGGTTTCCTTGGCAATGCGGTAATAGGAGAGTGGTGTAATATTGGAGCTGACACAAATAATTCTAATCTGAAAAACAATTACTCTGAAGTTAAGCTTTGGAATTATAAATCGAATCGATTTCTTAAGACAGGCCTACAGTTTTGTGGAACGATTATGGGTGACCATTCCAAGTGTGGCATAAATACCATGCTGAATACGGGAACTGTGATTGGAGTTAGTGCAAATGTTTATGGTGCGGGTTTTCCACGAAATTTTATTCCTTCATTTTCAATGGGAGGAAATCACGGTTTTCAAGAATATCGACTTAAAGCAGCGCACGAAGTGGCTCAATTGGTGATGCAACGTAGAGGCTTAGAATTCGATGAAGTTGAACAAGAAATTTTGGATCACGTCTTTGAATTAACGGCAAAATATCGCAAATCTTTCTAGTAAATTATTTCTTGGCACAGGTATTGCCTAATTAGGCTTTAGTATAAAGATAGAGTAAGAGTGCGTCAATATGTCACTTTAGGAAGACTGAATTGGCATTCTTGCATTAATTGACAGAAATAAGACTAAGATAGATATGAGTAGTAAGATAGAAATCAATATAGGAAGCATGGGCTTAACGAATTTGATGGATGAGGACTCTGATTTTATTCCTATTATAGCGGATGAGGATGAGAGTGCCATTGATGAATTTGAGGTGCCTGACAGTTTGCCAATTTTGCCACTTCGAAATACAGTACTTTTTCCAGGTGTTGTTATTCCAATAACGGTTGGACGAGAGAAATCTTTAAAACTAGTTAGAGAGGTCTATTCGAATAAAGGACTTTTAGGAGCTGTTTCGCAAATCGATTACGAGGTTGAAGAACCTGAAGTTGCGGATATGCATAAGATAGGTACCGTAGCGCAAATCATCAAGATTTTAGAAATGCCTGACGGTACAACAACGGTTATCTTACAAGGAAAAAAGCGTTTCGAAATTGAAGAAATGCTAAGTAACGAGCCGTTTCATATCGCTAAAATCAACACGCTAAAAGATATTCGTCCTGAAAAAGAGGATAATGAATTCAAAGCTTTAGTTGGCTCAATTAAAGATATTGCCGTGAAGGTGATTAAGTTGAGTCCTCAAATACCTAATGAAGCAACATTTGCCATTAAAAATATTGAAGGATCGTCTTTCTTGATCAATTTTATTTCTAGTAATTCAGAAGTGAAATTAAGTAAGAAGCAGGCTCTTCTCGAAATTGGTTCATTGCAAGGCCGTGCTATGAAACTTTTAGAACTGTTATCTGGTGAGGTTCAAATTTTAGAACTGAAAGACGATATTCAGTCTAAGGTGAAAACGGACATGGATCAGCAACAACGTGAATACTTGTTGCACCAGCAAATGAAAACCATTCAAGATGAGTTAGGTGGAACTCCTGGCGAAGAGGATGTGATGGAGCTTGAAGGTAAGGCCTTAGAAAAGCTTTGGAGCGACGAAGTTGCTGAGGTTTTCGAGAAGGAATTGAAAAAATTACAGCGTTTGAATCCGCAAGCTGCTGAATATTCGGTTCAATTGAATTACCTGCAAGAAATGATTGATCTGCCTTGGAATGAATACACCAAGGATAACTTCGATTTGAAGAATGCGCAGAATGTTCTAGATTCTGACCATTTCGGTCTTGAGAAAGTTAAAGATCGTATCATTGAGCATTTGGCTGTTTTGAAATTAAAAGGTGATTTAAAATCTCCAATCTTGTGTTTATATGGCCCTCCAGGTGTTGGTAAAACATCGCTTGGTAAGTCTATTGCTAGTGCACTCGATAGAAAATACGTAAGAATGTCATTGGGTGGTTTGCACGATGAGGCAGAAATCCGTGGGCATAGAAAAACATATATTGGAGCGATGCCAGGTCGTATCATTCAAGGAATGAAAAAGGCTAAATCGTCGAATCCAGTTTTCATTTTAGATGAAATAGATAAGGTTGGATCCGACCACAAGGGAGATCCATCTTCAGCTTTATTGGAGGTTTTAGATCCGGAGCAAAACAGTGCTTTCCACGATAACTTTCTTGATGTTGATTACGATTTATCAAAAGTGATGTTTGTTGCTACTGCAAATAATGTAGGCGCAATTTCTGCACCACTTCGTGATCGTATGGAAATGATCGATGTGAGCGGTTATATCACTGAAGAAAAAACTGAGATTGCTAAGCGTCATTTAATGCCTAAGCAATTGGAGAATCATGGTCTGACAACAGAGCATGTTATAGTTCCTGATGAGGTTCTGGTTCAAATTATTGAGAAGTATACTCGTGAGTCGGGTGTACGTGGCTTAGATCAGAAAATCGCCAAATTAATGCGTGGTGTAGCAAAGAAAGTTGCTATGGAAGAAAGCTACGAAAAGGAAATTAAGGTTGAAGACTTAAAAGCTTACTTAGGTGCTGAACGTTTCGATCGCGATAAGTATCAAGGAAACGAGTTTGCTGGTGTTGTTACTGGTTTAGCATGGACTTCAGTTGGTGGTGAGATTCTTTATGTAGAGTCGAGCTTAAGCCCTGGGAAAGGGAAGTTAACCCTTACAGGTAACCTTGGCGATGTGATGAAAGAATCAGCGCTGTTGGCTCAGGAATACCTAAGAGCTCACGCAACCAAGCTAGATATTAAGAAAGAAGCTTTCGATAATTGGAATCTTCATATTCACGTACCTCAAGGTGCTATTCCTAAGGATGGACCTTCGGCTGGTGTTACCATGATTACCTCAATTGCTTCTGCTTTTACGCAACGTAAAGTGAAGAAGAATTTGGCAATGACTGGTGAGATTACTCTAAGAGGTAAAGTGCTTCCTGTAGGCGGAATTCGTGAGAAAATTTTGGCTGCAAAGAGAGCTGGAATCAAAGAAATTATTCTTTGTCACGAGAACGAAAGAGATATTGAGGAAATTAAACCAATTTACCTAAAAGGATTAAAGTTCCATTTTGTAGAAGATGTGATGGAAGTTCTGGATATCGCTTTGATGAAGCAGAAAGTTAAAGAATCAATTACCATCTAAAACTCAGTTGTTTGAGTTGCAATAGGAATTGAACTGAAATAGTTTACTTAAGGGCTATCGATTATTATCGATAGCCCTTAATTTTTGCCTCATAATCGAATACTTAATATTTTTGTTAATTTTAATCGAATAAAAAAGCAAAATTTGCTTCTTTGTACTCTATACACAACATCTTTTATTGTAAAACGGAGCTTCTGATATGAATGGAAAAGGAAAATATTTAATTGCAGCTGTCGGCTTGTTATTTTTAGGCTTAATCTTCTGGTACTTTAGTGCGATACTTGCTTATATTGGAATTGCTGTTGTTCTGTCATTTATTGGACGTCCCGTTGTCGATTTTCTTAATAGAGTGACCATTAAAAAGCATCGAATTCCGACCACAGTTTCTGCTGGTTTAACTTTGGCTTTGCTTTGGTTTGTGATGGTGGTGTTCTTTAGAACTTTTATTCCGATGGTTGTAGAGGAGGCAAAAGAGCTTTCGAATATCGATGTGCAGTCGGCGATTCATAGTTTGGATGAACCGATCAGAAATATAGAAGCATTTGTCTCAGAGTACACGACAGATGGGAGCGATTTTAAAGTGCAAGCCTTAATCACAGAAAATCTATCTTCGGTTCTTGAGTTTTCTGATATTTCTTCTCTATTCGGTTCTTTAGCGGGTACTGTTGGAGGTTTGTTTATTGCTTTATTTTCCATCTCATTCATCACCTTTTTCTTTTTAAAGGATAGCAGTCTTTTTGTTGACTCAGTGGTTCTTTTTGTTCCTGAAAGGAGCGAAGAAGGGGTTCGCCACGTATTGGATTCAATTAAGAATTTATTGATGCGCTACTTTGTAGGCCTCTTTTTCGAAGTCATTCTGGTAGGAACAATGGTAACTATCGGGTTGACCATTGTGGGAATGGGCTTTAGTCACGCCGTAGTAATTGGTTTGTTTGCCGGATTGATTAATGTCATTCCTTATATCGGTCCTCTCATCGGAACGACTTTTGGTTTGATTATTGGAATCGCAACCAATCTCGATGTTGATTTCTACACACAAGTTGTGCCTCTTTTAGGCTATACCGCTCTTGTGTTCCTAATTGTTCAATTGATTGATAACATTCTTTTCCAACCGCTAATCTATTCAAATAGCGTAAATGCGCATCCACTTGAGATTTTCTTGGTGATTCTATTTGCAGGCTCTATGTCGGGCATATTAGGTATGATGTTGGCGATTCCAGCCTACACCATTTTCCGTGTGATTGCTAAGGAGTTTTTCAATAAATATCGCTTTGTGAAGAAACTGACGGAGAAGATATAGGTAGTGAATTAAAGATTTATAATACTTGTAAAATATTATTATGACAGAAAAAAATGAATTAATTATTGATGAGTATGTCGAAAAAAGGAAAAATGGGCTGGATTTTTCGGAGATTAGGAAAGAGTTAAAAAATTTGAATTTAACTTCGGAAGAAATTAGAATTATTGTTAGGGAGATTGATAATCAAGTTATAAATGATGAGCTTTATAAGTCTAAAAATACACTCGTCAATGAAATGAAGTATATCGGACTTTTTCTAATGTTAGGAGGTGGATTTGTTACTGTTGCTTCCTATTTTGGCTTGATAGATACGAATGGGTATTATGTAATTTCTTATGGGCCAATAATTGGTGGTTATCTCATTTATTTAAAATCAAAAAGAGGAGTTAAGAAAACTCTATGAATAAATTAATACATCATTAAGTTAATACAAAAAATAAGGCTGCTTCATTTGAAACAGCCTTTATCATTTAATGTCTTATCTATATTATTCCACAGCTTTCTCTTCGCTGATGCGATCCAGAAGGTTTTGTGGTAATTTCTTTTTGACTTTTGCACCAAGAGTTCTGATTTTTTCTGCACGACCAACCAGATTGCCTGTTCCATCGCATAGCTTCTTCATTGACTCTTGATAGATTTTTTGAGAGCCGTCCATTTGTCGTCCAAGCTTAATCAGGTCTTCAACAAAGCCCACAAATTTGTCGTAAAGCGCACCACCTTGTCGAGCAATTTCCATCACATTTCTGTTCTGGTTTTCTTGTTTCCAAATTGATGAAATGGTCCGTAGGGTCGCCAATAAAGTAGAAGGACTTACAACTACAATTTTGTGATCCCAAGCATATCCGAAAAGTTCCTGATCGGCTTGTACTGCTACAGAGAATGAAGATTCAATTGGCACAAACATCAATACGAAATCAGGCGTATTTAAGGCAGCTGAGCTCTGGTAATGTTTATCTGCCAATCCTTTTATATGCGCTTTAAGCGATGTGATATGATCCTTTTGGAAGGCTTCTCTCTCATCATCATTAATCGCATTTACAAATCTTTCGTAAGCAATTAGTGATACTTTTGAGTCAACGATAATGTGTTTTTCTTCAGGTAGGCGAATAATCACATCAGGACGAATCGATTGCCCATCGTCATTTTTCATGGCAACTTCTCTATCGTATTCCTGACCTCTGGTCAAGCCTGATCTTTCAAGAATTCGCTCGAGAACAACTTCTCCCCAGTTACCTTGCTTTTTGACATCACCTTTAAGCGCTTTGGTCAGGTTGTTGGCTTCGTCAGAAATCTTCGTGTTTAAGTCGTAAAGCTTTTTTACCTCTTCGCGCAAACTGATTTTGTCGCGTAATTCTTTATCGTAGGTTTCTTCAACTTTTTTCTCGAATGAAATGAGTTTGTCCTTGATTGGACTTAGAATTTCATTCATGTTCTTTTGGTTCGAAGAACTGAATTCTTTGGAATTTTCTTTCAGAATTTTAGTAGCGATATTTTCAAATTCGGTAGTGAAACGCTTTTGAAGCTCTTCCAATTCTTTTTTCTGGGTATCTAGCTTTTCTTCCAGATTCTTACGCTCTGTAGCCGAAATGGAAACTGAACGTGTTAGCCTTTCATTTTTCTCTCTTTCCGCTACAAGCTCAGTTTGAAGTTCTCGTTTTTCATTTTGAATGATATTGGCTCTTTCTTCAAATCTCATTTTAGAATGATCCAATTCACTCTTTTCAAGAATAAAAGCATTTTCTTTTTTCAACAGATCTTCACGATGATTAGCTGCAGCAAAAGTTAATTTCTTTCTTAAAATGATCCAGGCAATAAGCATCCCTTTTAAGATTCCAATTGCGATATATAAAAATGCCATAGAAAAGAATTTAATTGAGTTTAACGAGTTGCAATCTAAAGTCTGAAAGCTATGCTTCAGGTTTTTCAAAGTTCATAAGTTCCATTGTTTCTCCATCGAATACAGCGTATGTAAAGTGTGAGATCCAATCCCCGGTATTTATATAGCGAGCGCCTTTGTCAAGTTCAATATTCGTAGGACAATGGCGGTGTCCAAAAACGAAATAATCGAAATCTTCATTTTTTAAAATATCATTGGCAAAGAGAACCAGCCACTCTTTATCCATGCCTCTAAAGTGATCTGCTTCAACCTTACCATCGCTTAAGCGACTGTGAGAAGACCATTTGTGAGCAATTCCAATTGCAAAGTTGGGATGTAATCGGGCAAAGCACCACTGCAAGAATTTATTGGTGAATATTTTCTTAAGCATTTTGTAGCCTTTGTCGTATGGTCCAAGACCATCGCCATGAGCAAGAAAGAATTTTTTGCCGTTAATTTCAGTTCTTAGAACATTTCTGTGTACAATAACACCCACTTCTTTCGGGAGGTAATCAAAAACCCAGATATCGTGATTTCCGGTAAAGAAGTGAACCTCAATTCCCGAGTCGCATATTTCTGCAAGTGTCCCAAGAAATCGTGTATGCCCTCTTGGAACGGCTCTTTTATATTCGAACCAGAAATCGAAAATATCTCCCATTAAATAAATGGCCTTAGCATCTTCTTTCACCTGATTGAGCCACTTCACAAACAATTTCTCGCGCTGAAGATTGTTTGTTAAAGCCGCTGCCCCCAAGTGAACATCAGAAGCAAAATAGATTTTTTTTCCAGTTGTCATATATGTACTTGTTTAAGCTATTATTTTGAGTTCGATTGTGAGTATTCATATCGCAATCGAACTCAAAATTTAGTTTTCTTATTTAATGTAGTCAGCAACTTTTTCTTCAAGTGCTAAACCGTAAAGGTTTTTACCCACAATATCACCTTTTTTATTGATGATGTAATTTGCAGGGATCTGTTGAACATTGAAGTTACTCAAAGCTAAAGCGCTTCCATTTTTAAGGTCGCAAACATTGGTCCAGTTTAAACCATCTTTTTCAATTGCTGCTTTCCACTTTTTTTCATCTTGGTCAACAGAAACTTGATAGATTGCTAAGCCTTTGCTTTTATATTTATTGTGGATTTTTTTCAATGTCTTATTTTGCTTTCTAGAATTGGCGTCTTGAGATGCCCAGAAACTTAATACAATTAGTTTACCATGAAGAGAACTTAAGCTGATCTCTTTTCTTTTTGTGTTTTTAAGAGTTAAATCAGGATAGTTTGCGCCTTTCTCATTGATGTATTTTTTAAGATTTAAATTAGATAAGGCCTTTTGCATGGTTTTGAGGTTCGCCAATACCGCTTTTGTATACTCGTGTTCTGGGTATAAAGCTCGCATTGATGAAGCTACAATCTTAGCATATTTAATATCATCGTTCTCATTTAAAGTATAGGTATTCTTGTCAATTTTCTGATAAAGCGCCAAATAACTCGATAAAGAAGTCGCATTCTTCATGATGAAATTAGCAGAAAACTCTCTTTGGTCTTGAAGGACCTTAACGTATTTAGCCAATAAATTCTGAGATATGCTTGAATAGTTTGGATCAGATTTTTTCTTCTCTAATTCTTTCTTGATAGTCGCCAAACTGTCCTTTGTTTCATTAAGCTTATCGTTAAGTTCTTTTACAAAAACAGAACCCGTAGAACCGGAAACAACATAGGCACTGCTCATGTGAGTAGAAATTGAATTGACTTCAACTTCCTTTTCTTCAGGAGATGTTAATAGTGTAATCAATTTACCATTCGATAAACGCAATAAATAAAATTCAGGCTGAGTTGATACCGTCTTGAATTTAAAATCGCCATTCTTATCTAGCTTAACAGAGTCAATGGTTTCGGCGCTAGCAGTATGAAGTTTATCCAGATATAATGTAACACCTTCAGCCTTTTTAATACTACCTTTTATTTTAATCGTATTTTCCTGATTACATGCAAACAGAAGTAATAGGGGAAGTGCAAATAATAGTTTCTTCATTGTTTTTCGTTTTTATGTCTTTTAAATACAGTCTCTCTAAAGCTTAGTTTTGTGAATGTCAGCTTGTATGCACCTGCTTTCCACAATAGTCATCACTGTATTGTTAAAAATTCTACTGAGATAATTAAAGCCGAAAATAGTAATAATTTCCTGTTTTAGCACTCAAATTTGTTGAACAGATTAAGTCTACAATCATTAAAAAGATCAATTTTGATTATCAAATTTTGTTATGAAAGATTCGTATGACTAAATAATTAGGTTTAAATTTAGTAAGAATCGATAATGATAATGAATATAGAAACCTATGCAAGAGGGAATACAAAGTCGAAAATTTGGTACGGCACCCGTTTTTTTTACGGCCATATCAACCATCTTGGGAGCTGTTCTATTCTTAAGATTTGGATATGCTGTGGGGAATGTTGGTTTTTGGGGTGTTATTTTAATTATTCTATTGGGTCACTTGGTCACCATACCTACCGCCTTTGCTATTTCTGAATTAGCAACAAATAAACGCGTCGAAGGTGGAGGAGAATACTTCATTATTTCCCGCTCTTTCGGGTTAAATATTGGAGCAACTATCGGATTAGCTTTGTTTTTTTCGCAAGCCATTTCTGTCGCATTTTATGTCATTGCGTTTACAGAAGCCTTTGAGCCTGTTTTCAATTGGGTACTGAGTACCTACGATTTGTCTTTGCCTAGGCAGGTGATTTCTATTCCTGCAATGCTACTTTTGTCAGTGTTAATTTTAAAAAAAGGTGCAAACTTGGGCGTTAAGGCTCTTTATTTTGTGGTTGCTATTCTTTTTGCATCACTGGTTTTGTTTTTTCTTGGCGATACGGCTTATGCATCCGTTTCTGGTTTCAGCCCCTTAAAAGCAGAGTTTCGAAATACAGACCAATTCTTCATCATATTTGCTATTATATTTCCTGCATTTACCGGCATGACAGCTGGAGTTGGTCTTTCTGGTAATTTGAAAAATCCTGCCAAGTCGATACCTTGGGGCACCACTGCGGCCACTTTTATAGGTATGATTATTTATGTTTTGGTCGTTTATAAATTAGCCAAGTATGCGAGTGTACAAGATTTATTAGACCATCAGTTAATTATGAGTCAAATTGCCTTGGGAGGTGCGATTGTAATCCCTTTGGGTTTGGCAGCATCGACCATTTCATCTGCCTTAGGATCAGTTATGGTTGCGCCACGTACTCTTCAGGCTTTGTCTGTTGATAAGTCTTTACCATCAAAAGGATTGAACCGTTGGTTAGCAAAAGGTCGTAAGCAAGACGGAGAGCCTGTAAATGCTTCGCTGGTGACCTGTCTGATTGCTTTGTTTTTTGTTTTTCTTGGAGATATAAATGCTGTCGCAGAGATTATTTCTATGTTTTTCATGCTAACCTATGGTACTCTTTGTTTGATTTCATTTCTCAATCATTTTGGTTCATCACCCAGTTATAGACCTTCTTTTAAGTCGAAATGGTATTTGTCAATTTTGGGCTTTATGGTTTCGATTCTTGTCATGTTTAAAATAAATACCCTTTATGCTCTTTTGGCTATTGTGCTGATGGGATTAACTTATTTATATATTAATTCCTACCATAAAGATCGACATGGTTTAGCATCAATATTCCTGAATTCCTTGTATCAGTTGAATCGGAATGTACAGGTGTTTTTACAAAAAGCAGGTAAGAAACGGATTCAAGAATGGAGGCCGAGTGCCATATGTATTTCGAAAGATTCCTTTGAAAGAGATACGGCATTTCGTTTATTAAATTGGATTGCCTACAAATATGGTTTTGGAACCTATTTACATCGAATAGAGGGGTATTATTCTAAATCATCTTATGAGCAAGCCAAAAACGAACTCGATTTGTTGGTGAGTCGATCTGAAAATATAGGAAATCACGTTTTTGTAGATACCATCATTTCACCCTCATATACATCAGCTATTGCTCAAGCCATACAATTACCAGGTGTTGCTGGTATGGAAAATAATATGGTTATTTTTGAATACGACAAAGAGAAAGTCGAAAACTTGGATGAAATTATTGAAAATTATGCCTTAGCCAATGCAGGGAATTTCGACTTTTGTGTTCTAGGAAGTTCTGATAGACGGTTTAAACTGAAATCAGATATCCATGTTTGGATACGACCAAGTGATGCTGATAATGCTAATTTGATGATTTTATTGAGCTTTATAATTGCTGGACATCCGGATTGGAAAAAATCAGATATTAAAATATTTAATATTTGTAAGGCAGATCAGGTTGTTGAAGTTCGAGAAAGACTTGATGAGATGATCGCTTCAGGACGTCTGCCCATTAGAAGTGCGAATGTAGAAGTTTTGGTTGAGCAAGAAAATGTCTCGCCAAAGGAAATGATTAACGAGCGTTCGCAATATGCTGGTTTAACTTTAATTGGTTTCAGAGGAGATACGATTAAGCATGAGGGCTCAGAAATGTTTTTTGGATATGAAAGTTTAGGTCATATGCTTTTTGTGAATGCCAATTCCAAGAAAGAAATTGAATAAGAATTATTCTAAGCGCTTATAAATTATACGATTCTCTTAAAAAAAACTAAAGGCTCCTTTACCTGTTTCTAAAGATTTGAATTTGTTTATCTTTGTTGGGAAAACAAATAAAAATACTGCTTGTGAATAAATCTGAATTGAATCGTATTTTCGAATCCTTCTCCGATTACAATATTCTTATTATAGGTGATGTTATGGTCGATGCTTACGCCTGGGGCGAGGTTGATCGTATTTCGCCAGAAGCACCAGTGCCTATTTTTTCATGCTCAAGTCGTGAAAATAGATTAGGAGGTGCTGCTAACGTGGCTTTGAATATAAAATCTCTTGGAGCAAATCCCATATTGTGTTCTGTAATTGGTGATGATGATAGAGGTAAAGATTTTGTCAACCTTTTGTCTGAAATTCAACAAGAACAGTCGGGGATTGTTGTGAGTTCTCATCGTAGAACGACTGTTAAAACCAGGTTTATCAGTAATAATCAACATGTTATTCGTATTGATGAAGAAGATACGCATGAACTGGCTGATGATACTGAAACTTCATTCATAAAGCATGTTTTAAATTTATTGGACAGTAAAAATATCGATGCTATTGTTTTTGAAGATTACGACAAAGGCTTAATTACCAAGAAGCTGATCGAGACCGTAACAGATAAGGCTAAACAAATGGAGATTCCGGTTTTAGTCGATCCTAAAAAACGTCATTACTCGGATTATAAAAACGTGACTTTATTCAAACCGAATTTCAAAGAGTTTCTCGAAGGTTCCAATTTGAGTATAGAAAAAGGTGATATAGACGACTTATTTCGAGCTGCGAAACAATTTCAGTCAGAAATGGGCGTTGATAAGCTATTGATTACACTATCAGAATTGGGTGTGTTTATCAGTAATGAGAACACTTATGAACATATTCCAGCCGTTGTGCGAAAAATCGCTGATGTGTCAGGAGCAGGAGATACCGTTATATCTGTTGCGACACTTTGTTTGGCTGCAGGAATGAATGCAAAAGAAATTGCTGCTATTTCGAACCTTGCAGGTGGTATTGTTTGTGAAATTCCAGTGGTTGTTCCAATCGACAAGGAGCAGTTATTGTCTGAGAGTTTAAAGTTATATGCAGAAGCTTAAGGCAATTTAAAATTGTTTATAACTTTTGACTTATTTTTAATAAGTCTGAGTGTATCTGAATTTTAAATGTCTTTTAAAATATTATCTTTGGATCTATTGAAAAAAGAAACTGATAAGGCTAAGATATAAGAGTTTATACTTGGTTTGACTCATGTTTGGCTTGTGAAGAAAGAAAGTATTGTAATTATAATTAAGAGGCAAATTCATTTTGTTTCATCTAATTAAAATGGGACTAGTTTATGGCTAAAATAATCGCTCTTGCAAATCAAAAAGGTGGTGTGGGAAAAACAACCACTGCTATTAATCTAGCATCAAGTCTTGCCGTTTTGGAACATCGCGTTCTTATCGTTGATGCCGATCCGCAAGCTAATGCAACATCAGGTTATGGTTTTGATGTCCGTGCAATTGAAAATAGCTTATACGAATGTATTGTTGATGGTACTAATCCCAAAGATGCAATTCTAAAAACCGATATGGAAGGCTTAGATATTCTTCCTTCTCATATTGATTTGGTTGGTGCAGAAATTGAAATGCTAAATTTGGCTAATCGAGAAAAGATTCTTTTGAATGTTTTGAATGCCATTCGAGACGATTACGATTATATCTTAATTGACTGTTCTCCTTCACTCGGATTGATTACCGTGAACGCATTAACCGCAGCTGACTCAATATTAATACCTGTACAGTGTGAATATTTTGCTTTGGAAGGTTTGGGTAAACTTTTAAATACCATTAAGATTATTCAAAGTAGATTGAATCCTGATTTAGAAATTGAAGGATTTTTGTTGACCATGTACGATAGTCGACTTCGTTTATCGAATCAGGTTGTTAGTGAGGTTAAAAAGCACTTCCAAGACATGGTTTTTGAGACCATTATTCAGAGAAACACAAAGTTAGGCGAGGCGCCAAGTTATGGCAAACCTGCTATTTTATATGATGCAGAATCAAATGGAGCAGTTAATTATTTGAATCTGGCCCGCGAGCTTGTTGAGAATAATTCAGAAGCTGACGAAGTGCATCAGGAAAAGGAAATTGAGAAATAAGAAAATGCAATTCGACTGGGAGTAAAAGCCACAGTCGAATTCCTATTTTATAATGATATATTATGGTAAAAAAGAGTGCATTAGGTAGAGGTTTAGGAGCTTTGATAGATGATAGAGATGAGGTTCAATCTCGTCCATCACGTCAAGAAAATGAACTTAGCAATGAAATTGAACTATCGAAAATTCAAGTTAATCCATTTCAGCCCCGAACTCAATTCGACGAAGAAGCTTTAAATGAATTAGCTCAGTCGATTAAAGAAATCGGAATTGTTCAGCCTATCACTGTTCGTAAGCTTAATAGTAATTCATTTCAACTTATTGCAGGTGAGCGCCGTTTAAGAGCGTCTAAAATTGCTGGCTTAACCAAAATACCAGCCTATGTTCGTCTTGCTGAAGATGATAAAATGCTTGAGATGGCTTTAGTTGAAAATATTCAACGTGAAGACCTAGATTCAATCGAGGTTGCTATTTCGTATCAAAGATTAATCGACGAATGTGACTTAACTCAGGAGAGCTTGAGCGATCGTGTTGGAAAAAAGCGTTCAACGATTTCAAATTACTTACGATTATTGAAGCTTCCCGCTGAAATTCAGAAAGGAATTCGTGAGAAAAATATTCTTATGGGACATGCTCGTGCTCTTGTAAATGTTAATAATAGAGAGTATCAACAGTCTATTTATAAGATGGCTGTTAAAGAAGATCTGTCAGTAAGAAAAATTGAAGAATTGGTTCGTGATGCCAATAACGGTACGCCTGTAAAAGAAAAAGCGAAACCCGTTCGTTTGGCTGAGGAGTATGAAAGTTTAAAAGAGCATTTGTCGAAGCATTTCAACTCTAAAATTGATATGAAACGTAACGCTAAAGGAAAAGGACAGATTATTATTCCTTTTAAATCGGACGATGATTTAGAGCGCATTTTAGGCGTTTTTGATCAAATGAAATCATAAAAAATAAAAAAACATAATTTTGAATAAGATAAAAACGCTTCTTCTATTTGTAGTAGTCTGTTTTGTAGTGCTCATTTCCGGACACAATGTTCAAGCACAAAAAATACAAGCTGATACAGTTATAGCGCCCATAAAACTGAAAGAACATTCACCTCATAAGGCAACTGTTTATTCTGCTTTACTGCCTGGTTTGGGTCAGATTTACAATAAGAAATATTGGAAATTACCGATACTTTATGGGGGTATCGCTGCGACTCTTTATGCTATTGGATGGAATACTGGGCAGTATAATGATTATAAAGATGCCTATGTCGATTTCTCTATTTTTCTGGAATATAAATATCAAGAAGAGGGAGGTACCATTCCGATACCAAGCTCGAAAAGGTATGAGAAACTTCGTCCTGATATAGATTTCTCAAGTACGAAATCAAGTGAAGATGATTGGTATAAAACGACATTTAAGAATGGTAAGGATAAGTATAAGCGTGATCGAGATTTGAGTTATATCATTCTTTTTGGTGTTTACATGCTTAATATTATTGATGCTACGGTTGATGCTCATTTTACCAATTTTAATATCAACGATGATCTTTCGATGACTGTTCAGCCCAAAATGAACTTTAGTCCTGTTACAGGTGGTACTTTAGGCCTTTCGTGCCGAATTAACTTTTAAAAATTTGTATAATAGAATGGTGAAGGCAATTTTAAGCCTTGCTTTTATTCTTATCCTTAACTTATCTGTAATTGCACAGGCTAAGTTGATTGTATTGCATTCGGTTGTTGGTGATACGATTGATAAGAGTGAGCAGCAAGAATTCTTATTATTTTCAAGAATAGTAGGTGAGGATTTTTTATTTGCAACCGTACATCATGAGGGCAAGCGTTTCTTTGTAAAGCTTCGATCTAAAACAAACGATAGAATTGTTGAGTTAAAGAAGGAAGAGGTTCATGAAAATATGAGTCATGTTAGAAAACTCCTTCGTTATAAAAAGAGGATGGCGAAACGAAAGGACAGAGCCGCTAGAAAACTAAAATTACCAGATTTGCGTTTTGATCATCATATTTGTGAGAAGCAAAAGAATCAAACTACGGTTAATGATCCAATGGCTAACTTTTATTTGAATCAGGATGCTTTGCAGACGGAAGTATACCGATGGAATAAAAGCTATGCGGATGATAAAAATTGTCGTTATACGGATAGTCCCGTTGTTAATACCATGATTCAAATTTTACTGAATTCTGAAAATTAATATTTTCGCGCAAAGCGATGCAATAATATCAGCTTGTCGACGTATAATTACAAGTAGAGAGTGTAAATTGCACTAAATTTTAATTGAATTTTATTTTTAAGAAATAGAAGTGGAGAAAAGAAAAGTATGAAGTTGAGATATTCCTTTTATGCAATGACTCTTTTAGCAAGTATGGCTTGCTCTACGAGTAAAACGATGGTAGAGAGTACGCCTGCCAAAGAAGAAGTTCCTGAAGTTATAGCTCAGGCGCGTGAAGTTGAAGTTCCTGTTTTTGAAGAAGAGGAAATGATTCCTGCTGTTGAGAAAGATTCTTTGGCTTTTCTTAAAATTAGCCCTGTAGATGTACGTTGGGACTTAAATGATAGTATACAACCTGAATTCAAGAGTAATTTAGATAAACTCGTTAATGCTTGGTACGCCGAAAATTCCGTTAGAACAACAAGTTATGATGGCCCAAAAACCAAATATAAAAAAGAAAAAATAGCCGACTCAGTTTATATTAAAAGATTGCAGTCGATACCATCAATGTTCGATTTATCCTACAATAAAATTGTACGTAACTATATTGAACTTTATACGCAGCGAAGAAGAAAGCAAGTGGAGTTGATGATGGGAATGTCAGAATACTACTTCCCAATATTCGAAGAAATTCTTGATAAAGAAGGCCTGCCGCAAGAGTTGAAATATCTCCCGATTATTGAATCTGCACTTAATCCCAAAGCTTTATCTAAAGCAGGGGCATCTGGTTTGTGGCAATTTATGTATGCTACAGGTAAAATGTATAAGCTAGAGGTTAATTCATTTGTCGATGATCGTCGTGATCCTATAAAATCGAGTTATGCAGCTGCAAAGTTTCTAAAGGATTTATATAAGATGTATGGCAACTGGCCTTTGGTTATTGCTGCCTACAATTGTGGACCTGGAAATGTAAATAAAGCGATTCGACGAAGCGGAGGGAAGAAGAACTATTGGGATATTTATTACCGATTACCTAGAGAGACAAGAGGCTATGTTCCAGCCTTTATTGCAGCACTTTATTCTTTCAATTTTCACGAGGAACATGGCTTGTATCCTAGACCTAATCAATTCCCAGAGGTTTGTGATACTTTAATGATAAAGGAGCAAATTCACTTTGATCAGATTGCAAAATTCACCCATATTTCAAAAGCTAAATTACGCGAATTAAATCCTCAATATCGTGCGGATATCATTCCTGCCTTTAATAAGCCATATTCATTAAAGGTCCCTTTTGAATCTGCTTTAGCCTTTATCGACAATCAAGATTCTATTACATCATATAAAAAAGAATATTACTTCAATCTTAAAGATCAGATTGTTAATCCTCGCGATAGGTATCAAAAATACGCACATGCAACTCCTAAGGGGAAAGCTAAGGTTTATTATAAAGTGAAATCGGGTGATGCAGTTGGTTTAATCGCATCTTGGTTCCATGTTAGAACATCAGATTTGAGATATTGGAATAATATTCGAAGGAATATGATTCGCGTAGGTCAGAAATTAGCTGTGTATGTTCCTAAGTCGAAAGCCTCGTATTACAAGTCTTTTAATAAGATGTCGAAGCGTCAAAAACAAGCTACTCTTGGAAAGAATTACGTTGCTAGTAAAAAGAAAACAAGTAGTGTGAAAAAATCCTCAGCTGGGGGAAGTGGAAATTACATATATTATACGGTTCGTAAGAATGATAACTTTTGGACAATTGCTAAGAAATTTCCAGGTGTTTCGAATTACGATATCATGAAAATCAACAATATTACGAATTCACGTAGTTTAAGAGTTGGTCAGAAACTAAGGATTAAAGCAAAGAGCTAATCTAAAAATGAGATGACATAAAAAAAAAGCCAGTAGATAGATCTACTGGCTTTTTTTGTGCCTCAATCGAGGGTGTTTATTTTTTGTTATTCATAACATCATTTTGAATCAGAATAGCTTCCTTGTGTATCATTCTAAGTAATTGAGTCAAGAATTTTTCTGAGAGTCCCAATGATTTGCCAAGTTCTGCGCCCTGCTCTCTAACCTTTTCCCACCGTTTCAATTGAAGGATATTTAAATTTTGTTCAGATTTATATTCGCCTATCTCGCTTACAACATGCATGCGCTGTGCCAGAAGTTCGATAAGCTGTGAATCAATTGAGTCAATTTGATTACGGTATTGCCCCAGTGGGTTGTAATCTTTACTATTCTTGATACTTAATCGGCAAACCAATCTATTTAAAATAGTATTTAGTTCTGACGGAATAAGCTGTTCAGATTCACTTAGTGATTCTTCAGGCTTGAAATGACTTTCTATCATCAATCCATCCATGTTTAGATCAAGAGCTTTCTGAGAGATTTGTTGAATGTGTTCTTTATCTCCTGCAATATGGCTTGGATCACAAATCATAGGAAGATTATGGAACCTTGACTTCAACTCAATTGGAATCTCCCATTTAGGAATATTCCTCAAGCTAGTTGGTTCAAAAGGATAAAAGCCACAATGTATGGCAGCGAGTCTCGAGATGCCAGCTTTATGAATTAACTCTAATGCCCCAATCCAAAGGTTGATGTCAGGGTTAAGGGGGTTTTTTACCATCACAGGTACATTCATGCCTTGGAGTGCACTTGCAAGTTCTTGTATGGAGAAGGGGTTGGAAGTTGTTCTTGCTCCAATCCAAAGTATATCGACATTGTGACGTAAACACATTTCGACATGCTTCGGGGAAGCGACCTCCACCATAGTTAGTAAATTTGTTTCTTGTTTAACTTGATTTAACCAATTGAGAGCATTATCACCTCTATCTTCAAAACCATTTAATTGAGTCTTAGGTTTCCAAATTTCAGTTCTAAAAACTTTAACTTGGTTAATATCTTTCAGTTGTCGAGCTGTGTTTAAGACTTGATCTTCAGATTCAGCACTACTTGGCCCACTAATAATAATAGGACGGCTTTCTAATTTTTTAAACCACTCATTAATGGGTTTCAAATTGTTTAATTCGTTCATAGTCTTAAGTTAAGCCAAAAAGATCCGTTTATATTCGGCTGAAATTTCGGCACAAAACTACGCTTTTAATTGTCTTAATAAAACTCTATGTCCAATCTATTTATTAATGCCTTGTATAACATTTTGAAAAAAGTCTAAAGTGTGTTGTAGATATTGTCTGTTTGAAGCTT
>Ga0209379_10000389_pt1 | contig 39260 bp, 33 predicted proteins | sample tdDd001_FD_187124 | JGI IMG/M metagenome (GOLD analysis project Ga0209379, IMG submission 187124) | Marine sediment microbial communities from the Atlantic coast under amendment with organic carbon and nitrate - tdDd00.1 (SPAdes)... | ecosystem: Environmental > Aquatic > Marine > Coastal >... | reverse complement strand
GCTGAAGGTGAGATTGATCTTGCATGAGTTTATTTAGCAAGCTGGCACCAAGCCACTGTTGGTATAGTTGAGCTGCAACCTCTTGGCTATTCATCTCAGCAATTGAACCATCAAAGATACCTCGATGAATTGCTTTTGCTAGTTGCTCGATAATCAGATCAGCACCTTTCGCTAACGATAGACGCATCTTATCTGAAAGGTCGGAAACCTCGGCACTAAGTTTGACTATCAAACACTTATTCGCGTTGCACACACCGTTATCAATCTCCAGCCAACGAGAAAAATAATCTAGCAAACAGTCGAGACCGTTGAGATCCGGTTGTGTTAGCACTGGCTGGATCCGCGCGACATAAGTGCGGATATACTCTTCGATCAAAGCCTCTCCAAACTGTTCTTTGGATTTGAAGTAATGATAGAAAGAGCCTTTTGGCACTTCGGCAGTTTTAAGTAGCTCAGACAGTCCAACGGCGGTAAAGCCCTTGTTGACAATAAGCTGGTAGCCAACGTCTAAAATGTGTTGGCGTGTATCGTGTGTTTTAGCGTTCATGGCTGGCATCATAATACCAACTAGACCAGTCGTCTAGTAAATTATGTTCCGCCTGCTTTGAGAAGATCATTTTTTCTTCAACGGTAAAACATCGGATTGTGAATTATGAGTTATCTCATTTTTTGGATTAGTTTTCATTTGGCTGTGAATGGCTTGGCTGCGGCCATTGTCTTTTGCTTGATAAAGAGCGGTATCAGCAACTTTAACCAGTTCATCAGGTGAGGCGTTGAGATCTGGGAATGTGACCACACCGATTGAAACTCCAAGCTGGCCAAGAGAGAGTCCTTTCATATCCAGATGGAGTTCTCGTACTTGCTCTACGATGTCATTCGCGATATCGAGTGAATGTTGAATACTCGTTTCAGGGCAAATAATAGCGAGCTCTTCACCGCCCAATCTACAGGCAACATGGTTGTCTGATATGGTACGAGTCAGTAAATTAGCGACCTCTTTGAGCACATAATCACCTGCATCATGGCCAAAGTTGTCATTAAAGCGTTTAAAGTGGTCGAGATCGAGCATCAATAGAGAAAGTGAAGATTGCTCTTGGCTCGCTTTAGACCACTCTTTATCCATCACTTCTTCAAAGTAACGACGGTTGAACAAGCCAGTCAATGGATCGCGCATTGCCTGAGAGCGTAGTTTTTCTTGCAGTGATAGGTTAGCAAGTGCGAGCCCAAGGTGTTCAGCTAAGGTGAAGGCCAGTTGCTTGGTTGATTCTTGTACGTCTTGCTCAGGGAAATGGAGGTGGAACATACCGACGGTATTACCATGAGCTGTTAGCGGCACGCACATTGTTGTTCCATCATCTAAAACTGAGTTCATGTGGTTGCAGACTAAGTTGTGATGTTTTTCTTGTGATAGGTGGTATTTACCTTTGCGCAGAGCCCAGCAGTCATTAGGGGTATACACCTTACTTGCTGGCCATTCGCCGCCCCAATCCAGTTTCACTTCTAGTTGGTTACGAGATTCACGCATGATCGAAACGCAGCCGTTAATATCCCCTAAGATCCGTGGAATGATATCCGCCACCACCACTTGCGCCTCTTTAATCGTGTTACACGCAGCGAGCATGTTAGCCAATTGGTGTAGAAGCTCGATTTCTCTGGTACTTTTTTCTATCCGCGACTCTTGCAATTGTCGTTCGTGATTCACGACTTGAAGGATTTTTCTTTGGCTTATCCAGGAAGAGGTGATGAGAACAACCATAGAGCAGGCCATCACTGCATATAAGATAAACTTTAAGTCATTCGCCATTCCATAGAGGGCAGTCATAGGCATGGCAAGCCTTAGAACATAGATTGGGCTGTGTCCATGTTCGTCATCGGCGAGCTCTAGCCGTTTAGCAACGTAAAGCAGTTCTTGATTCAAAGACTGACTAAATCGCTTGGAAATCCCGCTGTCAGTCGATAATGCGTCGACCACTTCAGGCCTTTGACTGTGGTCATCTAGCTGTTTTATTTCGCGTTGGCTTAACTGTGAATCACCGAGCACTTGGCCAGTGCTATGAATAATAGTGAATCTTTGATTGTTGGCTGATTGCGACAGTTGATCTAGAAAAGCATCGATCTGGCTTGGCTCCATGTCGTAGAGATCCAAATGTTTCTCTTCGATTTGATAGGAGACATCATCAATTAAGTTGAGCATATAACCACTGACGATTCGGGTAATCCAATCATCCAGTGTTTTATTGTAGAAATAGCCTCCTAATATCATTGAAATAGCGAGCGCAATGATAGGAAGGTACTGAAACCTGCTTAGTGACGTTGTTCTCATACATCCTCACCTGAGTAATGTAGTTGATTTAGATAATTATATTTTTCTTAACTTTAGTTTAGACGCTAATTGAGATTGTGTGCTGTTACGGAGGAATTTGGAATGTAGATCATGGAATCGGCGCTGATAAATAGCATTCATCAGCGCCGATTAATTAAACAAGTTCGTAAGTGATAACAAACAATGTGTCGGTATTCGGGTAGATTTCGCGAATCAGTTGTTTGAGCTTTGGCAGTTCGATGTATTCCTGCTCTGCATGAAATTCGTTGATATCGTCAAAGTGAAGCGGTTCAACGGATAAGATTTTGACATCGCAGACTTTTTGGTTTGCTTCTAATGTATAAACTTCCACTTGTGTTCCGGGAACGTAGTGAGCTTCAGACTCGTCGCGAATGGTGATGGTTTTTTTGCCAGATGCGACTAAAGGCGTCAAAAATTCAAAGAAGGTAATTTTAGTCGGTGCGCTCATTATTGCTCTTCCTTCTTTTCTCTTTTGTGCTTTGGTACGTAGTTGAGAATCGAGATTGGTACGGGTTTACGTGGTTCAAAGCCTTCGATTTCTCTACGCTCGATAAGGTGGCCTAAACGGCTTTCAATCATGCAAAGGTTTTTAAAGTTGTCTTTTGAAACAAACGAGATCGCTTCACCTGAAGCGTCAGCACGACCAGTACGACCAATGCGGTGAACATATTCATCAGCAGGGAATGGCAAATCGTAGTTAATTACGCGTGATAAGCCTTCAATATCGATACCACGAGCACCCACACCCGTTGCGATCATGTATTGAATTTTGCCCGCTTTGAACTCTTCTAATAGTGTTTTACGAATGGCTTGGCTGCGACCACTGTGGAAAGCTTCGGCCATGATGCCACGCTTTTCTAACTGAGAAGCCAATTTGGCTGCGCCGTGTTTGGTTTCGATGAAGATCAAAGCCTGATCCCAATCATTTTCTTTAATTAGGTGGCTAAGCAGTGCTGACTTTTTATCTTTATCAACGGTAATTAACCATTGCTCGATGTTTTTCTTTGATGCTTGGTTAGCCGCGATAGAAATTTCATACGGGTCATGTACCGCTGTTTTAGCGAGATCACGAACTTTATTCGACAGTGTTGCAGAGAACAGCAAGTGCTGGATATCAACAGGCAGTCGATCAAGAATTTTATTGATGTCTTCAATGAATCCCATGTCGAGCATGCGATCCGCTTCATCCATTACCAGTATTTCGATCTCTTCAAAGTAAACAGCGCGCTTACCATACAGATCAAGTAGTCGACCTGGTGTTGCAATCAAAATATCTACGCCATCGATTAAGGCTTGCTTCTGTGGCTTTTCATCAACGCCGCCGTAAATAGCTAAAGAGGTCAGCGACAGGTGCTTACCATAGTCGCGAACCTTATCGTCGATCTGCTGAGCCAGTTCACGAGTAGGCGCAAGAATCAAAGCGCGAACGCGTTTCTTACGTTGAGTCTGACCTTTAGCAAGCTTTTCTAGAATCGGTAATACAAAGCTAGCAGTTTTACCAGTACCGGTTTGCGCTGCGGCAATGAGGTCTTCGCCTCTGAGAATTTCTGGGATCGCTTTGCTTTGAATTGTCGTTGGCTTAGCGTAGCCGAGCTCATTTATAGCATCTGTAATAGGTTGGCTAAGGCCGAGTTTGGAGAATGGCCCCAAATTGGTAGAAGACATCGTGACACTCTGTATTGGTTTTCGTAGAGGAAGTAGTTCCCCGGATTGGCGCTGAGTGTATCATGAAGCAGCATAACTGATTAGCTTTGTTTTTCTAGGTACCAAGTCCCTTTGCATGGGCCGTTAGTGAGATGCCATTTGCCTTGAATTCGATTATTCCCAGCGGTTGCGCTAAAACGATAATCCCATTGACGATTGGACGCGTAAAGAATCAGTTCATTTGATTCAGCGTTGATCCAACCTTTGAGGATGGTGCCATTGTAGGTCAGTGATAATGTGGCGAGACCATCGACAATTTTGCCGGTTATCGTGGTTCTTTCACACATGTTATTGCCGGTAACATCGACTCTGCGCCCGATCCATTCACCGTCATGCGTTTTTGAAATTTCAAAATCAGGTGATGCGGGGAGTTTAGGAAAAGAGTCAGGGTTACCACTTCCAAACCATTGATACTGTTGGCCGAACAGGATGAAAAGACCAAAGGCTACAAAAGTGAGCAGAGACCATTTGTGTTTCATGCTTGATCCTAAAGAGTAATTTCTGTAGTAATTTCGGTTTTCACTGAATTGGCAATAAAGCAGTGCTGATGAGCTAGATGGTGCATTTTTTCAAGTTGCTCATAGCTGGGTTGCTTGTCGCCCACAAAGCAAATTTTTGGCCTAAGGGTGACTTGAGTTACCGATGTGTAACCTTTGTCATCTTCTTCCATGATGCCAATAGCATGATCGTCATATGAATCGATCACATAGCGGCGTTTGGCGGCAATGCCAAGAAAAGTCAGCATATGGCAGCTTGAAATCGCAGCGATAAAGGCTTCTTCAGGGTCTACGTTTTCGGCGACCGAATAGGGGAGTGGAACAACATGTGGTGAGGATGAAGCAGGAACCGTTACGCCTCCATCAAACTCCCATGTATGACCTCGGCTGTATTGGTTGTCATTAAACGGTTCGTTTGTTGCTCTTTGCCAATGAACTTTCGCGCTGTAGTCGGCCATCATAAACCCTCTTAAATCCCTTCAAGGCAGAGTAATGTGGATCAAGGCAAACTTCGACAGATAATAAATATCGGTTGTTGAAACACCGACTTAGTTCACACCGTGATACGTCAGAACTGAGCCGGAAAAAATAAGGGAGATTGTTATGAAGTGATAGGTTCGATGGTTGTCGTCCTACTCACCATGCTGAATTGGTTACGACCTTTTTCTTTCACTTTATATAGCTCTTTATCGGCAAGATTAAAGAGCGCATCGAAGTTGAGATTTTGACCTTCCATCAGGGTGAAACAAGAAGCACCTACAGACAGTGTCAGGTATTGATTGCACTGTGAGAGTGGATTCATCAGCTTTAGGCGCTTGATGCCTTTTTGCATTAGTTTGATTTTTTGGGTGACCAGATCGGCTGATTGGCCATAGCAAAGTACCAAAAACTCATCGCCGCCGTAGCGAAACAGGTGATCGTTCTCATCGTTGAATGCTGCGCGCATTGTATTCGCAACTTGTTTTAACGCCATGTCACCATCGTGATGGCCATAAAAGTCGTTGAAGCCTTTGTAATAGTCAACATCGATCATAACGACAGCCATGTTGGTTTGCTCATTGGCGGCATTAGTGATCAGCCTTGGTGCGATGTTATCCAGTTGGTATCGATTGTTCAGCTCTGTAAGTGGGTCTGTTTTTGATAACACTTCGAGTTTCTGATTAACCTGCTGCAATCGCTGGCGTTGAACGTGGTTCTCTAATGCAATAGCGATGAAGCTGGCTAATTGCTCAAATAAACTACGATGGTGCTGTTGGTATTGATTCTGCTTATGGTGCTGAATAGATAGAAAACCAAGTACACGATGGCCAATGGTAATTGGCGTTAGTATCAATGATTGAATTGAAATACTGTTTTGGAGGTTGCTTCGATCCATCTGTTCAGCGGTATCTTGTGGTACGAATGCTTTTAATGATTCTGTACCCACTTGATTGAGATGCACGGTCGTACGATGCTTAACCACGTAGCTACCAACTGAGTATTCTGTCTTACAGTTAACGTCAGACAAGTTGAGTTGGCCGGTATGGTTGTAGAAGTACTTATAGTTCAATATGTGGCTTTGCTCGTCATACAAAGCGATACCAAACTCATCTGTTGGAAAAACTTGGCTTATCTTGTCGTAAATAGTCGGTAAATGTTCGGCAAGATTTTCAGTTGTTGCAACGTATTGACCAATCTCGGTAATCAAGCCGATATGTTCTTCCATCTTTGCTAAAAGCGTACGTTCTTGTTCTGCTTTTGCTTCTTCAACATTAGACAAGATCGACTGATGCTCTTTAAACTGAGTCAGCGCATGGGCGTTTTCCGTCGCTGAGATAAACTGGTCTTGTAATTCGATAACTTTTTGGTGCAGTCCTTGACGGCGATACAGCTTGATCAGCGTTTTGCACATAATTGCAAAGAAGCCATAGTTATTCTCTGCTGTAATTTCGGTTTCAGCTTGCTGGCAAATTGACAGCGCACGATCGTAATGACCATGCGCTTCTAAAAACGCTGAAAAATGAACCAAATTCTCGTGGCGGTTATGAGTATCGATGACTTGACCGTATATCTCGTCTGCCTGCTCAAAATTATGAATTACGTTCTCAGCGGACGCCGTTTCGTCTAGAGCCATGACTTGAGCAATATAACCAAACGCAATCGCTTGAATTCGGCGATTACTGATTTTCACCGCTAAAGCTTTGGCGTGCTCAATGTGCTTGATCGCTTCATCGTATTTGCCCAGATGACCAAGCGCATAGCCCATGTTAAGCAAGCAAATTGATTGATTGACTAGGTTGCTAATACGACGGCCACATTCTTCGCCCATTTCAGCAATAGCGAGAGCAGAATCGTATTGTTTCAGGCATAGGTGGAAATCGCTGATGTTAGTAAACGCGAGAGAGCGATAGTTATCATCAAGCAAATGACTGTTGTCTAAAACCGTTCGATAGAGCTGATATGCGCGTTGATATGCTTCGCGATCAGCGTAGATAGATCCCATCATTATGTGCGTATGCAAACGTAGAACAACATCGTTTGCTGTGCAGTAAGATAAACACTGTTCGTAATGCTCTAGTGCGAGGTCGAGGTTGTCTTGTCGATCGTTTTTAATTCCGAGCAGAAAGTGGTGTTGAGCGAGTGGCAGCGTGAAGTTGTACTCAGAGCAGATTTTATTAACGCTCTGTTCTAAGAATTTGACTCCTTCCAATCCGTGGTAGATCTGTGCTTGGGAAAATACGGCTTGGATTTTTTGTAGTGCTGGCATCGGCTCTCCTATAGTGGACTGCCGATTATACGGTATGTAAGACGGAGTTGTTAGTCTATTTGAATAAAACTATTTTATCGAAATGATAAAATAGTTTTATAAAACAGTAGCTTCCAACAAGCTTTTGAGCGATAAGCTCTTGTATTAGCTAGAATTCTGAATCGACCTGGAAACGCATTCTTTCCTTCGAATAGGGGTGGTCAAGTTCAAGAAATTCCGCGTGTAGATGAAGACGATCCGCTTTTTGGCCGTAAAGCGCATCACCAACCATGGCCGTATTTAGCCCTAAATGATGAGCACAGTGAACACGTAGTTGGTGAGTTCGGCCTGTTTTAGGATAAAGAAGTAGCTTGGAACGACCATTTATGGTTTCAATTAGAGTCCAAGTGGTTAGTGCGGGTTTGCCATGTTCATAGCAGACTAATTGACGAGGGCGATCGTCTGGGTCTCCTCGCATCGGTAACTCAATTTTGCCATTAGGCTCTTTGATTTCACCTTCCAGTAAAGCCACATAACGTTTTTCCACCGAGCGCGAGATAAATTGTTTTTGCAGGCTTTTGTTTGCACGTTTTGTTAAGGCAAATACAAGTAAACCAGAAGTCGCCATATCTAAACGGTGGATAACAAAAGGGCCTTCAACATCAGGGTGACGTTCTTGAAGTCGGGTATATGCGGAGTCTTTAATTGTTTTACCCGGAACAGATAACAGGCCAGATGGCTTATTTACGACGACCATAGCCTCGTCTTCGAAGAGGATTTCCAGCTCTTTGTCTTCTGCCCAGTTCTCTTCAAGTGGGTTGTCATCCAGGGCCAATCCGTCAAGCATATGGCCAAGTATAGGTTGGCACTTGCTGTTACATGATGGGTAAAAGCTCTTGTGTTGGCGAATTTCAGACTTTGGAGAGACTCCCCACCAGAACTCTGCCAACGCGAGCGGTTGAAAACCATGTAAATAGGCGTAGTGGAGCAGTTTAGGTGCGGCACACTCTCCCGCACCTGCTGGTGGTGTTGGGGTTGCAGTTGGTTTGAAGATGGCTTGCAGCGATTGCTCTTGGCCATTGGCGTTTAAGAATCGGTATTGCTTGAACAACTTGTTTTGTAGCGCATTAGACATCTGTTTGCGTTGTTCTTTCAGCGCAATTAGTGATGTTTCAAGTTGGCTCAACTCTTGGTTGATCAGGGTAATTTTCTCATCCCACTCAAGCTTAAGATATTTAAGAACGTTTTTTTCAGCGACACTCTGCTTACTTAGTTCAACAAGACGCTCTTTTAGTGCTTCTGGCTCTAATGAGGCTTCTGCTATTGCTCGCTCCGCTTTACGAGCTGCACGGCCTTCGATAATTCGTTGGCGCTGTTTTGATTCTTCTTGCTTATATTGAGCCTGATTAACCTTTAACGCCTCTCTAAGCTGTATAAGTTTTGGGTTAGTTTGCTTGGTCTTTAGCTCATCACTAACCGCCGTAATATCGGCCAGTTCAGTGCGGAAAAAACTTTGTTCCGTGAGCATATCAAATACCGGGGGAACGAAGCCGGGCAATAAGTTTTGGTCTGCGATTTTACCTGAAAAAGCGGAGAGAAAACCGAGCTCTCCCTGAGGCGATTTAACCAATAACACACCAAACATTTTGCCTGTCCCATTCTTGGTAGAATCTAGGCCAAAATCGTGCTGCCAATTTTGTTGGGTAAGCAAGTGCTGCTGTAATTGTTCAGCTGCAAGAATACAGAGTGGATGAGGTTGATAATAAAAAGGAAACGTGAATTTTTCCGGCAGTGAATAGCCATCAATAGGCGAGTGGAATCGGGTGAAGAGTTGATCGGGTTGGTGCATGGTTGGTTTCACTACAGGCAAAATACGAGGGCGTGATTTTACCTGTTTGCGATGGGAATGCTAGCGAATGTAATCAATCTGCGCGCTGATTAGCCAGTGCTCGACTTTGCCGTCATTTTTTTCAACCCATAGGTCATTATCGAAATGTTTAACGCGGCCTTTGATCGTTAAGGAGAGCTTGTTATCGACTACTTTTCCGACTCGGATAAAGGGATCTGAGCTGATAAGAAATGGTTCTACGTCTTCAATTGTTTCATCCGCTGGGATCAAAAAGTAGTGGTTTAACTTTCCATCTTGAGGTTTGGTTGAAATTGCTTTGTAGCCAACCAGTTTGTAGCTATCGCCGACAGGTTGATTGGTGATTTCAGGCCCAAGTCGTACATGAGTGGGAATAAATACGTACGCCATGAGGGCGCCAAATACAGCAATAAAGCCGAGGATAGAGAGTTTCGCTTTAGACATGATGGTTCAGCAAGTTTAGCCAGTAAAGAAGCGATTCTAGCACAAACTTACGCAAGATTAGTGAGTTGATGAGTGGAATAAGTTGATTAAACTATTACATATAGGTAAAAGTAATGGTCAATTAACTTTGTATTATTAGAGATTTAATAATGGCGAATTGGGAAGGTGTGAGTGAATTTGTTGGCGTGGCAGAAACGCAATCATTCACTGCTGCGGCGAAAAAGCTCGATACATCGGTCGCGCAGATCAGTCGACGTGTATCGGCTTTGGAAGAGCGCTTAGCCGTTAAGCTTTTTAACCGTACGACACGAAAGGTATCACTGACTGAAGCAGGTCAGCTTTACTATCAACAATGTAAGCATTTGGTAGAAGGGCTTGAGTTAGCCGAACTTGCGGTCACTCAGATGCAATCGACGCCAAAAGGGTTGTTGAAAGTGACTGCGCCGGTGACATACGGAGAGCAGCATTTAGCCCCTTTACTGCATCAGTTTTTGGAGCTTCATCCCCAAGTTGATCTTGATTTAATGCTCACGAACCAAAAGCTTGATCTGATTGAGATGGGTGTGGATGTTGCGATTCGATTAGGTCGTTTGCAAGACTCTAGCTTGATTGCTAAACGCCTTTCAACTCGCCAGTTATACGTTTGTGCTAGCCCTAAATACTTAGAGCGATATGGTGAGCCACATACTTTATCGGAGCTGTCCAAACATGAGTGTTTAGTTGGTTCGGTCGATTATTGGCGATTTAGAGATTCAAAAGGCGAAAAGTCTCTGCGCGTTTCTGGTCGTATCCACTGTAACTCTGGTTTTGCATTACTTGATGCCGCTAAGCGAGGTTTAGGCCTTGTTCAACTGCCTGACGACTACGTACAAACTGCTTTAGATTCAGGGGAGCTGGTAGAAGTTCTCAGTGACTATAGAGATGAACGAGAAGGAATTTGGGCGCTTTATCCGCAAAACAGAAATCTGTCACCCAAAGTCCGTTTACTGATTGATTTTCTTGCTGAGCGGCTTGGTTAAGCCCCTTGCTCTTCGGCGTCTTGCTGTTTAATGGTTTTGTGACCATCTTCCGAGACGCCAAGTTTCCAATAACTGCTTATATAGATGTTTTCGCGTTTTACCTGTTTTTCATTTCTAAAGTACTGGCGAAGTGCGCGCATCGAATCAAACTCACAAGCACACCAAACTGACGCATCACCCTCTAACCACTCAAGTTGAGTCACGGTGTCATGCAGTGTTTCCTCAGTAGTCCATTTCACTTCAATGCCATTTGGTGCATCTAATGGTTGAATGTCTTGTTCGCTCTCTACTTTAATTACTGCATAGCCTTTCGCATCTTGAGGCAGCTTTCGTACTTTCGCAGATAAAGCGGGTAGCGATGTCATATCGGCTGTCATAAAGAACCAATCTGCTTCGGTATTCATATTTTGAATCAGACCAGGGCCCCGGATAGAAATGTTATCTCCAGCTTGAGTCGACATCGCCCAACGAGCGGCAAATCCACATTGTAGGCTTTCAGTAATATGCCTAACAAAGTCGACTTCAATTTGTTGTTTATCAATATCGAAGCGTCGAATGGTGTAGGTGCGAAGTATAGGGCGTTCGCCTTCAGGTAAAGCTTCAATATCTGTTCCACCAGCTGGGGTAAACATCAGCTTGATATAGCCGCCTTCGCAATCGGCAGGAAAGTCTGAAAACGCATCACCTTGTAAGGTTATGCGCTGCATATTAGGTGTCACAGTTTGGCTGGATATAACGGTAACGCGTTTGGCGGATAGTTTGTTCATACTCTACTCAATAATTGTTCTTATTCGCATTTAGAGTAGCAAGTGTCTACGCGTTAGAAAAGCCTCTTTATCTTTATTTACATTCAGATCATTGGCAGCGTCGAGCCAACCAGTAGTAGCGCCATCGAAACATTAAATACTCTTACTCGTGTGGCCGAAGTCAGCCAGCGTTGTAGCTCTCTTCCTGCAATGACCCAAAAGCTGCATGACGGAAGGTTCGCAAGCATGAAAACGCAGGAAATGATCAGAAGTTCTTGCCAGCTTCCTGTGTTGCTGTAAATGGCGACAGAGCTCAATGCCATCGACCAACCTTTCGGATTCACCCATTGAAATGAGGCCGCGCCCAGAAACGTCATCGGTTTAAATTCGCCATTAGACTCAGCTCGGCCCGACAAAGCAATTTTGAGTGCTAAGTAACACAAATAACCAAGGCTCGCCCATTTTAGAATGGTGTGACTGATAGGGTAGGTGTTGAAAATGCCAATCAAACCAAGCCCAACCAAAATGACCATTAAAGCGAATCCAAGCGTGATACCGAGCATGTGTGGCAAGGTCCGGTTGTAGCCCACATTAGCGCCTGATGTCATTAGCATCAGATTGTTGGGCCCCGGAGTAAAGGTCGAGACAAATGCGAATAACGCGAGTGCACCTAGTTGTTGTAGTTCCATTTAATTCTCCTCGTTATTTGATGCAATAAAATTGTTATGTCTGACCGGTCACTAATCATAGTAGGTAGAAAAGAGCGCAATTGTGTGCTTTTATTCGAATTGTAAGGGTTGTTTTTGCAATAAAGGTGCGTAATGGATAAGTTTGAAGAAAGAATATTGCATGAGTTAAAGAGGGACGGAAAAATCTCCAATGTTGAGTTGGCTGAAAGGATAGGGTTGTCGGCCTCTGCGACACTTCGTCGGGTACAAGATTTAGAGAAAAGGGGAGTGATAAAAGGCTATCGAGCAATTTTAGATAGCTCTCAGCTTGGGGTTGGGTTTGTGGCTTATGTTTCAATTGGTTTGTCGAGCCACAGTAAACAGTCGCAGTTGGAATTTGAAGAGCACGTCCGTTATGTCGATGAAGTGGTTGAATGCCACAACATTACTGGGGCAAACGAGTATTTACTTCGAGTCGAAACTCAGGATCTAGCCAGTTATAAGAAAATTCATTCCGATGTACTAGGAGAGTGTGCTCAGGTTCAATCGATTAGTACTATGGTTGTGATGGATTCACCAAAGGATGAGCGATAAAAGTATTTAGTGATAAATTCATGGTTTATAAACTTATCTTTAATTTCTTTGTTTTTCATCAAGATGAATAGAATGTGAGTGATTTATAAAAGCAGTTGATGTGCTAGGTGTGCATATTCAGCTAAAAGTGCACTAACTAACAATTGCTTAATCAACCATGTTCTGTGGCTTTGATCACATAATATGATAGAATTCGCGACCTTTACTCATCTGGGGTACTCCCAAGTCAAGGAAGATCTAACGGCTTAATTGAGAAAAATAATGCAATTATCTTTAAAAAATCTGTCTATTCGAACCCAAGTTTTATTACCTGTCTTATTCACCACAATCGCATTGTTCATTGCGCTTTGGATTACTAAAAGCAATTTGCAGGCAGAGCAAGAGATCATCGATTCTAATACCGATTCTTTAGTTTTTTATAAAGACACATTAGCAAAAATTGACGATCAAGTTTATCCATTGCGCATCAGCGCTGTTTACGCGATTTATGACTCATCTCGCCGCGATGCATTCTTAGCGGAATTGACCACTGGAATGAAAGAGATCGACCAAGATCTTGATCAAATGGGTGCTCGTAAGACATTCCGTCAAGATGTCTCAGTAGTACGTGAAGCGATTGAGAGTTACGTTCAGTTCTCTAATCGCGCTGTCGATTTGTTTACCCGTAAAGATAATGGCCAAGTATCAGAGCAAGAGTACTCAAACTTTATTGCTCAGTACCGCGATTCAGGCAATGAGATGGTTCAAGCAATTAATAGCTTGTCTCGTAAAGTGAATAGCTTTGCTACTGAAGCGATGGACCAAAGCTCAATTCAAAACGCTAAGCTACAAAACATGGCAATGATTCTTGTTATGGTCGTCTTTGCTATCTCTCTTTTAGTTGCATGGATTCTGTCAGGGATGATTGTTAGCCCAGTGCAGAAGCTACAGGGCGTGATGCAAGAGTTGGCGAAAGGTAACCTTTCTGTACGTGCTGATGTAGATGGCGAAAATGAAATCGCTAAACTGGGCCAAGACGTTAACTCAACAGTGACGCAACTACACTCAACGGTTGAAGCATTAACACGCATTAGTGAAGAAGTGGCATCTGCTTCTACAGAACTTGCAGCAGTGATGACTCAGTCACAAGCGAATGCTCAACAAGAACTGGCAGAAATTGAACAAGTTGCTTCAGCAGTAAATCAGCTATCAAGCACTGCGAATAACGTAAGTGACAATGCGCAAATCGCCGATTCAACAGCGCGTGAAGCAAACCAATTGGCAACTTCTGGTTTAGAGATCTTCGAAGAGAGCAACCAAGCAAGTGCACAGATGGGCGCTGCGTTAAACGAAGCGGCTCAAGTTGTTCAACTGCTAAAAGAGCAATCTGAGCAAATTAATGACGTAATTGAAGTGATTCGCGGCGTTTCTGAGCAGACTAACTTGCTTGCACTAAATGCAGCGATTGAAGCAGCACGTGCTGGTGAATCTGGCCGTGGCTTTGCAGTTGTAGCAGATGAAGTCCGCATGCTTGCTGCTCGCACTCAAGATTCGACTGGCGAAATCCAAACAATCATTGAAGAGTTACAAAAGCAGTCAGGCAATGCTAACGAAAGTATGCAGCTTAGCCTTGATATGCTGGCGAAGAACAGCGAGCTAGCGCAACAGGCGAACAGCGCACTGATGGGTATTACCGACTCTGTGGTTAGTATTAATGATGCGAATGCTCAAGTAGCAACCGCAGCAGAGGAGCAGTCACAAGTGACTCAAGACATCAACCGTAACGTTGTAAACATGTCTGAGCTTGTGAACCAGAATGTGTCTGGCATCTGCCAAAGTGCAAGTGCGAGTGAAGAGTTATCTACGCTTGCAGAGAAGCAAAAAGCGCAGTTGTCGTTCTTTAAGCTCTAATACTTAGCTAAAAAAATTAATTAAGGCGGAAAGCACTTAGTGTTTTCCGCCTTTTTTGATCCTAGCAGTCTGCTTGTTTAATACAAAAACCAGAAATAATTGGTAAATAACTCAAAAAAAGTGAGAAAAAACACCATCTCGTGACGCTCAAATTAGCGATAAAATGATGAGAAATGAGCGATGGGTAGCCTGTTTGGTGGAATGTTGTACGGCGGCTTGACGAAAAGGATTGCGCAAACGATTTTCTTAAAGTGGTTTAAGTCGTTGTTTTTGAGGAGAAAAGAGAGAGATTGATTGAAAAGTGAGTCACTTAGGTATGCAACTTAACCAAACTGTATCACAAAAAAAGTGAAAATATCAGACTTGCAGGAAATAAATCGCGACCTATAATGCTGAAAACCGGAGCGTCTGCCAACGCTCCGGTTTTTTTGTGTCCGAAACTCAGTAAAGCGTCTGCCAACGTCGACTGAAAACGCACGACACGTAAATTTGTTTACAGGAAAATTTATCATGCGTATCGAACAAGAACTTAAGTTAGGCTTTAAAGATGTACTATTCCGCCCGAAGCGTTCTACTCTTAAAAGTCGTTCTCAAGTTGAGTTAACCCGCGAGTTTACATTCAAGCATAGCGGTCGTCAATGGTCAGGTACTCCTGTTATTGCCGCGAACATGGATTCAGTGGGTAGCTTTGAAATGGCGACGGAACTGGCTAAGCACGGTGTAATGACTGCAATGCATAAGCATTACACAGTTGAGCAGTGGGCAGAGTTCGTTAAGGGCGCAAGCAAAGAAACGCTGAATAAGGTATTTGTCTCTACAGGTACTTCAGAAAACGACTTCATCAAAACTAAAGAGATCTTGGCTCTAAGCGAAGATCTTGAGTTCATTTGTATTGATATCGCTAACGGTTACTCAGAGCACCTAGTTGAGTACGTTGAAAAAGTTCGCGCAGAGTTCCCAACGAAGACAATCTCTGCGGGTAACGTAGTGACAGGCGATATGTGTGAAGAGCTGATTCTAGCTGGCGCAGATATTGTTAAAGTGGGTATTGGCCCAGGTTCTGTATGTACAACGCGCGTAAAAACGGGTGTTGGTTATCCGCAACTTTCTGCAATCATCGAGTGTGCTGACGCAGCACACGGCCTTGGCGGCATGATCATCGGTGATGGCGGCTGTGCATGTGCGGGTGATGTAGCAAAAGCATTCGGCGGCGGCGCAGATTTCGTAATGCTAGGCGGTATGCTTGCTGGTCACGAGCAATCTGGCGGCGAAATCATCGAAAAAGACGGTCAGAAGTTCATGAAGTTCTACGGCATGTCTTCAGAGTCTGCAATGGCGAAACACTCTGGTGGTGTGGCTAAGTACCGCGCAGCTGAAGGTAAAACCGTTCTATTGCCATTCCGTGGAGACGTGAACGACACGATCTCTGACATCCTTGGCGGTGTACGCTCAACGTGTACATACGTAGGTGCAGCAAAGCTTAAAGAGCTAACTAAGCGTACGACTTTCATCCGCGTACAAGAGCAAGAGAACAACGTTTTCGGTAAAGAATAATCTGACTACTATTCGGAAATACGACAAAACATTGAGAGCCGCTATTTAGCGGCTCTTTTTTTCGCCCGAAATCCGATTTGAATTCACTTAAGTAACTACGGCACAATGGCTTACGTTCGATATTTAATCCGATTACGCTAAGGAAAGCAGATGTACAAAGGAAGTTGTTTGTGTGGTTCTATCCAGTTTTCATTGGATGGCGCGGTAACCGATATTATTCATTGTCACTGTTCGTTGTGTCGAAAAGCGAGTGGTAGTGCGTATGCGACAAATGGTTTTATTAACGCAGTCGATTTAAAGCTAGATGATGAGAAAGGGACGCTGACTTTTTATGAAAGCAGTGAAGGAAAACGTAAGTACTTTTGTAGTGAATGCGGAACGCCGATTTACAGCTCTAATGCTCAATCACCAACAAGATATCGTCTTCGTTTAGGCGTTTTGGATAGTGATATCTTAGAAAGACCGATTTCTCACAACTTTGTCACTTCGAAAGCGAACTGGGAAGAATTCGACGCTGATCTTCCACATTACGAAAAACACGAACCGGGCCGAAAGTAGCCTCAAAATTAGTTCCACAATCTAGGGGGATACCACTATTTTAGACGTTTGGAATCTCGCGATTATAAGGACTTGTTGATGATTTTGAATCATATCTCTATTGGCACACAAGATGTGGTAAAGGCTGTGGCATTTTACGACTCGGTTCTCTCTACTCTATCTATTACACAAAGCCATTATATAGAAAATGTTGCCGCTGCTTACGGTGAGCAATATGAGTTTTGGGTAGGAAGCCCATGTGAAGGAAAAGCTTCAGCTAGCAATGGCGCCCACGTTGCTTTTAACGCCCCATCCAAAGAGTCTGTCGACCTGTTTTATTCTGTAGCCATTGAACTGGGTGCAACTTGTGAAGGTAAACCAGGGCTAAGGCCTGAATATGGTGAGACCTATTACGCTGCCTTCGTTCGGGATTTGGATGGCAACAAAATCGAAGCTGTATTTAATTAGCAACAATTGGTAAGTGTAGAAGGAAGTACACAATGATTAGAGAAATGGATATCTCTGACTATTCACAAGTGATAGCACTGTGGTCTGAAACTGAAGCGATGTTATTGAGGGAAGCGGACTCTAGAGAGAATATAGGTCGTTACTTAACCCGTAACCCAGGCTTGAGCTTTGTCGCGTTAGATGGGGAGGTGGTTGTCGGAGCGATATTAGTGGGGACCGATGGCCGTCGGGGCTATGTTCAGCACCTCGCTGTCGACTCCCGTTGTCGAGGAAAAGGCATTGGCGCGAAGCTAATCTCACAAGCCGTCACCGCTCTAGAAGATATTGGTATCGCAAAGACGCATTTGTTTGTCGCCAACGAAAATCTAAATGCACAGTCCTTTTACGAGAAGCTAGGTTGGTTTCCTCGTGATGAAGTGCGTATGTATTCTTTTAATTCTTCGCCTATTAGCAATATATAACGGCGCTTCTATACATGTGACATAGCTACCCGAATAGGAAGTGGTGCAGCACCCTAATTAATAAATATGCTCCCTCAACTAATGGTTGTTAGATAAGGGAGCTCTACTTATATTCGATGCAAGCGCGTTACTACATCTATCTATTGGATGTTAGATAAATCCACTAATGGTTGTTTTTTGATTTCTATTTTTTTTCCTTTCATGAGCTTATTGACTGTATTTATGGCGTTATTCACTTCTGAACGAGAGGTTAAAACAGTGTAAGTCAGATCGAATTGTTTGCTTTCTCCTGGGGCAATAGTAGGAACTAACCCAAGTGGACGCTGAAATTTAGTGTTGTAGGCATAACTCGTCCCAGGTTCAATACCCGTGACATAGCCTTGTTGAGTTGTATCGGTGTTTTTCCAAAGCGTTAGTGCAGGTAGCTGTGTTACATTGTACTGCACGGAAACGCCGAGGTTACCAGACTGGTTGTGAAGTACTGTTAATGAATTATCGTTTTTGTCTCCGATAGGCTTAAGGTTAAAGACCATTTCATCATAGTCTTTTGTCGGACCGAGATAAGTTTGCCAATTCTCTAAGCCTTGCTCAGCATATTGGTTGAAAGGAGAAATTTCCGCGGCCGCGGCATGAACCTTAGCGCCTTTTTCTAGGATGGGTTTACCAAAATTTGAATGGTAGATTATTTGGTATTCATCTTCATAGTCGGATTGGTTAGTCAGAGTATCATTAATCGAAAAGCTACTTTCTCCTGGTGTTACGGATAAAGAGGTTTTTGTAACTAATTCAGCTTTCTTAAAGGTGTTTTCTGCAACGGTTCCTTCGATTGTGATCGTATGAGGAGGGGTATTATCAATGATTACTTTTACTTGTGATGCTGGTGTATTTTGTACTCGACCATGCAAACTGAGCAGTTGACCATTGTCGTCGACTCCTGGATGACCTGTCCATTCGTATCCACAGCGCACTAACATTTCATTGAATCCATCTAGCCAACCAAGACCATTTCGACTTTCTAAATCGATATAAGAAGGGTTAACAATCTCTTTGATGGGCGAGTCCCAACCCAATACTCGCTGTCCGTCCTTTCGTACGTCAAATATGCCCATGCCTCGCGTAGTGATTAGTGTTATCTCAATCACCCCATTGTTGACTGTAATGATATCAACGCCATCTTGTTTACCTCCGTATAAACGTTCCTTTTTTATGCTGAATGGTTTGTCCGTAACAAAGCCGACATTTGAACTACTCAACTCCCAGCGATTTACATACGTATTGGTTGAGCTGTCAGTGAGTACGTATTCTGCAGCGTTTGCATACATTGGTGTAGAAAGTAGTAGGGTAATGATCGCATTTTTTATTTTCATAAGTGCCTCTGTAATGATATTGGTTTGGCTGAAACGATTCAGCTAAAAAGCTACGCTTCTGATAACAAGATTCAATTTGCTGAACAGATAGCTGGGATTCAGTTCATTTTTTTTGAGATAAATACTTTTTTTATTGATTGCTGAATCACATTTAGCTATTTAAAGTCATACTTTCAATGTTGCAGGAAATATAAACTATAGAACTACTTTATAATTATTTGTAAACATTTGGCGATTTGGTTGAACTTAATTTAAAGACGGTAGTCTTTTATTATTCATATTGAATAAGGAGCTCGCTTGTGAAAGTTAATATGAAGAAAACAGTACTTTCTTTTTTAGTTGTTATGTCATGCAACGTACTTGCTGACGAGTTAGATATTGGAAACGTATCTCAAGAAGGTATGGTGATGAAATATTATGGTACGCTTTCCTATGAATTGAATGAGAAATTGTTCAAGTTATATGAAGAAGCCAAGATAAAGCCGTCGGCTTTATATATCGAAAGTGATGGCGGCGATGTTGAACTCGGTATGGATTTAGGTGACTGGGTCTATGAAAAAAACCTCGATATCATTGTAGATAGCTATTGTTTGTCCTCTTGTGCAAACTATGTATTTCCTTCAGCGAATCACAAAACTTTAGGAAATCAGGCGTTAATTGGTTATCACGGAGGCGCAAATAGTACCTCTTTTGATACATCCGCCATAGACGACATGTATAAAGACCTGCCTGTAGAAGAGAGAAAAGAAAAGCAGAGGGAATTACATCTTAGTATCAAGGAGTACCAAAAACGGGTAGGTGCTCGAGAGCTTGAATTTTACCAGAAAATTGGTGTTAAACCTGACTTAGCAACCCTTGGACAACAAGAGAAGTATACAGTTTATGATGAAAATATATATGTAGGTTGGACATATAGACCGGAGTCTTTTGCAAAGTTAGGCGTGAATAAAATAAAGGTTTCTTCTCCTCCATGGATGCTTAGCGATTATAAAGAGAATAAAAGGTTATATATTGTTGAAGTGGATTGAATTCGATATTTATTATGATGTTTTTGACGGATAAAATAGTGATGTTAAATTTAATTAAAGGTCCAGTGATGAGTTTGAAATTCATTTTATTTTTCGCGATTGCGATGATTGGTGGTTGCGCAAGCTCACTAGAACAAAAATTTGAAGGTTACTTTACCTACGGGCATGAGATATCAGTTTTCCGCCAGTGTAATGACTCGAAATATTTTTGGTTGAATGGCGAGTCTAGCGAACGGGATGTTATTGACAGAGCTTCTCTTGAACTATCTGAAAAAGTCGGGGAGCCATATCAAGCTGTGTATGTTGTTTTTGCTGGCTATACAGAGCAACGTGAACCTGTGGGATTTGAGGAAGAAACGGACGGTCTATTGTATATGACCAATCTAATAGATTATTCGGAAGAATTCCCAAGTAATTGCATGTAATTTCAACTAACCGCAATAAGGTACTTAGGCTCCAGTGAGAGTGAAGAATTGTAATCACCAACTGACTAAAAGTAGCGCTCTTACTGAAGTCGGATTTATAAGGGTTGATTAACCTTTAACCAATCCCCATCTCAGTTTGATAAGGAAAGCGTGAGTTAGGGATAACAATATGGATTATCTATTTGCTGTTGTTTTATTTGCCGTGTCATCGTCTGTGACGCCCGGGCCAAATAACATCATGGTGATGACATCAGGGTTGAATTTTGGGGTTAAGAAGAGCCTACCACTTTTGACTGGTATCTGTGTTGGTTTTACCGTTATGTTATTGCTGGTGGGATTAGGCTTTTCGCAACTGTTTGAGCTATTTCCAAGCCTACACTTTATTATCAAATGTGTTGGGGTGCTTTATTTACTCTATCTTGCCTATCTAATTGCTAAATCAGCGGGTGTGGCTGAATCTAATGCGCAAAACAAACCTTTTTCATTCATGAAAGGCGCGCTGTTTCAGTGGGTCAACGCCAAAGCTTGGGTGGTTGCTACAGGTGCGATTGCAGCTTTCACCACTGTTGGCGCAGACTTCTTAAGTCAAAACGTTATGATCGCTTTGACCTTCTTTGTTGTTTCGTTTCCATGCGTCGGTGTTTGGTTGGCATTTGGTGCTTTACTCAAGAATGCTCTGAATAGTGCTAAGAGTCGTGCAGTGTTTAATTTTACTATGTCTGGGTTGCTTGTTGTATCGGTTATCCCTGTGATTATGGAAATTACCCAGCAGTTGACTCAGTAAAAGAAAAGGCACGTATTTGTCACTATTGCTTAATGTAGTCTTCAGGTAGATGGGCATGGCCCGTTCGTTCTGCGAGATAGATTAACGCATCGATAACTCGAATCGGTGTTAATAAGCTCTCTTCACCGCACTCTTCAAGTTCAAATGATAAGTAGAGGTTATCGGCCTCTACTTTAACGAATAGGTTGCCTTGCGGCGCTCTATCTTGCGAAGTTGCGAAAACACCAATCCCAAGAAAGTGTGAACAGCTTAGATTACTTGTCGCATAAATATCGCAGCTTAGTTTGTGGGCAAGTGTCAAAAAATCGAGCAATAAGTTCACTTGTTCATCAGAAACATTGTCTAGCGCATCAATATGAGGTGCTTTACAGAAACGTTCTAAATAGTTCATCATTTGTTCGATATCATTGTCGAATGGCATAGTAAGGTGCTCGAAGTGGTAAGGTCGACGTTTGTTCAAAGCATGATACGCAGGAAGCGCGGTTAAATAAACAGGAGCTTACTACCATTTTTGATAGGCTACGCTCCTGTTGAATCAATTATTGTTCCAGCTTATTTTGTTGGTTTGTTGCGCTCAATTACGGTAATTGCGATCGCTAAGAACAAGATATCTTTCACTAAGAAGAAGTTTGTAACCAAAATACCATCCGACACTTTCCAAGTGTTGGGTGTCGTTAGTAAGAAACTTAGTGTTGCAATGAATATACCTGCAGCTGCAATACCAGAATAGTAGGCGATTTTTGGGTTTTTGAAGCCAGCAATAAGGCCAATTGCAACGATGATTTCAGTCGCGCCTATGATGTTGGAAACAGCTTGGACAGACAAGAGATCGTAGAGCCAACTCATTGCGAAGTGATTGGCAACCAAAGGCTCGATGAGTTTTGCTTCTGTTGGTGTGAATTTATATATACCAATCCACGCTAAAACCAAAGCAACACCAAAGACACCAATGTAATAGCCAAAATTCGTTTGTTTAAGATCCGTTGCTTGAACGTGCATATTGAATACTCCAAGTTAAATTAAGTTCGTTCATATGACCGTATGGCGAAATTAAAAATTTCGAAAACATTTATACATAACTAATAAAACTAAGGATTAGCCATGACTCCAGTGAATACGTCTGTTGTGTCGGGAGTGGCGCTCTCAGAAATCGATGGAGAGATAAAACTCTTATTAATGAAGCGAGTGAAAGGTGGCTTCTGGTGCCATGTTGCTGGCTCTATTGAAGAGGGGGAAACTGGCGTTGAGGCGATAGCGCGAGAGTTTGATGAAGAAACTCAGATCAAGGTAACACATCTGTACAATGCTCAGTTTTTAGAGCAGTTTTATGAGGCCAACGTCAACGTCATTCAGTTGATTCCAGTATTTGTTGTTATGTGCCCGCCGAATCAAATTGTGCAGTTGAACGATGAGCACACAGAATATAAATGGTGCTCGTTAGAAGAGGCGATAGCATTAGCGCCATTTCCTAATCAGCATGCGGTGTATAAACATGCGTGGTCGTATTTTGTTGAAAGACCCGTTAACTCATTATATCGAGTTACAGTATAAAGCTCTGCTGTAGATAGGCAGCTGAAGAATTGAATAAGCAAGGAGGCAAAATGAGTAAGGTGTATTTGTTTGATTGGGGAGATACCTTGATGGTCGACTTCCCAAATCAATCAGGGAAAATGTGCCATTGGAATGAGGTACAAGCCGTGGATGGAGCAGAGGATGTGCTGCGAGTTTTATCGCAACATCACTCGGTCTATGTGGCGACCAATGCCGCGGATTCAAGCGAAAATGACATTAAACAGGCGTTTGAGCGAGTGGGGCTTGATGCCTATATTTCAGGTTACTTTTGCAAATCGAATTTAGGAATTGGCAAAGGAACTGCTGAGTTCTTTCATAAGATTGTGCGAGAACTTGGTGTTGACTATGACTCTGTTGTTATGGTTGGCGATTCATTAGACAAGGATATCGATCCGGCAAGCAAAGCTGGAATTGAGGCCATTTGGTTTAACCATGGTGATCAGCGAAGTGAGAAAACACAGGTTACCGAGATAAACCATTTAAGTCAGCTTTGCACTTAATTAGTTTGTCTTTTATTGGGAAATTGAATCGAACAAGGAAAAGAGACGTGATTAGAATACGAGATTACAAACCATCGGATGCCCCCAAGCTATGGACGATCTTCTTTGATACGATTCGAAATGTGAACACTCAAGATTACACGCAAACTCAAGTTGAGGCTTGGGCTCCTGATAACTTTGATCGAGCGGTTTGGCAAAAGAAAATGAATGCAATTTCACCGTTTGTTGTCGAAAAAAGAGGTGAGATCGTCGCTTACAGTGATCTTCAATCAGATGGATTGATAGATCACTTTTTTTGTCACCATCGATACCAAGGTCAGGGTATTGGTCGCAGTTTAATGTCGCATATTTTTCGGGTAGCCGACGAAAGAAGCATCACCCGTTTATATTCGAACGTTAGTATCACGGCCCGTCCTTTTTACGAGAAAATGGGCTTTGAAATGATAAAAGAACAAGAGATTGAGGTACGAGGAGCAGTACTGCGTAACTATGTCATGGTAAAGTCGTAAGTAAACACAGAAATGATAACCATTCCCGAATGGCAACCATAAAGGATGATCGAAATGTATGGGATATTGCTTACGTTACATATTTTAGCCGCCACAATTTGGACGGGAGGTCATATTGTATTGGCGGTAGTGGTTTTGCCACGGGTCCTTAGAGAACGTTCTGCACAGCGGTTATTAGATTTTGAAAGTGTCTACGAAAAAATCGGTATGCCAGCTCTGATAATTCAAATCATCACGGGCTTTATGCTTGCTTATCGAATGCTACCAGATGTGAGTCTTTGGTTTAATATGTCGATCCCAATAGCCGACGGAATCGCCGCGAAGTTGATTTTACTGCTTTTAACTTTCGCCTTCACCCTAGATGCAAGATTCAGAGTTATCCCTAAACTATCGGCTTCAAACCTAAAGGATATGGCGCTGCATATTATCCCGGTGACACTGTTTTCTATTCTTTTTGTTATCGTCGGTGTTTCGTTTCGAGTAGGGTGGTTGGTGTAATTTAAAATGATTGGCTAAAAACCAATATCAAAAGAGCCGCAAATGCGGCTCTTTTTCATATCTAGATTGATAGTGTTTTAGAATTGGTAATCTGCAACAAGACCAAAGGTACGTGGACCGCCCATTTCAAGTAAGTCATGCTTGTAACGTAATACGTAGTCAACGTCAGTGGCATTCTTAACGTAAGCACGTATTGTAAGGTCGTTCACAGCATAACCTGCATTTAGGTTAAGAATTGTGTAGTCACCAGCTGCGGTATCTTTGTTGTTTTTCATGTCTGTGTAGTAATCAGAAACATGATTCATGCGAGCACCAAAGAACAGGCCAGATTCAAGTGTCTGGTTAAACCCAAGGCCAGCAGAGAATTTAGGCGCGTAGCTAAACTCATTGCCTTCAAGATCTTCAAGTGTACCGTCAGGGCCTTTCGTGATCTTAGTTTTAAGTAAACCAGTGAAAGCGTAGATTTCTAAGCCACTATCGAAGCCAAAGTTTGCTTCAACTTCTGCACCGTATGTTTTGCCTTCAGGGATGTTAGCGATGTAGCTATCGTAACGATCACCAGAGTCACCTTTCACAGAGGTTTGGTAATTATCGTAATCGTTATAGAAGACGTTTGCTGTTAGCCCTAATCGGTTGTCCATGAAGCTTGAGCGAGAGCTTAACTCGTACGTCCATACCTCTTCCTGATCAAAGACAAACACTTCTTGCTTGTACTCGTTGTATCCCATACTACCGGCGTTATAGCCTTTACGAGCAGTTAGACCCAAAGTGGAATCTGAAGAGACTTTGTAAGTCACACCAACTTTAGGCAAGAAGATACCGTTGTTATGATCTTCTTCAAAATCAAGAGGGTACTTGTTGTGGTCAAACTCTCGGTCTAGGATATCTTTTTCATAGCGCGCACCAAGTAAAAGACCCCAACGCTCGGTTAAGTTGACTTTAGAATCGAAGTAAATCGCGTTAGTGTTCAATTTGTCTTCACGGCGGAATGAATCAGTCGCCGTATCTTGATCTCTAAAGAAGCTGCTAACACCAGCAACGACGCTGTACTTTTCATCAAGTGAATCGTAAGAGAGTTTCGCTTCAACGGTGTAGTTAGTTTCGTCAACATCTCCCCACCATTGGCCTGGTCTAGGGTACGCTTTGAATTTAGTTGTGTAATCGCGGCGAGCTAACAAGAAATCAAGAGCGAATTCGTCATTGATTAAGTAAGCAACGTCAAGGTTGGCATTCCAGCTTTCTGTTTCTTGGCGACGCGTACCCTTAGGGTCGTCATACACGTATTTACCTTTTTCGGTAACAAAGTTTGTGTATTGACCTTCTTCTTTACGACTTGCAACGGTCAGTTTTGCCGTTAGCTTGTCATCACCCATTGGCTTAAAGAGTAGCTTGGCACGCACATTGTTGGATTCAACTTCAGACGGATCCCACGGATATTTATCATTCTCCAATGTGTAATCAATCGGTGTATTACCACGCGTTCCTTCCGCAGCGATACGGAAAGCCAGTTTATCTTCAACAATCGGTGCAGAGACAACGCCTGCTAAGTGGTATTTGCCATCTTCATTTTCATAGCCACCGCGAACCTTACCTTCAGTATAGAAGCTTGGATCTTTGGTTTTAATGACGACCGCACCACCAATACTGTTACGACCTTGGTTGGTTGATTGAGGGCCTTTGTAAACCTCGACCTGCTCTGTATCCCAAAGCCCAGCTTTACCAAATGACTCACCGGTCCAAGATTCAGATACGCCATCAACGGTGGTATTTACTCGCGGTGTCGCACCAGTCATGAAGGAAAGGAAACCTTCACTAGAACCTCGTCCATCGACACCACGAATGTGCGCTACACCTGAAGGTGCGTTAAGAACGTTAGGTACGCGATCAAGCAAGTCGTAGTAAGTGCGATCTTCACCGTTGTCCGCTTCGTCGGTGAACACGGTTACTGAGCTCGTGTTTTCAGCCAGTGTGCCACCTAGTCTTTCACCTATTACAACCACTGTTTCTAGGCTGTGGACGTTATCATTTTCCTCTTCTTCCTGAGCGTAGCTGCTAACACTCGTACCTAAACAAATTACACCGATCAAAGTGGCGAGTTTGGTCTTGTTGGCATGACTGATAGAAATACCGCTTTTTAAATCCATGGGCTTCATGACCTAAGAAATCCTTAATTAAAAATGACGAAAAAGTGTTTGAAGTTAACGCAACAATTATGTAAAAGTCTGTTGCTGTCGATAATAGTAATGATAATTATTATTGTTTACAACAATAATTAAGGTTAATTTGTGCCACTGGATCACTATTTCTCTTGAATAGAACAGCGGTCTAATAGTTGGGAACGTGATGATTGTTGAAAACATTCAAACGGAAGAAAAGCCATTGTCTTCCAATTGCTTAAGTTGGTTAGAGCGAGAAAATTGTTCAATAGGGGACGATAAATGGTGGCAAACGCTCGAATCTGAGGGGACGCCATTAATCGTTCACAGCCAAGATGATTATGCTGAGGTGATATTTCTCTGGCGCTCGGCTTGGCCGCTCGCGGGAGAAAGCATCAAAGAGGTTTACATCGATATTAATGGTGTGACAGACCATCACCGCTTTGATATGGCTAAGCTGACGAATATCGAACAGACAGACGTTTGGTTTTATCGGGCAAACATCAAGCGAACATGGCGCGCTGGGTACTCATTTATGCCAGTGACAGCCGAGCTTGTTCAGCCAGACTATTCAGGGAGTCACGAAGAGAAAAAGGCGCAACATCGTCAATGGCTGAGGCAGGTTTTCCCTCTTAGCTGCCGAGATGAGCTCAATCAGAATAACCTCAGTGGTTGTGATTGGGGCGAAACAAAATCCCCACTGTGCATGCAAGATGCTCAGCCTCAAGATGAGTGGCAAACTTTCGATCAACGAATAGGTGTGGGTATTTCTCAGCCTGACTTAACGTTGGAGTGGTCGAGTGATTTGCTCAATACAACACGAAACATTTGGATGTTTTGTACCGCGTCTTCTGTGAGTCAATGTTCGCTGCCAGTTGTCTTTGTGCTTGATGGCCGCTTTTGGTCTCAGTCTATGCCTATCTATGACGCGCTTTCTAACGCGACGAATGGCCAGAGGTTACCTGAAGCGCTGTACGTTTTGATTGATGAAGTCAACGGCCAGCAGCGCAATGATGAGCTGGGGTGTAACCCGAAGTTTTGGCAAGCACTATCAGATGAGTTGATCCCTCTGGTTTCTAACTATTTTTCTATCACACAAGATCCGCAACAAACGGCGGTTGTGGGGCAAAGCCTAGGCGGTTTGTCTGCAATGTATGCCGTACTCAACTGGCCAGAACGATTTGGCCTTGCTGTTTCTCAATCTGGTTCTTTTTGGTGGCCAGATTTTTCGATCGTCAAGCCGCCTAGCGAATATATCGCGCCAGAAACAACATCTCTGTTAAGTGACATGAGCCAGCGTGTGCATAGCGGTCTGGGTTCAACCAGTCAGTTAAAAATCTATATGGAAGTTGGGAGTGGGGAGGACATCATGGTCGATCTTAGCCAAGACCTGTTCCAGCAACTCTCTACCCAGCAACATCAAATTGAATATCGAGTCTTCGATGGTGGCCATGAACGCTTGTGTTGGCGTGGCGGGATCATCGATGGCCTTGCTTACGTTTTTCAGTGTAAATCCAACTAAACCCTTACGGAGTTAGATATGTCCGAACAATATGTGAACCCATTCGACGAGCCAAAAAATCAGTTCATTGTGCTAATCAATCACAATGGGCAGTACAGCTTGTGGCCGGAGTTTAAACAGACGCCATCAGGTTGGAGAAATACCTTTGGTCCTGCTGATAAAGCTGAATGTATCCAATACGTTGAGTCAAACTGGCAAGACATAAGAGTCTAATTAGCGACACATCACTATAACTAGAAAAATTTGATTATTAGTTTTAAGGAATGGACGAATGCATGCCCAAGATGCGAGAGAAGAGAGATGTCCTCTAATTGGTACGCAACAGGGGATATGGTTTGCTCAGCAAGTTATGCCAAACCCCGAGGAATTTAATGTCGCGCATTATGTAGAAATCGAGGGAGATATCGATCTCGATAAATTTGCCAATGCGGTCAAACTTGGTATTGAGGCGGCGGATTCTTTACATTGCCGCTATGTTGAAATGGATGGAGAAGTACAGCAGCTGTTCTCTGAACAACGATTTGAGACAGATGTACTTGAAGTGTTGGACTTTTCTGAAGCAGCTGACGCTGAGCAGTCTGCCCTTAATTGGATGGAACAAGATCTCGCCAGCGTCATTGATCTTGAAAGTGAAAGTCCTCGTTATCGACACGCACTCATCTATGTTGGTGAGTCAGAAGCGCCAAAATGGCTTTGGTATCAAAGATATCACCATATTGATGTTGATGGATTTAGCTTCAATAGCATCACTCACTATATTGTCAGCACCTATAACCACCTTACTAAAGGCACGCCGCTACCAGAGCCGTTAAGCTCATTCAAAGAGGTGGCATTGGAGCATCAAGCTTATCTACAAAGTGAGCAGCATTCCAAGGCGAAGGATTACTGGTTGGGGCAGGTAAAGCTGTTAGCAGAACCAATCTCACTAACAACCGGCGGTCGTAATTTAGAAGCTCAAGGCATTGAAAAGCTCACCATCGAGCTTGCTGGTGGAGGTTGGCTAAATCGGGAAGGGAACAAAATCTTGCCGTCAGAGTTGGCAATGGCACTGGTTTTCGCATACCTCCATCAGCAATCCAATCAAAAATGCGTGTGTGTTGGCTTTCCGTTTATGCGACGAATGGGCAGCTCTGCGATAAGCTCATCCGGCGCAGTCGTGAATGTACTGCCCGTCGCAGTCGACATTGACTCAAGCATGACCATTGTTGATATTGCAAAAGCAATGAATAAGGCGATTCGCCAAGCTCGTCGTCATCAAATGTACGATGCGGAGCAAATACAGCGTGACATTGGTAAGGTAGGCCAGCCTCTCTATGGGCCAATGCTCAATTTCAAGCCGTTTGAAGATGATCTTGAACTGGCTGGAGCGCGAGCAACAACGCATATTCTTTCCGCTGGCCCGATTGACGATATAGAGTTTTCACCTCAGTTAAACAACAACCAGTTGAGCTTAACGCTTACGGCAAGTGCGACAAAGTACTCTCAACATGCGCTCGATCTTCACTTGCAGCGATTTGCATTTATGGTGGAGCAAGTTGCTTGTAACCCCAATATCGCGCTGCAAGAATTGATGACGATACCGCCAAGTGAACAAGATTTAATATCTGATTGGTCGCACGGTCGTTCGCAGCCTTCTATTGCGGGTGAAAATACAGTTATCGATCTCTTTGAGCGTCAATTAGAGCAGAAACCTAACGCGATGGCACTTCACTTTGGAGGGCAGAGTTGGAGCTTTGCTGAGCTTGGTAAAGCGGTCAAAGATCGCGCTCATAAAATCCAAGCATTGGGTGCGGGTAAGGGAGATATTGTTGGTGTCGCATTACCACGCTCTCCAGATACGATCATTACTATGTTGGCGATACTGCGTAGTGGGGCAACTTATCTACCGATTGATCTTGGTTACCCACAAGAGCGTATTGAAACCATCATAGAACAGGCGCAGCCTTGGGGCGTGATTGTGGCCGATGGTGAGTCGTTATCTTGGCAAAGCGCAACTCGCTTTATCACGCTTAATGAGCTAAACCGCTGCCAACCTGATAAGCGTCCAACTGCAGAGATTTATCAATCGGATGTGGCCTATATTGTGTTTACATCCGGTTCGACGGGTAAACCGAAAGGCGTTATGAATACCCATGGCGCACTACTCAATCTGCTCCATTCTCATCAAGGGTCAATATTTGCCAAAGCGATCAGCGCAGTTTCGTTGAAGCAGCAAGTTTCAGCTAAAGAAGTGCAAATTCGTGCTGCGCATACAACTTCATTCTCTTTCGATGCTTCATGGGAACAAGTCATTTGGATGCTTTGCGGTCACACACTCTATCTCTACGATGATGAGCAGCGTAAAGATGCGTACGAGCTGTGTGAAAGAGTCGTGCAAGATAAGATCAATGCGCTAGACCTGCCCCCATCACTGTTTAGCCAAATGTTAGATAACAGCCTAATGGAGGCAGAACACGTTCCCTCCTTAGTGTTGATCGGCAGTGAGGCTGTGCCAGAGCAGTTGTGGTTGAGAGTAAAGGCATTCCCAGACCTACATGTTGAAAACTTCTACGGGCCAACAGAATTCACCGTTGATGCGGTAAGTGCGCCGTTGATTTCTGATGATACACCAGTGATTGGTAGGCCCATCTTAAATGCTAAAGCGTATGTTCTTGATCAACAGTTAAATAGAACTGCCGTGGGTGTTGCAGGGGAGCTCTATCTGGCGGGCGCTGGCTTGGCGAAAGGCTACTTGAATCAAGCTGGGATGACCGCAGAACGGTTTGTGGCTAATCCATTTGAACATGGTCAAATCATGTATCGTAGCGGTGATTTGGTTAAGTGGCGGGACAATGGCCAACTGGATTTCATTGGTCGAAGTGACGATCAGGTAAAAATTCGCGGCTTCCGTATTGAGTTAGGAGATGTCGAAAGCGCAATCAACGCCATTGAGGGAGTCGACACGACGGTAGTGATCGCGGAGCGCCATGCGGATTCTCACCGACTGCTGGCATACTGCACCTTCACCAATGATGCGAAAACCAAGCTTGATGAAGCGGCGCTGTTAGCACTGATTTCGAGTTTGTTACCTGAGTACATGGTGCCAGCCGCTTTAATTGTTTTAGATGCTTTTTCACTCAATCTTAATGGCAAAATAGATAGAAAAGCGTTGCCTAAGCCAGTCTTGAGCTCTGGTGTAGAGTGGGTTGCGCCAGCCAATGAACAAGAAGAAGTACTATGCGGTGCTGTTAGTGAACTGCTTGGAGCAGAACAAGTAGGTTCCAATGATGATTTCTTTAATTTGGGCGGCGATAGCATTTCTGCCATGGGATTGGGCACGCTGCTGAGAAAAGCTGGTTATGAACTACGCCCGAGAGAAATATTTGCAGCGCGCAAAATTGATGCGATGGCGGCATTGATGAAACCACTGCAGTCTCAGGTTACGGTCAGTCAAGACGGTGAAATTCAACCACTACCAATGTGGCAATGGTTTGAAGAGGCTTTCTCTGTAGATACGAGTTATGTTCAGGGAGTCTTTGTCGAAGTTGAACCTGAAACGACCCTATTGCATCTACAGGCAGCACTCAAGCAATTAGTCACCAAAAATTCGGCATGTCGATTAGTTAAAGATGGTGCTAAATATCTCATTGAATCTATCGACAAGCTGGATCCATCTTCATGGGTTGATTCTGTAGCGGTTAATGATTTGGCAGATGCCAACCTTGATGATTTGTTTGAACGTTCGAGCCAAAGATTATCATTGTCGACGGGTCAATTAATACAACTTGTGCTGGTCAATGATGAAGTGGGTAACAAGGGGGTGATGATTCTTGCTCACCACTTAATCATTGATGGCGTTTCATGGCGTATTCTGTTGCCGCAATTGAGAGCCTTAACCCGTGCTCAGGTTACCGGCGATAGCATCGAGATTGCTGCAGAAGTGACGGGTCTCAACACTTGGTCAAAAGCACTACATCAGCATGTGACTGAAATTAACCATCAAGTTGAGATGTGGCGTGAGCGCGAAACACGAACGGTTGAACCATTAAAAGTCGTTAATAAACAAGGCGCGATTGTTCATGAGCGGGTGTTGTTAACGGCGGATATCACAGAAAAGCTACTCAGCCAGAGTCAAAGTACTGCGGCGATTGATATCGATGAGTTGTTGATTACCTCAGTAACTTCTGTGCTTGGTGACATCTACCAAAAAGATTCGATTAAGTTGAATCTGGAATCTCATGGCCGGGAAGAATTTGACGCGACACTTAACTTAACGCAAACACTCGGTTGGTTTACGACGGAATACCCATTGGTAATTGATGTTGCGAGCAACGGGATTTCGGATTTGCTGAAAGAAGTTAAGCAAGCGAAAAGGAGTATTAAAGATAACGGCTTGGGCTACATGTCTCTCAAGTATCTTGAAAATCCATACCGCGATGAATTTAGCTTACTGGCAAAGCGCAACAAAGCTTCGTTGTTGTTCAACTACCTTGGTCGCTTTGAAAAAGCAGAGGGCACTTGGGCTCCAATCACACGTGAAGGGAAATTCGCTGATACATTTGCGGTAGCTTTAGATGGCGACCAAACGTTGCTGCATGATTTAGAGCTAAATATCTTTGTTGATGAGTCAAAGGAAAAACCGCAACTCGCTCTTAATTGGGCCTGGGATAACGCTCAATTTGACTACTATGAGATTACCTCTATTTGCCAAGGTATTGAGCAAAAACTAGAGCAGGCTTTAAGTTGGCTATCAAGTAGTTGTAATGCGGAAATGGCTCTCAAAGTGCCGGCAGAATACACGCAAGAGAGTATTACACTAAGCGATGCGGCTCTATTAGCGGCGCACTACGGTACAGTTTCTGATGTATTGCCAGCTCTACCATTGCAGGAGGGTTTGTTGTTCCAATCTCAATTAGGTGACGAAAACAGCAACTATAACTCTATGACACGACTTACTTTCCAAGGTGAGGTTAAGCAGCAATGTGTACAACAGGCATTGAATGCTGTCATTGCTCGTCATCCTCAATTGTTGGCAAAATTTGATAGCTTGGTACTTGGTCACACGATACAGCTTATTCCAGCTCAATTATCTGACTGGCCGATGCAATGTCTTGATTTACGTAATCAAAGTATTGAGCAGCAACAAAGTAATCTTGCACAAGCCCAAAAGGAGGAATTGGTTCGACAATTCGATCTCAACAATCCTGACGAGTCATTGCTCAATGCGACATTGATCTATCACGGTCAAGATATCAGCACGCTATTGATTTCTGCACATCACTTGGTTGTCGATGGCTGGTCCACACCAATCCTACTGCGTGATTTCTTAACGGCTTACTCTAACGTTAATTCAGAGCTTTCAGCGGTTTCTGCAAAATATTCGGACGTTGTCAGTCAGCTTAAACAGCGTGATAAAACTTCCGCACAACAGTTGTGGTGCGAAGTACTCCAAGACGTTATTCCCAATATTGCGTTTGAAGATGTACCGCTTAATGATGAGGTCAAAGAGCATGAGCTGACGATTGATAAAGAGACGACACAGCGCTTAAGTCAATTACTTCGTCGCTCAGGCCTGACAATGAATAGCCTCATGCAAGGTATCTGGTCTTCAATCTTGGGCAGTATGACTGGGCGTGAAGACGTGGTGTTTGGCACGCCAATCTCTGGACGATTTGGTCATGTAAAAGGTATTGATGAACACATTGGTTTGTTCAGTAATACAATTCCAGTTCGCATGAAACTGAACGCGAAGTTGAGCCTTCTTGAGCAGTTAAAAGCGCATCAAGAAACGCAGATTCAACTGCTAGAGCATGATGAGCTTGGTCTAGGCGAAATACAGCAACTAGCGGGGGGCGAAACTCTGTTTGATACCTTGCTAGTGGTCGAGAACTACCCTGATCATTCAGATTGGTATCAGCAGGATTATCAAGGCGCTCAGCTAATTGACATCCATAACCGTGGCTATACCCATTATCCGTTAACTATCTTGGCTCTTCCTGGTGAGCAGATTCATATCTTGTTTGAATATCGCGATACATCGGGTGTTGCAGAGAAAGTGATGAGAAGGTTTGAAAAAGTATTGCAAACTGTCATCGACTTCCCTGACTTACCGCTGACTCAGTTGGATTTACGTTTGAATGAAGAGATTGAGCTACAACGCTGTATTAACCATACGTCAGCTTTGGTTTGTAATACGACGCTACGTCACTTAATGGCTGAGCAAGCGCTGAAAACACCAAACAACCTTGCTTTGGTCGATAGCGAACAAGCATTCAGCTATCAAGAGATGCGTCATCAGGTGAACGGTTTCGCTAACTTGTTGGCTAAACATCATGTCGGGGTAGGAGATATTGTTGCCGTTGCGCTCCCACGAAGTGTGAAACTAAGCTTGGCGTTCAACAGTATCATCGAATGTGGCGGTGCTTATTTGCCACTTGATGTCAGCTACCCAGATGAGCGATTGGCTTACATGATCAATGATGCCAAGCCGAAGTTGATTATTACTACCTCTGAATATCAAGAGCGCTTTAGTCACTTAGGCGAACTTTTGATATTGGATCAGCTACCTGAGCCGAGCCCGTTTAGTGAGGTTTCAAATCAAGAGGTGTTAACGGCTGAGCATAGTGCTTATATCATCTACACCTCGGGCTCGACGGGCAATCCAAAGGGTGTACTTGTTTCTCACAAGGCTATTGTAAACCGCCTACAGTGGATGCAATTTGAATATCAACTTGCAGAGCATGATGTGGTTTTACAAAAAACGCCATGTAGCTTCGATGTTTCTGTATGGGAATTCTTCTGGCCATTGATTCAAGGATCCACACTGGCGATGGCACCGGCAGAATCCCACAAAGATCCTGAATGGCTGATGCAGGTGATAGACGATTACCATGTGACAACTATGCACTTTGTGCCTTCAATGTTGGCCGCCTTTATGGCGTCGATTGACTCAAATACTGAAGCAGGAAGCAAAGTAGCGACTAGCCTTAAGCGTGCGTTCTGTTCAGGTGAAGCGCTATCCAAAGAGCTTTCAAATGAGTACGCGAAATGGATAGACGCACCTTTACACAACTTGTATGGACCAACAGAAGCGGCGGTGGATGTGACTTATTGCCCTGCGTTTGGTGAACCATTGGAAGAGAGCCTTGGGACTAGCGTTCCGATTGGTTTGCCAGTATGGAATACACAAGTTTACGTGTTAGATAGCTTCCTAAGAGAAACCCCGATTGGCGTTCCAGGTGAGCTCTATCTTGCAGGTGATCAGCTTGCAATTGGTTATTTGAATAGAAGCTCATTAACGGCTGATCGTTTCATTGCGAGCCCATTTGGAACGGGTGAGCGAATGTATCGTACAGGAGACGTTGTTCGATGGTTGCCTTCAGGAAAGATAGAGTATTTAGGTCGCAGTGACGATCAACTCAAAATTCGCGGCCAAAGGATTGAACTTGGTGAGATAGAAACCGCGTTGCAGGCTTTGCCAGATGTGAAGCAAGCGTTAGTGTGCGCAAAAGCTTTAGGGTCAGAGAAGAAAATGGCTGGTGCGGATGATCGTCAACTCGTCGGTTATGTCATTCTAAATGATGGGGCGCAAATGGATGGGGTAGAACTTAAAGCTATGCTCGCGGAGCATCTCCCAGCCCATATGGTACCGATTGCGGTCATTATTCTTGATGACTTCCCTTTGAGTGCCAATGGCAAATTAGATCGCAAGGCCTTGCCATTACCAAGTGACATTGCAACAGGTGAAGGTAGAAAAGCTCGCCCTGGGCTTGAAGCGCAGTTAGCGGCTATTTTCGCCGAGGTCTTGGAACTAGAGACGCTGTCTGCAGAGGATGACTTCTTTGCCTTAGGTGGTCATTCCTTGATGGCAATGAAGCTCGCGGCAGATATACGACGTGTGCTTAATATGCCTGTCACTGTGGGACAAATCATGGTTAACCCGACGGTTGAGAAGTTAACGCTACTGCTATTGGATGAAGATGCGCTTAAAGACCCGACTCAAGCTGGGTTTGGGACCATGTTACCTATTAGAGCCGGTGATGGTCCGGCACTGTTTTGCATTAACTCTGGTTCAGGGTTTGCTTGGCAATACACGGGGCTACCTAAGTTTTTAGATGGCCGTTACCCAATTGTTGGCTTGCAATCTCCTGATCTGTCGGGCGCGATAACCACAGCTCAAGATATGCAAGAGGCGTGTGAAATCTACTTTAAGCTACTCAAAGAGATACAGCCAGAAGGTCCTTATCATCTGTTGGGCTACTCTTTTGGTGGTAATGTTGCTCAACATCTTGCGGCGAAATTAGAACAAAATGGCGACGCAGTTGGTTACCTGGGTTTATTGGATACTTATCCGCCTGAAGGTCAGGATTGGGAAGGACCAATGAGTGAGGAAGAAGAGAATGAACTAGAGCGAGAAAAAGCGCAGTTCCTTGCCTCAAACGATGTGACAGATGATGCTCTGGATCAGCAGAGGTTGGAAATGTTTCAAACCATTGTTTCTAACTACGAAGGAGCGATTCGCCTACTATCGGGAGCGAATTCTCCAAGATATAGCGGTCAAGCTGATCTGTTCGTGGCTCAGAAAACGGTTCCAGACGGGTACGATATTGATCAACATTGGCAATCGTTTATTGGTGGGGTAGAAAAACTCTTTTTTGACTGCTCTCATGAAGACATTATCGCTCCGGATAATGTTGCGGAAATTGGTCAGCAGCTGAATAAGCGACTTAACCAAACAGAGACTTTAAAGTCATAAAGATCAAGCCGGCGTAACAGCCGGCTTTTTTAATTTTGATTGACAAGAATAGGGGGCTAATAAGGCTTAGGCAGAACGAGTGGGGTGTGGGTTAAAGGGTCGTCAATAATCATGCTATTGAGTCCGTAAACCTCTTGAATTAGGGATTCTGTGATGATCTGTTTAGGTTCGCCTTGGGCGACTATCTCACCTGATTTCATCACAATCAGATGATCGGCATAGCGACAGGCATGGTTTAGGTCATGCAACACAGCAACAATGGTACGCTTTTCATTTCTGTTTAATGCTTTGAAAAGCTCAAGTAACTCGATTTGATGGGCGATATCTAAGTAGGTGGTTGGTTCATCAAGCAGGACATAAGGTGTATTCTGAGCGAGCACCATGGCAACCCAAACACGCTGGCGTTGCCCTCCTGATAAAGACTCTACCGTTTGGTCAAGTAGCTCGTCTATGTGTGTTGCCTTAATCGCTTCATTGACCGCTTTTTCATCTTCTGTCGTCCAACGACGCAAAAATGATTGATGAGGAAACCGGCCGCGTGCAACCAAATCGTGAACGGTTATACCGCTAGGGGCGATAGCTGATTGTGGTAACAGCCCCAACATTTTCGCTAGGGTTTTTCGCGGATAGTGTTGAAGGTCTTTGCCATCGAAATGGATACTTCCCTTGCTCGGGTTCAGAAGCTTGCTCAAACCTCTTAGTAAGGTCGACTTTCCGCAGCCGTTGGGCCCAAGAATCACTGAAAACTTCTTGTCTGGGATTTCCAGAGATAAATCTCGCGCGATCAGTGAATCTTGATAACCTAGCGTGATATCGTTGGCCGTCAGACGATTTCTATTTGGCGGTGTTGATTGTAATACGTCAGTCAAAGCATCAGTTTCCTGATTGTTGAATTAAAAGGTAGATCAGGTAGAAACCGCCAATACTGATGGTAACCATTCCGACCGGTAGTTGGTTAGGAGCAAAAAGATTCGACGCAGCGAAGTCCGATAAGGTTAAGAGCATCGCGCCCATAAGTGCAGAAGGTATGACACTGACTCCACCTTGCTTAGTCAGTTTTTTAGCAAGTTGAGGGGCAACTAAAGAAACAAATGAGATAGGCCCTGTGGTGGCAGTGACCGCTGCGGTTAAAATAACGCCAAATAGCATCGCCAGTTGACGCGTTCTTTCACTGTCTACCCCTAGCATATTGGCGCTGTCATCACCCATTTCGAGAATACTCATTTTCCGAGCGAGTACTAGCGCGGCCAATATTGCAACGCCAATAAACAGAAAAGAAGGAAGCACCATATCCCAGCTTAGGCCGTTCAGAGAGCCTGCTCCCCACAAGGCTGCGCTCATGGCTGTTTCTAAGCTGCTAGAGACCATAAGCCAAGTATTAAAAGCACTCAACATTGCACTGATACCAATGCCAATAATGATTAACCTGAATCCTTCAACGCCTTGCTTAAACGCCAAAAGATAAACGATCGCCGCGCAGGCAATCCCCCCTGCTATGGCTCCTAAAGCGATTTGGAAGTAGTTACCGCCAAGTAAAATGATGACGATTAGCGCACCCGTGTAAGCGCCTGTATTGAAACCGATAATATCTGGGCTACCTAAAGGATTACGAATAAGCGATTGAAATAGTGCACCGCTGATCCCTAAAGCGGCACCAAACAAAAGGCTTGAAATAAGGCGGGGTAGGCGCCATTCCAAAACGACCGTTGATAAAAAGCTATCACCATCGCCAAAGAAAACTTGGGTTAATTCTGTGAAAGACGTTTTAAGTTGCCCCGTTGAGAGAGCGATAGCCGCGACAATCAAAGTCATTAGGCTAAGCGCTAGGCACCAATGTAAGCTTTTGACTGGGATGAGTATGTTGTGAGAGCCTGATTGGCTGCCGAACAGTATCGTTTTCGAAGGTTGCATTAGAGTTTGCCAAATGAAGTGACTTTTCGTGCCAAGTAGATAAGCACAGGAGCTCCAACAAACGCGGTCACAATAGAGACTCGTATTTCATTGGTTGTGATGACTCGCCCTATTATATCGGCGCTGATTAACAATAAAGGGCCAAGGCAAATTGAATATAAGCTTAGCCACAGTTGGTTTGGCCCTGATAGCCGTCTTGCGATGTGTGGAATCATTAACCCAATAAATCCAATCGGCCCTGCAATAGCGGTGGCACTGCCACAAAGTAAAGCGATAGAAACAAGAGCGGTCAGCTGGATGATACGGACATTTGTGCCCAAGCCTTGTGCGACGTCTTCGCCGAGTGCCAGGTTATCGAGTGATGGTGAGATAATCAACGCGGCGAGCAGACCTAAAACAATCGGAGGTGTGACAAAAGAAATAAGCCCTATATTTCTAACGTCTAAAGAACCTGCGTCCCAAAACCTCATTTGGTCGAAGGCCATTGGGCTCATCAGGGTAATAGTAGAGGAAATACCTGCTAGCAAGGCGCCGATTGCGACACCGGCGAGGGTAATCTTAAGGGGATTCACTCTTGCTTCTTTGTATGTTCCGATAAAGTAAACAAAAATGCTTGTGATCATGGCACCAAAAAACGCAAACCATAGATGCTCTGCAATGCTTTGATTTCCAACCCAAATAATACCTGCCAATACACAAAAGCTTGCTCCGGAGTTGACGCCGAGAATTCCCGGGT